>Ga0310900_10000057_pt1 | contig 25157 bp, 23 predicted proteins | sample C24D1metaG_FD_203879 | JGI IMG/M metagenome (GOLD analysis project Ga0310900, IMG submission 203879) | Lab incubated soil microbial communities from West Virginia University Organic Research Farm, Morgantown, WV, United States - C24D1 | ecosystem: Environmental > Terrestrial > Soil >...
AGCAGATATAATAACGATAAAACCTTCTTTAGGAAACTTGGATTTGGTAAATAGAGTATTTAGCACTTTCAAGTGTAAAATAGCTGTGCATCATGTTTCCGGTGAATATACTATGTTAAAAGCTGCCTCGCGCATTGGGCTTCTCGATGAATATGAGTGGGTTTTAGGATATTTTGCATGTATGATTAGAGCGGGGGCAGATCTAATAATATCATACAGTGCTGAAGAAGTAGCCGCCTTGCTTTAGAATTTTAGCAATATTTACAATTTTTATGTCAGAATTTGATGATGACGTCAACGAAAAAAGAATCGGTATCAAAAGAAAGTCGTAATATTAGTAATCCCTATTTTTTCAGCTGAGCGGCGTTAATAACACCTACTTGACCTGGTCTTGATACCACTTTTGCAAGTCCTAATTCAGTTTCTACTATGGTACCTTTTGTAATTACCCCTCTTCTCTCGTAGTCCTTATTAGCTGCATTTTTGATAACTCTCAATATCTTTGACTTTGTGGTTCTATTGTCTTCGAGATTTGATACATTTGCAAATTGAACAGTTTTAAGGGCCGATTTTCTGTTATTCCCCCGTACCCTTCTGTTTACCTTGAGATTGCTTCCAATTATGGCCTCATTTGGATACCTATCTATTTCAAATTTGCGTCTACTTCGCATAGAAATTTTTCTACCGCCAGTGTACTTTCGACCATATAGATTTTCTATAGATTTTTTCATCTTTGCATTAATGAATTTGATCCATATTAAGAGGGTTTCTATCAAATCTTAATAGAAATCATTTTGCAATCATTTTGGTTTTAAGTACGTTGAGATCATTTATTCCAAAATATTCTTGGAATTTTCTGCTGGTTCTATAAATTTTCATTCGACCTAAACGTTCCGATTCAATAAATGAATGTGCACGCAGCTCCTTGAGATGCATATAAACCTGGCTACCCCGAATCTGGACCAATCTTTTTGACGTAATAGGTTGTTCATAAGCAATAAATGATAAAGTCTTCAGAGCACCCGCAGGGATCAGGGGTTGTTGAGCAAATCGTCGAATCAATGGCATATATGCAGGTTTTACCTGAAATACAAATTTGTCATCATCGAGTCGTGCAATCTCCAATGCGCTCAAAACATTATGCGTTTTCTTTATTAATTCATTTAATAATTTCTCTACTTTTTCTTTTGAATTAATTCCTGCAGCCCTCATCAGGTCGTTAAGGGATAGTGGTCTCCCAGCAGCATACAAGGCTGCTTCAATTCTAGCAGTAATTTCAGCGTCTGGGAGTGACTGAGGCACCAGCATTCAAATAATTAGGCTTTATTAATCAATGTTTTCGTTTATCGAAATAAATATTTGTTCATCATTTTGCTGAAGAAATATTTTTCTCTTCATGGCAAGATAGAGGAGAGCGAGGAAGCATCGAACAGTTTCAGTTGGGTTCATTTTTAGTGTAAGATTTCTAAATTCAACAGATTTGTCAGCCGTTACTATATCAAAAATCATATCCTCGTAAGATTGCAAAACTTTTTCAAACTTAACCAAGTAATCATCGAAGTTGAACGATTCTACAGATTCCAGATTGAGCTGATTTCTTCTAGATTTTGGATTTGCTAAGCCAATAATCATATTTTCAAGTACGTGCAATAACTCTTCTAACGACACTGGATATGTAGGTTCAACCCTAAAAGGAATTTCAAATGGCTTTAAATTTGGAATAGGCTTGATATCCACAACCTCTATTCCCTTCTTGATTTTAGAGATTTTTTCTAGTCTTGAAATGCTCTCTACCTTTAACCGGTAAATTAGCGAGGAAGATAGTGCAGCAATTCCACACATTCGAAGGTCTTTTTTTCCACTATTATTGATTAACTTTAGCAACATTTCCAACAGTAATGAAATATCTATTTGCCAAACATCTTTCTTTGATAATATTGAGGGATTAAAAAGTAAATCAAGTGGCGGCTGCGATATGCTTTTCTTTGTTATTGCGTCGACTTCCGACATGTGTGATTAGAACAGGGTTTGATGATATTAATTAGTATTGTATAACAAAATTTTAATTTATTATAAAAATATATTAAGATTGTAAAAACATTCAAAAGTCACCACATTGTAAGGTAAAAAAGTGGAGAGTGTTATGACAATGGCTTCAAAGAAAGAAATAAGGGAGAAAGAAAATCAAGAGCGGCTTGCAAATGCGATAAGCACTTTGGACAGTATAGCTAGGAATAACAATATTCAGAAAAATATTAGAAATATTGTAAGAGAGATATTATCCGGAATAAAAGATGAGAAAAATGGATCCATTTCTGTTAGGGCGGCAAATACTATAAGTATGCTTGATAGCGTTACCCAGAATCCACAAATGCAATCTCATATACGCACGCTGCTTTGGCAGGTTGTCTCAACACTAGAAAGTATAAGAGAATAATCCCGTCGCTAAAATCAAGAAGAATCAATATTCTTGGCTTGCTTTAATTGAGGTGGTAATTTTTCGAGTTTATGAGTAGGATTAGCAAGATAATGCCTAGATGCACCCTCACCGCTTAGTACAATATTACAATTAATACATTTGTATCTTATAGCCAATTACAATTATAATTATACCCACATATCTAAAAAGATACTGAACAAAACATACTTTTTTGACTCCTTGATGAGTGGATCTTATAACCAATGCTTACCAAATTGGCCTACGTATTGAATCGGTGTGTTTGCAAATGGCCGTTGCAGAGTTGAATTTATCAAGTAATAAGAGGCTCGATGACATTAATGCGAATTTTTACTGAGGGGTCCTTTCTATATCAAGTATCTGCGCATATTTAAATAAGGACATTGGATTAATCTGAATTTTGTTCGTACGGTACAATAGCATATTATAGAATAATTTAATACGCTAAAATCTTACTAATAATAGGACCACTCAGATCTATTTTTGTACCAGCAAGTACTTACAGTATAGTCTAAATGGATATTTCGTGCTTGATTTAACAACTACCTCAATTTAATTATTTCACGATTATCCGGAACAGTAGCCCTTATCTTGAATCTAGAAAAAATATTGCTAGCTACGTTATCTGATTTCGATCTTTCCCCGTGATTAACCAATACTTTTTTTGGTTTTATTCTTGCAGTAAAATTCATTATCTGGTTAAAATCGCTGTGGCCACTAAATCCATCAATTTTTTGACTTGTGCACTTAATTGGAAATACCTTAACCTTACCTTTTTGCTCAAGCATGCTGATTTCCGTTATTCCACCGTCTATAACCCGTCTGCCTAAGGTTCCATTTATTTGATATGAAACAAATAATATACTGTTTTTCTTATCTGGCGCAATTTTCTTAAAGTATTCGACTGACGGCCCACCTTCCAACATTCCAGACGTGGCCATTATAACGCTTGGATTTTCGTCATTGAAAACATCTTGCCTTCTTTCATATCCATTAACAACGGTAAAATATTCTGATTGGAATGGATTAACTCCGTTGGAGACCGATTTTCGTACGTCAAACCCAAGGTAATGTGCATAGGACATATGTATCGCACTAGCTTCTGATATCATTCCTTCAATAAACACGGGCGCCTCCATCAGCCGTCCTTCTCTCATTTCCTTATCTAGAACCAACATTATCTCTTGGGCCCTTCCAACAGCAGGAACAGGAATCAATACTTTCCCTCCAGCAGTCAAAGTTCTATTAATAGCATCTGTAAAGGTCTTGTAAACTAAAGATTGATCTGGCATTATGTCGCCTGAATTTCCATATGTACTTTCAGTTATCAAAGTCTCTACTCTAGGATAAACAGAAACAGCACTATCCAATAATTGGGTTCTCGCATACTTATAATCACCGGAATAAAGAATATTGTGTGTTCCAAATATGTTGATATGTACAGTAGCACTTCCCATTATATGTCCTGCATTATTGAAAGTTATAGTAATGTCTGGAGAAATGTCAGTAGGTTTACCATAAGGTAACGTTATACAGTGCTTAATAACTTCATTAACATCTCTTGTTTCGTATGGCAAAAACGTTCCGTTGCTTTTCGATATCTTTACTGAATCGTACTGGAGCAACGTCATTAGAGGAAGAGTGGGTTCGGTGCAATAGACTGGACCCTTATAACCAAATTTGAATAATGTCGGTAAAAACCCTTGATGATCTATATGTGCGTGACTTAGAACTACAGCGTCTATTTCATCAAGATTAAAATTAAACCAGTCCAATCGAGGATATCCAGAAATTCCCAATGGTTCACCAGGGTTAATGCCACAATCTAGCATTATTTTGCTTTCTGACGTTACAACAATGAAGCATGATCTCCCGACTTGCTTAACGCCGCCGAGACAGAAAATAAGTATTTCTTCCCTATTTCTAACCTTAGATTTAAGCTCAGTATATTCTGATTTCTTTTTATTCGATTGATTCGTATAATTTAAATTCAAACCCTCGCTTTCCAAAACAACTGGTGGTCTGAAGACCCTTTTACCCAAGGATTGTAAGAAAAGACTTCTTTCCTTAGCTGAACCCTTCTGAGTAGAGTGAATTATGTTCATACTACTTGACTGAATATGCGGAGAACGTAATGTATGAGCTATCCAACCAGTTGCTTGAGCAATAGTGATTACCATATTCGCATCTACCGATTCAGGATGATTTACTTCAAGAATTACTTCACCTGTGGCATCATCACAGAATACAGCAGATATTGTAACTTTGCTTGGTAGCATCTTAATGACTGCTGATCTCGTTTCGTCTTCTGATAATCTAATAGAGGGGTCAGTCCTTACTACAAACCTTTTTTTAACATTTTTCGAAAGAGATGAAAGATAATAAGTCAATTCAGTTAACGAAAATTTTGGATTTAATGTATAAAGTGCAACATACGGTCCTTCAAATCTTATATTTGTAATCTGTGATTCTTTTGGAATTGATTTGAGTATTAAATCTTTAAAGAAATCTTCACCTAATTTCTTTGTATGTTGAATTTGATTGTTAGATAAAGGATCAATAACCTGTGCAACTCTCACAGCATTCTCTAGGGGACGAATACTCTCATCTTCAGAATTACCATTTAAGTTTTCATTATTCACTTTAACATTCTTCTAGATACTCGGTCTGATTTTCCACAATGCTTTCATTAGTAGTGATAATCAATTACTATCACAACGCGATATAGCTAGGTCGTTAAATTCCTTACCGGCGGGTATCCACAATCAAAATAAACTTCTGTATTAATATATATTTTGGAAGATCCTCGCTTCATTCCTACTTTACGTCTTAAAAAGGCAGATACGGTAGAAATATTGCCAAGGCTACAATTATTATGGTTATTGTAGATACCGCTGATGAGATATTCTTGAGACTTTTTTTATCAAATTTGGATCTACTCTCTATTAGTGAACTGTACAATTGGCCTCCATCCAAAAATGCAATAGGAAGAGCATTAAATATTCCCAGATTAAAATTGATAAACCAAAGCCAGAAGAGTGTATTTGCAATTATTGCAAATGATGAGCCGAAAATACTTGATTCATACTTTGGGGCCATAAAATCCGAAAAGGGTACAAATTGCTCAGCTAGCGTTGGTGGGGGAAGTATAGGAACTATATGATTAATATCAAAGGTAAAATATTTCTTATAAAATTCTAGAGCTAACTTGGGATCTAAAGATACTGCAGCGGTCCTTACACCAAGAATAGGTTTGGTTGGGTCAATGTTGGCAGGAATTGAGAAATTATCTGTTATCTTATTACCCTCTTTGTTTTGCCATACGATTGAAGGTTGTTTACCAATATTAGATCTTAGTGTCTGTAATAAATCATTTTGACTTCGTATTTCAGTACTCCCAATTGAAAGGATGCTGGATCCTTGTGTCAGACCAAGTTTCTCTGCAAGAGAACCCTGAGTGACGCTAATTATTTCAAGTCCGCTCCTGGGTATATTTGTAGAAGGGATTGGAGTCAACGTAGATAATACTAGAAATAACAAGGTAAGTGAGACGGCAGCAAGAATCATATTATTCAGTGGACCGGCAGTAAGAACCGCGCTTTTCTCTTTTAGAGTTGCTCTGGATAATTCATCCTTATCAAGGTTAACAAATGCTCCTACAGGAATTATGAGCACAAAAGCAATACCGGTTGACTCAACTTTTATTCCATATACTCTAGCAACGATACCGTGTCCTGCCTCGTGTATAAAGACACTAATAACTAGAGCCACTAAAGTGTAAGTGAGCGGTAGTATCGGATTTATTACTGGAATAAGAAGATTACCTCTTAGGCCTATTGCTTTTGCATTCTCTCTCACGGAAACATTTGAAATTATACTGGATATTCCGCTAATTATTAATAATATTGCAATAAGTGTTATTGCTGGCATTATGTAAGTGTTAGCTCTAGCGTATGCTTTTGCAATTCTGGTCTTCGCTATATAATCAAAGAATTTTAGCCCGTACGGTGTATGGATTAAAATCAAAGGGAACGGGTGAAATATATCGGCATGAATACCTTTTTGTTTTTGTTTTTCCAGACCTTTAGGTACAATAAATTGCATATTTAAATTAACTCATCTAAATTGGATCTTAATACTATCAGGTAAAATTACGTGATTTTAAATTAGAGCTCGAGATATTATAAAATATCAGACAACTCTGCATGATGTTATAGGTTATAGTAAATCGTTACTAGTGTTCAATCATTTTTCCAGAAACCTATAACAGACCTATTTGAACTTGAGATTCCACCATTATCTTCTAGTTGATCTTCCAATTTTTTTCTCCTAGATATGTGCCCTGATTCAATTACGTGGTTTTCTAACGATAACGGTTCTATTGATTTCTGACAAATATTGCAATAATATTTTTCCATCTGAAAGTAAGGTAACATCAGCCAAATTTAACTCATGATATTGATGGAAGACCAGTGTCATACCTAACTATTACGTACTGAAACTTGCAAACAATTTATTAAGTTACAGCGATCGTATAAGTATTGATAGGTATTAGACTTGGAAGGGTTTTTCCTTTATGCGTTTTTTGTATTTATTGGCTTGATTGCGGGAACTTTAGGGTCTATGATAGGTGTAGGGGGAGGAATCATAATATCTCCAGCTCTTACACTCCTTGGCCTTTCGCCACCCCAGATAGCGGGTACAAGTCTTTTCGCAGTATCTGCTACTAGCATTTCATCGACTATAACCTATGCTAAATTAAAAAAGATTCAATACACGCTGGGAATCAAGATGGCGATATTATCGATTCCAGGTGCAATTATAGGCTCCTATTTTTCAACTAATATAGATCCAGCTTATTTTAAGGTACTACTAGCTCTAATACTAGTTGCAACAGGAATTTATCTAATTTATAAAAAATCAATAGTAAATGAGAATTTGCTGTCATTTAAATCGACATGGGTAAAAATTCTCTTTTATTCCAGCACGTTTGTTGCGGGATTCATCTCAAGTTTATTCGGAATTGGCGGAGGAGTCATATTTGTTCCTTTGATGATAATGATTATTGGATTGACTATGAATTTGGCAGCACCTACATCGCAATTCATTTTAATGATTACATCTTTGGTGGGATTAACAACTCACATAATTTTAGGAAATCCTCAATATGTTCCAGCAGTACTACTGTCAGTAGGCACATTCGGAGGCGCTCAGATAGGCTCAAGATTAATATCGAAAATAAGCGAACAAAAATTAAGATTGATTCTAGGTATTACACTTTTTGCAATTTCAATTAAATTAATGTTTGATTATTATCTTGTTACATAATCAAAAAATGCCCTTTAGATATATGCCTTTGAATCAAGGTATATTTGAGATACGCTTATTTCATGTTTCACCCAAGCATTTAATGGAGGATACAGACACCTACTAATACTTCAAGGGTCCTAACACATCATAAAAGTAATAAAGTAGACCTAGAAACATCTATTTGACTCTAGATTATTGGCCATTCAAATTCCAGTGAAAAACATCCAAATTCATGGAAACAAGATTCGCTATCTAGATTATAGCAATTTCAATTCAACGGAAGAAGAAACATTAGTTTTGTTGCACGGAATAGGTGCATCTGCTGAAAGGTGGTCTAAAGTCATTCCGTTTTTTCACGAGCATTTTAGGACGATTGTTCCTGATATTATCGGTTTTGGACATAGTGATAAACCAACCGTTGAATATAATATACCATACTTTGTAAGATTCCTGAAAGATTTTCTAAATAGGGTGGGAGTAAAAAGTGCATGCATAGCGGGATCTTCATTTGGAGGATTAGTTGCAGCGGAATTTGCAGTTAATGATAGTAATATGATAAATAAATTAATCTTAGTTTCTCCCGCTGGGACCATGAAAACTTCTACTAAGACATTAGAAGAGTATATCTTGGCATCATTGTATCCAACCCACGATAATGTTTGGAGAGCCTTCAATAACATGGCATTTGATCCCCGTACTGTTACTGAAGAAACAATACTTGAGTTTATCGATAGAATGAAACTTCCAAATGCAAAATATGCGTTTATGTCCACCATGCTAGCAATAAGAAATACCACAGACTTGGCTTCACGACTGAGCAAAGTTAAATCACCGACGATAATTATTTGGGGTCAAAATGACGAAATGATTCCAGTGAAATATTCTGAGGATTATAGGAATATCCCTAATTCTAACGTGAAAGTGATCCCGAGATGCGGTCATACGCCATTTACTGAAAAACCAGAGCTATTTTCTAAAATAGCAATTGATTTCTTAAAAGGAATCAATAGTATTAAATAAACGTATTCTCAAAATTAGTGTATGGTGGATAAGCCGGAAATTAATGAAGATATGGAATCATATAAAAAGGCAATTGACAGTACTAATGAGGCACAACAAGAATTTTTGAAAAAATTTTCTAATCTTCAGTTGGATGCAATGCAAAATTTCTTTTCAATGTTACAAGGTCTTACTTTCTATCATGCTATGTTCAAAACTACAATTCAAAGTGGAGGAAGAATATCAATACCAGAAGCAGAGAGACAAGCATTGAAAATAGATGATGGAGACCTTGTTCAAGTAATAGTGATTCCGATTGAGAGAAAACACAAGAATAACCTTAACAAATGACTTTATTTAGTAAAAATTAGATTCACAAGACGGTAACGAAATTGACCCGTTAGAGGTCAATTCGAACGTGTTTTAAGCCATTGTCCCACTTTCGGTAAAACATTATTTTGAGAGTAACTACTCGCAATTAATCCAACATGACCAGTATGGAATCGTATTAGTCGTCTATCTTCGCTTGATACTGCTTCATTTAGTGGAACGCTACATTCTGGAGATACAAGGTGATCCTCCTCTGCAACGATATTCAGAAGTGGGACATTAATTTTTTTAAGGTCAACTGAAGCTTTTCCCAATTGGAATTGGTTTTTAAATAAGAGATTTTTTTTGTAGATATCATTTATCCACTGCCTTATTGTCTCGCCAGCTATTGGAGGAGTGTCATACAACCATTTTTCAATACGCAAGAAATTCTGTACAAACGATTCATTATCAATATTTGCAATTAGATTAAAATATTTGTTAACTCCCTGTTTAAAAGGTTTTAATATGGAGTAGACCTCATAGAGTTTTTCAGGAGGCAGATTACCAATTGACGATACTAACTTATCAATATCCATCTGACGCGAAATATTTGCTATAACACTCGTATCTTTACTTGTATCAATCACTGGTGCAATGGTAACAAGATTCCTAATTTTTTCTTGATGTAAGGTTGTATACATAGCTGACATGGAGGAACCCATGCAATATCCATGTAGAGTAATTTTGTCTGCCGAATTGTTATTTTGAACGATTTCTACGCAGTCATCAATATAACAATTAACATAGTCATCAAAAGAGACATACTTGTCCATTCTAGTTGGGGATTTCCAATCTAGCAAATAAATATCAAAACCTTGCATCAATAGATGACGGATCCAGCTTTTGTTTTGCTGCAGATCAAGTATGTAAGATCTATTTACTAATGCATACACAACTAATATTGGGGTATGAGAAACCCTTTTCACAGGACTGCGATAATGTAAGAGTCGGTATAATCTTGTCTCAGATACAATATCATTTGGAGTATCACCAACAGAGATATGATTGCCTCTAGAAAGTAACTCCAAAGTCTTGGCTACCTTTGAGAAATCAGGTGAATTACGTTTTTGACTATTCTTATCTTGCGTTGTCATTTTATACCATCCCAATGATCTATTTTAATTCGACTTTATCATACCCTTTTTTAATAATTCTCAAAGTTTTTTTCATTTCCTGTAAATCCTTTAGTACCTCATCCAATTCTGAACTTGTTGGTATATTCAATAAAGTAAGATTTTTTTCAACTATTTTATTAATGTAATTTACGAAATCAAGTTGCTTTGAGTATACTTGATCGTATGCAATGGCAAATTCTTTAGATGAAAAAAGAGAACTATAAGCCTCCTCAAAGGCATCAATAACCAGAAGTCTAAATTTTTCTGAATTTGTATCATTTAAATTTGGATCGGATTTAGATTTCTGAATAAGGTTTCCTATCGCTTGGAAATGGGCTTTTGACATTTGCGACCAGTAATTTGATGAGTATTTTTGAAATTCCATAATGATCTTATTCAACGATACTAGATCTTCCAGGTACTCATTGTAATTCTTATTAAAGGCAGTGAACACACCCAGATTAGGAAAATTTTGTAATCTATACCATTTTTCAAAAATATCATATTTTTTGGAATCGTTCAAACCGTTATTATCATCTTCCATTGTCATAGTACCCATTTAGTATCTTGATTGTTTGGTATATTTACTTTAAATAAAAATTACACTAAATATTGCTTTATTTATCTGATTCACCGATAATTCTAAAATATCTATATTTTTCAATTTTAGTACTATTTGAAGTCAAGGTAAAAACATATTCACAATCATTTTCCGGATTGTGGAACTTAATTAGTGTAGATTAATAAAGTCTTTTAATGCAATTAACTCATATGAGATTTAGTGGAATATTTAGGAAATGGAGACCAAAAGGAAAGATGTACAGTCTTAGATGTAATCAATGTGGAAATGGGTTTCTATCCAGCTTTGCACTTGAAGCTCCTGTATGCGGGAGATGTATGCAAAAAATAAAATCCTCTGATTCCACGATTGATTATGATATAAAATGTACTACCTGCGGCAACATGGGAGTCATACATGACAAAACTCAATGTTATTCCTGTTATTTTAGACTTCAAAAGTAATTACACGGTGGGACAGCTTCCAGAATTAGTTCTGATTTAAAGCTCGGTTAGGTTCGTAGTAACTTAATCAGATTATCAATGCGTTAGGTTGGATAAAATTGCTCGACCTATCTACTAATATGTGATTGGGGAGCTAGTTTCATTCTCCTACCAAACCAGAGATGTGAGGTTCCCTTGAAAGATTTCATTTGTAGCAATTTCATCCCTGTAATTTTTTCTATTTTTGTTAATCCAGCCAAGTCAATACAATAATCTTTCGCTTCAATAACAATAAATTCTAGATTTTCATCCCTTACTGTAACGTGATTATATTTTAGTAAATCACTTGATACGACGGTGTGTAGTATCCAATAAACGCATTCGTCGATTTCTATTTGCATTAATCCCATTATCTTAGAATTTTGATTTCTTTTAAGAAATTAGATAATTTCAATTAGAAAAAATAACAATAAAAATTATTCGAAAAAAATATGTAATATTTTGTATAGTAAAATAACAAATTTTCACAAAAAAATAGCATAACAATTATCAGAGGTAAGTCACTGATAAGCATCGGCATTATTTGAAATTGATAATAGATGTCATTTTCCAGGCACGAGGTAGTGTTATTATCTTCTTTTTGATCTAGATCTATATTTATTTAATCTTAATATTATGATACCTGCTATACCCCATAGAGATGCAGAGATGAGATACTCATGAAAAATCCAAACTATGCCACCGCCTATAGCAAAGCATACTCCCAAAATTCCGAGTAGTTGTTTTCTTTTTACCAAAACTGATTAACCTCTACAAGCCAGTTATTTGATATTTTGAATTATCCTCTAATTAAAGAATTGTATAAAAAATTACTTAATTCTTGTTCCGGTTATTATTTTTTCGGATCTTGATTATCCTCAAAACTGCTATGAGTGTGTGGGAATTTTCACATCTGTTTAGTATTGATTTTTCATTGGCCATTACACTAGCCAGAGTAATTTCAGTCAATTAACTCATTAGCAATGCAGAATCTGCTAGCAGGTATGGATCAATGAAAAAATGTAATATGGTATAAAAATATAGAGGATAATACTACAAAAAATAATCTACTGTAGAAATTCAAGGAGCTAATGGATCTTGTGACATGATGCGGATATTTCACTTTCTCTTACATTATTATTGCATTTTTCTTTATCCACGCTGCAAATTTTAACACTAATTCCATCTTTGCCTTCACCTTTAGCGCAAAATTGAAGATCTGGTGTCTCATCTGCATAAACTGACACCATGTTCAAGATGATAATTGTTATTATGAGGGAAAAGATGGGAGATATTCGCAGAATGCCATTCATTATTTTCATTTAGGTATCAGGATATTTAAGCTAAACTCTATAAGTTTAATTTTTATAGTCCCCTTAATAGATACCGCTTATTATCATTTCGCTCTTTTGAGTTTTCATATGAAAGTTACCAATTAGATATGAATAAATCAGAAGAGAACAATTGTCATTATTAGTAGATGGATTAACTGATTAAGATTCAGCTCTTTTGACTAGTATCGCAAATTCATTCTCAAGTTGATGTACATATTTTTATCATACTAATTAAATTATATTTAGTAGGCTTTTTCTGTCTGTCTATCTCATAGTTGAGATGGATGCACATACTAACGAGTAGGACCGTGTCAACTCTCCTGGATGTCACACTAATCGATCGTTTAGTTTGGCAAGTACATTCAATCAAGTTTTTGTTCTTTTTAAAAACTTGGGCTTCTCAAAAACTTACATTTTTGAATAATAGGTTAAAATTCAGAACATAATGTAAGATCCTTGCACTACCTCAAATAGCCACACGATGACGAGTATTTTCAATTTCAGTAATTATTGATGAGAACATTCTACATTTTAGTGCCAAATATTAAATAATTCACATATATCAAGATTTAAGTATGTCATGGTGTTTGAGAATCATTTTTATTATTTTCCCAGTCATTGTATCTATACTAGTAACTATAACGCCTATAAATTACTTAAATCGATAATGCTAGACTGGAAACATAGGGGTTAAACAATTTAGTAAGATTCTAACATAAGAATCGTTCCTTTACTTTTATACTGTATTGTTAATTTTGAACTGTGCGTTTACTCAGGATCGGATAATCGTCAGAATTCTACTCAGAGAGCTTAAAGGTCTATGTGTTCCTCGGCAAAATATGCCCGATAAGAATGGATTTACGTACAAAAGGAGAAGTATCTTCACTGAATTTTCATGGAATTTCACTTGAGTGTCCTAGTTACGTTGAGAAGAATGCCTCATCAAGATTGGATTAAAAATTGTAGAAGTTTAAAATGGATGAGAAATAATTTCAATAGATTATCATGTACAACCTAAGTAAGACTAGAAAATACAAATGATGAACGATTTTCTGTCTTCTGACAGAACTATGTTAAGTCAATTTTAAATTTTGAATTGTGGGTCTTACCCATAAGAGGATAGCTAGATAAAAATGATTTCAGGAGAAAAATTAGATGCTGTAAGGAACCTGTATTTATCGGGAATTGGTGAAGAATTCATTGCTATGCAGGTAGATTTGGAGATTCCTATTGTAATAAAGATTCTGAAAGAACTTGGTATTTATAGACCAGAGAAAAAAGAGAATATTGGCTCTCATGCGAATTTATGAACGTTACAAACCTATTTCGGTATTGTTACTCTACCAAAGTATGATTTGACGTATGGGCGATACATGTAGTAAAGAATCAATCCACTAATAATTAATGTAGTAATATTTACAATATCTCCTATCGATAAAATGCTGAAGATTATGGTTATTATTGAGAGTATTACAGTTGTTAACCAAGCCCACTGCTTATAGTCATACATGCTCCAAGCCAAGCAAAACCATGCTCCACCCAATGCAATTGATACTAATGCAATAATATAGATTATACTAAGAATCGTACCGCTTACTCCAGAACTAATCTGAGGGTGTAGCTGATTCACCTCAGTCAGGTTAGTAATATTACGAAGTTGCGAGGTTATAATAGTTGGAATAAAATATATGGTAATCAAACCGCCAACCAGAAGAATAATTCCGTTAACTATTGCCAGGATTGTTACAATCTTAATAACAGATGGTAGACTACCCCGCATTCTATTTAGCTATCCTCTGTACGCACGACTATATGATAAATAGTTTTACCAGATATCGTTAATCACTCTTTGAAGTTCAAAGTTCCAAGTCCATGTCGCTGGATATTTAAGTTTACAAATGAATAATATTTCAGACACGTTTATATCGAAAAGAACAGCAAGATTCCACTCATATTGAGCTATTCAAGTTCAATTGCTTCACAATACAGACCTAAATTGTCAAGAACTGAATTGTGTGCTGTAGTTTATTGCATCATCATTACCTCTTCTATTTCCCTCAACCTTGAACCTAATTTAATGAATAACGTATTTGGACAGCCGGTACGTCACACAGTTGTTCCATTTATAGGCGTAAATATGAAAGGGCTGTACACTAGTACAATCCATAACAACCATTCCTCTATTCCTTTCCCAGATAACTATTACATCAATAGCTTTAAGTTGATCACTGCTGCGGGGATGAATCATATTCGATATGTATTATATTGGGAAGCATATGAAAAGGATCCTGTATCCTTTATAAATGAGATACAAACGGTAGCCTCACTTGCAGATAAATCAGGATTACATGTTATTTATGACAATCACCAATTCCATACTTCAAGCTGGCTGGATCCTCTAAAGGGATCCGGATTTCCACCTTCACTTTTTAACGATAATGTAAGTTATCCCTATGGATCAGGCGGATCACCGGATTATCCTCCTGCAATTAATTGGTGGGGTAAATGGTGGAATCATACTATAACCGACGACAAAGGCATAGATGGATGGAAACTTCAGATAAGTTTCCTCAAAAAAGTGATAAAAACAGTAGAAAATCATAGTAGTACATTAGGTTATGAGATCCTCAATGAACCTCAGATCCACAGTGTGGACCAATGGGAGAAAATTGGCGAGTATAATTCTTTGGTGACTCACGAGCTCAGGAAACTAACCAACAAGACATTAATCTTAGATATGACAATACCGTTTGAGCTTATTAATGCGAAGGTAAACATGACATTAGGTAACATAGCAAAGATGTTACCAGCAGATAAAAATAATACAGTTTTCAAGATTTCCATATACGGACTGCCTACCCCAAGGAGTTATGCAGAACAAAAATTAAATTTACTTACAGCATTAACTAGTGCAGTTGGAATCCCATTATACGTTGGTGAATGGAACGATGTTTCACGTGAGGAACATATTAGTCTTCACGGAAAGACTTTTGATGAAATAAATCAAAACATCAGTAATCTGAACCAAACTAGTGCAAACATAATGATAAAAAAATTCAAAGACATTGGCGTTTGGGGCTGGGCTTTCTGGAATTGGTATTATTTTCCCGATTCTACACCTGATTTTAACCTTATAACAGTTAACCCAACAGGAGCAATGATTACAACAAAGTATTTCGATATCCTGAAGCAGGCTATTGGTAATTCATAGGGTAAACGAAATCTAAATTCAATTACATCTGAATTAGAAGTCTAGAATAGTTTTTCAAATCACAAATTCGAGACAGATTTTGATTCCAATAATTATATTTATTAATAAATTTTAAAAATTTAAGGTAAATTTAATGGAAATAAAATTGGGGAGAGAGTCTTTATACCCCTATCTCTCTTGCAAGTTTCACAAGTTTTTTACCGTCTTCCGTTAAACTGTTGAATACCTTATTCTTAACGCTCTTTCGGGATACGAGACCACGTTTTTGCGCCTTAAGCAGCTGCTTATGTCCGTATCCGTACGCACCCAACTTATTTAACAATTCTCTAGTTGGATATCCTTTTCCAGTTCCAATAGTCTTCAACAGCCTCACTAGGGCTTTTTCCTCTACAAGTACTTTTAACAATCTTGCTTCTTTCATCGCTCACTATATTATATGACTAAATATATAATCGTTACTTATTACAAGATACAAAATGCTGTTTTTTTAATACCAAAGTAAACCTATAACACCTCAAAATACGGAAAAAACAACAGGATTCCATAATATTTCAAATTGCGTAATCCAAACGTTCTATTTTATTATACGTTAAGCCTACAAGTAAAGTTAATAATTAAATAAGCTTAAGCTAGCAAAAATTATTGAAATCAAATTCACTCGAAGCGAGGACAAATTATAATGAAATAGAGTCTTTAGGTAAACTTGAATGATTTTATTATAGCGGGGATTTTATGAGATCCGGTGGCATTTAGTAAAATCAATTCCTACTGATATAACCGAGTAACCCATTAATGCCATGTCATTGAAAGTTGTATAAGAAAATGGCCAATAATAAATAAGATCTCACACGTTTTGTATATATTCCCAACAGGTTCAAATGGAGTTATTTTGTCACTTGTAGAACCATTTTTGAAATTTGTGCTTATAATCAATCCAGGCAACAATTGAAATTGAGTATAGATAGCAAGTCCTAAATTTAATGAACAGAACCTTCTTGATAATTCTGTCTATTAAACAGAGTTGAACATAAGTTTCTTATAAAGCGGAAACTCAAAGACTCTCGTTTAAGGTATTCAAATCATGACATTCCGTTGAAGAGTTCATCTTTAATTCCCGTATACTAATCCGCTTCAATTTCCTTTGGCGAGTCATGCCTGAATCGCTGTCTACCATCTCCTTATTTCTGCTCTTCTCCCTAGGCTAGCAGGTCTCAATACGCTTTCGTTGTCTTAAACTCAAATCGCCATATAAAAAAGCAAGTAACTATGTACTTCATGTGCATGTCGTTGCACCTTCAATTTACGATTGTACTGTTATCCACGTTTGCAGTCATCATTCTTTGTTCCGGCATTTTGAGTAATTCTCAGATAATAGCTTTAGGCGATGTTCAGGATTTTTCCATTGCGGCAGTTGGAGACTGGGGTTGTAACCCCAATACGGCCAAGACAATTGCAGAAATTGTAAATAGTGGACCTTCATTGGTTATCGGTTTGGGTGATAATTCCTATGAACTAACAGGTGATTGTTGGTTGAATATGATACAGCCAATTTCGAAGATAATTCACACCGCCTTTGGGAATCATGATGCTTCTCCGGATTTAGTAAATCAATATTTGAAATACTTTAAGTTAGTAAAAACATTTTACTCATTTAATTTTAAGAATATCCACTTTGTTACGATAGATACGAATGCTCCGTTAGATATTAATTCAGAACAATATAAATTTGTCAAGAACGACCTAGAAAAGGCTTCCTCCAACAAAAGCATTGGCTGGATAATTCCTTTTTTTCATATTCCAGCATACACGACTCCCTCTGGTGAGAGAATTCTATCATTATTTCCAACAGAACCGTTTGCAGTCACCTCATATGATCTCTTAAGGAATACATACCAACCATTATTCGACAAATACAGAATTAATATAGTCCTCCAAGCACACGCGCATAATTACCAGAGAAGTTACCCTATTTTGTTCAATCAAAGCAGTCCCTCAAATCCCGTAATTACGAATAAAGATAGTAACTCTTACCATAGTCCTAAGGGAGAAATTTTTCTAACAGTTGGAACTGGGGGAAGGAGCTTGCATCAGTTTTTAGTAAACAAACCGACATATGTTATTACAGAAGAGGACACCAAGCATGGCTTTCTAAGTCTCAAATTCACAAATAACGGTACATCAGTCAGAGGGACATTTTACCCCAATGAAAGTATAAACCCAGAAGACAATTTTACGATTGAGAAGTGATCTGCATTTTCTGCCTACGCCACATAATACTTCTCATAGAATTGAGTAACTAAGCTAATAAAAGCATTGTCGATAGTGTTTTCTATCGCATCGCTGAATACAAATAATGAAGTCCGTATAAAGTGTATGCTAATAATAAACAAAAAGAAATATGAAAGGTCGGTACTCCGGTATTGGTACTTAGTCGACTATAATGTCAGATGGCTTCTTAATTTTCTCTTTTCCCTTCAATTCGGTTCTACGAGTTACGAAGAACCAAATGACCAGAGGTATACTTATGGCAGCAGCAAAGTACCACCCGTTTTCTATTCCATGAAACATGTATATCACCTCCCTAGTTTCGGGTTTGTCTGGATCCTTATTAGTGACGTCCGTGAGATTGGAAAACTCCAAAGATTACTGGAATAATATCTAGGAACCTGGTGTCGTACCATTAATTCTAATAATGATCCGCTTGACAATGTTGTTAATTATTGGTTGCTGGTATACTATAGACATTGATTAACTTTGTTATTTGAAAATAGAACAAGTCGTTTGTTGCCAGGTAACTTTGGTCCCGATTTAAAGGGAATTCAATTCTAGTACATTTTGTCACTAGGAAATTAGAACAAAATACATACATAGATGTTAAAAGCATCTGTTTTTGACGTAAGATGATTACAGGAAGCAGATATAGAAATGCACCTGCATATATTATGATATTATGATATGCATTGCAGTATTATCAATATCTTTGTTGATTATATAATTGGAAAACAATTTAGACCTGCTTGCATACCCAGGGATAAACAAGGATAAGTTTGGCATATCGGAAGTCTATTCTACAGCTAAGAAGGGAGACTTGGTTTTTTAATTCTAGTCGCCCTATTGATGGCCAGTTCAATCCCAATAAGGCAAATATAACAAAGTACTCCGATGGCAATTGGCATCTTGAACCGGGAATAACAAGAATGCTAGTTTTCACACAAAGCTCCTAAATTAGAATAAATAACTAAACTGGATCTTGTTAAATCGAATCTATCAGGAAGAATTGGTTTTCAGCAATCGAAAAGACATGATAAAAACCGCAAAGATAACGCCAGCACTAACCAGAAAAGTAGTAGCTCCAACCAGACTATACAAGAGTCCTCCCGTAGTTAACCCAATTATGCTAGCGACACCTCCAAAACTACCTGCAAGACCCTGTACTGCGCCTTGATGTGTTGTTCCTGCCCTCCTTGACAATATGGACATAAAAGAAGGCCACATTAATCCGTTACCAAGTGCAAATAGTATCACAGCGACGTAGATGAGAAGGATATTATTTGATACAAACAAAATAAAGTTAGTGCCCAAAATTAGGCTGCCAATAATCACTAATTTTTCCTCAGAAAATTTTTTTAAAGCCTTACGTAATACAGGTCCTTGGACGAATACCATGATTGCGCTTAGAACTGCATAAAATATTCCCAGCTGCGTGACTGACCACCCTAGCTCCGAGGCTGCGTGAGCAGGAAATGATGCATAGTATATATTAAATCCGAGAAAAATCAAAAAATACAATACGAGCAGAAACGAAATATGCTTTAGCTTGAACACATCCCTGAACTCAAGTTTTTTAGCGTTTACTGTCTCAGTTTCACCATAGCATTCTTTGCATTCCTGGGCAAAGACCTTTCTAATACTTCCCGCTTCTTCCGGAACCAACATCTCAGCAATTGGTCGCTTGGACTCTTTTAACATGACGCCTATTAGGATTAACGTGACTGCGGATAGGATCATTGCTGCTAGAACAGGTAATATATGTCCGTAAAGACTAGCCCCTAAAATCCCCGCCAATGCTGGCCCCACTATGAATCCAAGATTAGACGATATTGCCATTTTTCCAAAGTTCCTACTTCTGTTTTCATTTGTTGATAAATCAGCAAGATAGGCGTTGGCTACAGAAATGTTTCCACCAGTAATCCCGTCTATAGCTCTAGCAAGAAATAATACAAGTAACGGAAGGGTTAAAACAAAAGTTCCAACTATAACAGAGTTAATTGTGAAAACAGTTTCAATAGGCAGAAACAATGCTATTAGAAATAGAATCCAACCAGCTAAGGTACCAGCATTACTTATTAGGAGAACCTTCTTTCTACCAAATGTATCAGACCACCTCCCTAACACAGGAGCACCAATAAGTTGAAAAGCGGAATATGTTGCGGACAACACACCATAAACTATAGCATTGCCTCCAAAATCCTTTACCAAAAAGACTAGGAATGGTAAAACTATGCTAAAACCTAGCGTTCCCATAAAATTTACTAACAATATTGGAAAAATACGAGTAGTTTTTTCTACATTTGTCATCAGTTAAGTAGAAAATAAGGGTCACAATTAAAATATTTATCATTTGGTTTTGCTTGACTCATACTAAATCGATTCTCAATCAATTACAAATGTGCAAGATGTAAATACACATGTTTATTATATACCATCGCGATGAATAATGAAATGAGATTAAATGCAGGCCAATTCCATTTAGACTAACTTAAGCCTTCTGCAAAAATCTATGAAATTATTTTCTGTTGGGCAGGAAATTTAGGATTTTATAAAATGAATCATCACAAATGAAAAAAATTTTTTCTTAAAATTTGTTACTGTTCTCATACATAAGATCTTAATCATGAAAGAGCGCAAAGCTCTTAGTTCGATTGCCTCAGTTTAGATAAACTATAAAATCAAAAAGGCTTATTTAAATTTCTGAAGAATCTTTTTCTCAAATTTCTCTAGCGACTCTATTTCATTAGTTGGATCCAAGTTCACAATGACATAATCAATACCAACCGTCCTAAACAAATCTATCTGTCTATACACTTCTTCAGGGGTCCCATATATGGCAAATTCTCTGATTTGCTCTTCAGGTATTCCATTCAATATTTCTTGTACCCTATTTTTTGCTTCGTCTGGATCATCATTGATTATGACTGTGCATAGTTTAGTCTTTAAAACAGAATTATAATCTCTTCCAACCGTTTTGCAATGTTCACGTAATGCCGTTAATTTGCGATTTATTGTTTCCACAGAACCTATCAGATTGCAAGCATCAGCATATTTTGCAACAATCTTTAGTGTTCTTTTCTCTCCACCGCCGCCGATTAGGATTGGAGGTGCAGGCTTCTGGATTGGTTTAGGATTACAATATGCATTGCGGATCTGATAATACTTGCCATTGAACGAGCAAGTTGGTTCCTTTGTCCACATCTTCCGGATGATTTGTACTGCCTCTTCGAGGCGATTCAATCTTTCTTGATATGAAGGAAAAGGACTAGTGATTCCATATGCTATTGATTCTTGCTCATTCCAAGCTGCTCCTATTCCCATGAACAATCTTCCTTTACTTAGTACATCAAGTGTAGCTCCTATCTTGGCCAATACCGATGGATGTCGATAAATAACCCCTGTTACAAGCGTGCCTAGCTTTATTTTTGAAGTCAAGCCGGCAAGTGTGGATAAAGTAGTCCATCCCTCAAGTAATGGATCTTGGGGGGAACCTATTATTTGGAGCTGCTGAAGGTGATCCATTACCCAAAAGGAATCAAAACCAGCGTTCTCTGCTTTAATAACGAGATTCTTTAGACTCTCAATAATCAGAGACGAATCTTCAAGGAAATCGAAATTAAAATTGGGATGTTGTAGTCCAAATTGCATTTGAGATCTATTAATCATTGGATCGTTACCTAATAAATCAATCTATCAAAAGCAAGTAAGGTCTGTATCTTGGTTTATTATAATTTAATTTATACAATCCCATATCGATAAGCTGGCCGGCCAGTTCCTTATTTCAAAAATATCGCCAGAAAATACAAAATTAGTCTAAAACTATTATTTCCAGCGAATTAAAGTATAAACTTTGTCAGTAGAAATGTGCATCTCAGTTAATTTTTCCTAGTTGTAAAAGATGAATCAAGATTTAACGCGGTCTTGTATTAGAGTTTCTTGTTCTTTAAACGATATTTAAATAAGACTCTAATATTTTTCAAGTTTACATTACGTTTTAACGATCGAAAGTAGCGCACTGGCAATAAATCTCTACAAGTCAAGGAACGAGATTACTTTAAAAGTAATTTGGAAATTTAATTAAATAATAAAACAGGATATAAAATCACTATTCTCTTTCCAAAAAACTAAAATAACTTTGAGAGATTGTTAATACATGACTGTTACGAAGGAGCCGAATCTGCTTTTTGTTTACATGATATTATCCATCCTATTATTATCTATTGTTTCCTGTGAGTTATCACTAACATATGTTTACGGGAAGTCTGATAAGAGTTCTGATAATGGAGGTGGCGGATCTGGTGATGGTGGCGGTGATGGAAGTCATGACAGTGGAAAACACAAAGGCAGTGACAAGGGCAAAGGGAAGGGTGGTGATGGTGGCGGATCTGGTGATGGTGGCGGATCTGGTGATGGTGGCGGATCTGGTGATGGTGGCGGATCTGGTGATGGTGGCGGATCTGGTGATGGTGGCGGATCTGGTGATGGTGGCGGATCCAACACTAAAAATAAAGGAACAAATAAAAATAACGGAGATACCTTGCTCTCTCAAGCAGAAAAGCAAACATTCGAAAAAAAATACGGGAATAAAGTATCCTACGTTGCAATCGGAGATTTAAATAACAAAACCAGTTTTGATCCAGATAAGGTAACGCTAACTGTTGGATCTAAAGTCGTCTGGCTCAATAAAGATAATTTAGATCATACAATTACCTTAGAAGCTAAATCCAAATCCAAATATCCGTTGTTAAACTCCCTCATCCTACCTAATGGAATGGTTGATTATGAGTTTCAATCTGCAGGAACGTATTCTTACTCAGATGTCGATAATCCTCAAGTAAAGGGAATCATCACTATTGTGGAGGATACTGTTAAATAAATCCACTAAAAGATTTATGGACACCTAGTGCGATGGCAAGTTTGTTTCCTCAATTTCCGTGGTAAATTCTTATTAATATTTAATATTATGAACCATATGACAAAAAGGTACCTAATAATTTTGTCAGCTATCGTACATTCGTAAAACACACATCAATGTTTGAAACTTTCTTGTTTAGTCCTATATGAAGGGATTATTTGACAAATCAGTATTTAATGCGGTAAACATTGTGTCTAAAAATAAACATATTAAATCGCAACTTACTGGAAGTAGAAAATAAAAAAATTATTAGAACATTACTGTCATTTGGAATACTTCTGAGTTTTATTATTTCTTTCTTAAGGCGCTCTCCTTAATAAGGAAGCTCACTGTCCATCAAATGGATAAAAAGATTCAACTCTTGCAAAGTTTACACAATACTTGCAGATAGGTTAATTCAAGTGTGGATTTACTTTTTTTTCGTTTCCGTAATCAGAGAGGATAAATCTTGCTTTTAAATGACGCTATTTCTGAAATTGTAAATTAACTAAAAGACTTTATTGGTTACTTTATACCAGGGAGAATGCATTCATTATAGCTTATACTAACAATACTAAAAACAGTATCTTTAAATAACTGTAACGTTGCCGTGATTTTATTGTTAACAACCAAATCAAGTAAACTGATAATCTCAATTAGCTTGTTATTTGCATTATCTCTTATAGCATTGACATCTTCTTATACGACTTATGCTCAGCCTACAGGTACTACCTCAAAATTGGTCCATGCAGGGCAAGGAAATGCCAGCACGGTAATTGTTGCTTTCGTTCCTCAAAAAACGGAAATAAAAGCTGGTGAGAGCGTCACATGGGTTAATCCAACGTCCGTTGCAGAACCTCATTCTGTTACATTTCTAAAGGATAAAAAATATTTAGCAGATTATGCTGCACCATTTCATGTGCCAAACTCTACTGAATTTAAGCCGTTGGACCCGAAATCCAATACAGAACCACTCTTTGCTCCGGTCCAGCCAGGAGATACTGCTAAAACTGTGGTTACAGTCAATGCCAGGGCATATATGCCTGTAGTAATTGATGCGAGTGGTAACAAAGTAAAATATCTTCCAATTAATTCAAATTATACTATGAACGGGACTGAAAGCTATTTAAATTCTGGATGGCTTTGGCCCAAGGGAATGTCTCCACCTGGAAGTCCTCCGGTTAATAATTTCACTGTAACATTTGAAAAAGCTGGAACTTATTCTTATTTATGTAATGTACATCCGTGGATGACTGGCAGCGTCACAGTCAATTAACTCATTCAATAAGATCTAAAATTGGGATTTATTTCTCTTTTTTACTTGAATTTTTATACATTTTAAATTTAACATCAGCTTGAAAGCGAACATAAAATTCAATTAAACTGTAACAGTTTTACATCTTTATAAAGTGAATCCGATATTCAGTCGCATGATCCCCATATTAGAACCAATATTGATGTCTGGACTGATGAGCAATGAATACCATAATTAAAACTTGGTTATCAACATACGAACAATATAATGCGTTAACTTTGTCAAAGTTTCAAAAACGGAGATTTTTGTCCATCATTCCTAATACTTATAGCGATCGGTTATAATTTTCAAAATTCCTTGACTGTTGGCCTTTTCTTATTTATAATTATACTAGTGTATAAATAATAATTTTGTTTTTCTTCATGACTTACCATTCATCTATTGAATTGTCGCTGATATCTTAAAAGTAAAACAAGTCACCAAAAAATCCTCTCCGCCCATATTTATTATCGTAATAATAGTCATCATAGTCTCCGTCGCTATAATGGTATTTCTTAACATGTTCATCTTCGTATTTACTTTGGATTTCAATTATCTTGTCTATCTCACCCTTATCCAACCATACTCCGCCGCAAGATGGACAGTAATCAATAGTTGTCTCATTTTTTTGCCTTACCATCATTTCAGCTGAACATTTTGGACATTGCATTTCTGATATCTATAGCCTGTGTCATTATATAAAGAAAGCGCGTCATCCAATTCCATATAGCCTTTTTTGGTATTACTCTCATTATCTTTATTTACATTTATGACGAGTTGACTAAAAACTTGATAGTAGTGCTCAGAAGAAGAGAAGTGTGGAATTTCAGATTGGTCGAAATTAGAGTTTTTAAGTTA
>Ga0310900_10000063_pt1 | contig 24556 bp, 20 predicted proteins | sample C24D1metaG_FD_203879 | JGI IMG/M metagenome (GOLD analysis project Ga0310900, IMG submission 203879) | Lab incubated soil microbial communities from West Virginia University Organic Research Farm, Morgantown, WV, United States - C24D1 | ecosystem: Environmental > Terrestrial > Soil >...
TAGTCCCTGCGGTGACGTCACCGCGGCGAGTTGCGATTTCGCCGGATAGCGCGTGTACGGCAATCGACAGGGGCGTCTTGCCTTCGGCACCTTCGGGCGTCGCGGCGTTGATCTCCGTCACCTTGTCAAGCGCGGCTTGTGCCTCCGCCCACTGCCCCTTCGCAGCATGCGCTACACCGCGGGCGTAGTACGCCATGGCATACGAAAAGTGGATATCTTCCGGCGGAAGCGGTTCCGCAAGCACGTCGTCCCACTTTCCGAACGTTGTGAGCGTGAGCACGCGATACGGCAGCATTTCTTGTAGCAGCCCGACCTGACGCGCTGCATCGAGGTTCACCTTGGAGGTGAGTGCATTGGACGTCTCGATCGCCTGTGCACTGCGGCCCGCCATCGTATAGGCGAATGCGAGAAAGTGGATATTGTGGGGATAGTATGCAAGCGGATAGACGCCCGTCGGATGCTGCCCGTCGATGAAGACCTCGTCGGTGTGGATGGCATGTTGATTGGCCTGCGCTGCGTCGTTCCACCGTCCAACACGAATGTAGATGTGTGCGGGCATGTGGACCATGTGCCCTTCACCGGGCATAAGTCGAGCGAGCCGCTCGGCGCAAGGCACCGCGGCCTGCGGATTCACCGCTTCGACCGCGTGGATATAGTAATGGCACGCCCCCGGGTGGTTTGGGTTGCCCGAGAGTACTCTCTCGAGCTGGCGGACGATTTCATTGGTGCCGGGGTACGGAGTGCCGTCTGGTTGCCAGTAGTTCCATGGGCGGAGGTCCATCAGCGATTCGGCATACAGGGTCGCGGCATCGATGTCTTTGGTATAGGTCTTCGCGACCTGCTCCATCGCACGTGAGTACGCCTTATCCAATTGCACACGATCTGTCGGCGGCACCGCTACATAGCGCTGCGCAACCGCTTCGATGTACGCGCGTTCTGACGCCGTGGCGTGGGACTTAAGAGTCAGCGCTTTCTGCGCCGCCGCGTAGGCAGCAATTCCACTCGCCGAGTCCATTGGAGCGTTGACGTGCGGGCCGTAGGCGAGTGCGATCCCCCAGTAGCATATGGCGCATGTAGGATCGAGCTCTGCGGCACGCCTAAACGAGCGGATCGCTTCCGCGTGATTGAATCCATAGACGAGTCGCAACCCCTGGTCGAAGTACTGCTGCGCAGCCTTAACTCGAGTAGAGATACGTTTGTGGTGAGAGCCGAGGTTCGTGTAAAGGGGAACTGTGTCAGACAGGCTCTTTGCCGGCGCGGGCGACGCCGTTGATTCTGTGCCGAAGCTGGGAGCGGTACAGGTGAGCAGAGCCGTTGCGGCAAACCCGATGATATAGCGGAACTTCATGGTATGTCTCCTTCCGAATGTGGAATGCAATTGGTTGTCCTGTTCAAACTCTCTTCATGGCGTGTGTGCCGTGGGTGATTGCTCCTCCCGCTCGCAGAGCCGCGGCAACGAGAACGGTTTCGGCAATTTCTTGATCCGACGCGCCCCTCTTCCGCGCCTTGTCACTGTGGAGCTCGATGCAATACGGACACTGGGTTGTACAGGCGACGGCGATGGCCATCAGTTCCTTGTACTTTGTCGGAATTGCTCCCTCGGCAAATGCTGCCTTGTCGAAGTCCACAAATCCTTTCATCGCCTCGGACGCATTCGCCTCTAGTTGCTTCATCATGCTCAGATTCTTCAGATCGTACATGACTGACCTCCTTTTTATAAGCTGCATGACATGCCCCACTATATGACGTTTATGTGTTCGAGTCTTATCTAGGGGTCTGGTTCTCTTACCATCAGCGTGCTAGGCTGGACCGAAACTTGATTTAGCGTCCGACACACTTTGCCGAAACTCCGTCACGGCGTTGTAGAACCCCACATGGATGTCTTGTCCGAAGTGCTCAAATCTGTGACACTCGATGGCGCGGTATTCTTCAACGGCGAATTCTCGTCGCCCTGGTGCGCACGCGAACCCGATGCCGGTACCGTGGCGTCGTATCTGTCCACCCATACCAAACACGTCATCATGTTTCACTTGGTGACAGAAGGACGGGGCTATGTTCGCGTTGTAGAGGATGGCCGTGCAGTACCCTTTGAAGCCGGCGATATCGTGATCCTTGCGCAAGGAAATGCGCACCTTATGGGCAACGGCCCTTCCGTCACACCGATGGACAGCACGGCGCAACTTCGGCGGGTGCTGGCTGAAGGACAAATAATTTCTCAAGCCGGAGGCGGAGGAGAGCTCACCAAGCTGATCTGTGGCTACCTGACCTGCGACCCGCAACTCAGTCAAGTCTTCCTGGCCGGACTCCCTCCGATCGTCAAGGTCCATATCCGTGACACCCCATCAGGACAGTGGTTGGAAGACACCCTTCGTTATTCCGTCGATCACGCGGAAGCCTCAGGCCCAGGCGGCGCCGCCGTCATCGCCAAATTGTCCGAAGTGTTGTTTATGGAAACGTTGCGGCGGTACATCGAGAAGTTGCCGCCGTCGCATACAGGCTGGTTGGCCGGCGTCCGCGATCCGGAAGTGGGAAAGGCTCTGGCACTCCTGCATAAACAGCCAGCTCAGCCTTGGACGATCGCCTCGTTGGCAAATGAGGTTGGTGTGTCTCGTTCCGTGTTGGCCGAGCGATTTCGGCATTATCTGTCAGACACGCCGATGGGGTACCTGACACGCTGGAGGCTGCAGCTCGCCGCTCAAGTCCTGACATCAACCTCCAAGAGCGTGGCCGAGGTGGCAAACGACGTGGGATATGAGTCCGAGCCGTCTTTCAATCGCGCCTTCAAACGTCAGTTCGGGCTCCCGCCGGCCCAATTTCGCCGTGCGTCCAGATCTACACGCAATAGGCTGGATAAACCGGCGTTATAAACTGTTTCGCAACGGGCGGCAGCCTCCCCTCCCATCGCTCGTTCCACCTCCCACCGATAGAACAGGAACCCTTGTACCCAGGACAGAAATCCCTCCCTTTATGAGGGACGGATTTCACGACCAATGCTGTTGGCTATTTAGTTCACAACAAGCCGGCCTCCCTCAACAGATCCTGGGCTCGGAATCCACCTTCCGGTTTCCAGTGCTTTCGGTAATAGGATCTGTTGTCGGCAGCTAACAGCCCACCAATCACCTCGGCGACAATGCGACTGCGACTGCCGACCGGACCCAGCTTCGCACCATTGTGGACGATCTGGGACTCGGCCAGTATGTAGAGCCACAGAGGCGTCTGATCTTGGTAGACCGGGTCGGTTATGAAGGGCCGTAACCGCGGGATATGATTATCTGCCACGATATCGGCATTCGCTAAAGTGCGGTAATTCCCAGCTGCTCTGCGACCACCTGGCCGCTAGGCAACCCGTATCCACGCGCACGCTGGATGTTACGCTTCGCGAGGATTGCAGACCCTTCAGGCGCCGCACCGGGGATCGGCAGTGCAAAGAGGCCGCTCGACAACAGCGTATCGATCTTACGGCTGATATTCGCTACCGGCTGAGTAGTCCCGGGCTGGCCGGTCCCAGGCTGGCCGTCCACAGTGAGAAAGTTGGGCCAGAAGATCACATGATCAGCCGCAATCTGGCGTCCGCCATGGAGGTCGCCAGCCGTGTTGTTGAACACCTGTACCCTTGGTCCGCCCTGAGTGATGTTATAGGCCCTGCGGACTTGGGAATGGCCAAAGCGGTAAGCCGCAACTGAGAACTCCACTGGCATGTCAGCCTTATTCGCATTGTTCGGATCGTAGTAACGGGTCCGGATACTCCCATTAGGGAGGAACACGTCGGCATACACATTGGGATCGAGCACTTCCGGCAGAAACTCGTGGACGACGATCCACTGGTGTCGCCACTTCATCAACTGGCGCGCCTCTTCAAACTTGTAGCCCTGATCGATCAAACGGTTATGTGCGCGCAGAAACGCGACATGGATCTGCGCAATCACCTGGTTCTCATCATTGCGGCCCTCCGCGATGATCGCAGGGCAGGGTGTCACGGTGGAAACCGGGAGACTTGACACTACGCATGAGGGGTCGCGAGGGAGGTCGCGCCCGTTGACCTTGAAGTGTTTGCCGTCTGCCTCATACAACTCCGGATTTGCCTATGGACCACCGCCATATACGCTATCGAGATTCAAACGTGGATCACGGAAGTTTTGAATCGTGTTGGGGTCTACGAATGTCGTCGGCAGTGGAAGGGTATCCAATGTCATGTCGTGGTCGAGGAACTGCCCGAAATAGGTGAAGAATGACGGCACATTGTTTGGGTTATCGTCGTTTGGCTCAACTGGCGCAGATATGTTTGTGTCAAAGAGTGGTCCTGGCGCTGTCGTCGGCCCCGCGGCAGTGAGGGCGGTCAGTGCTGTGTCGTCTGGCGCTGCGTACTGAGGAAGCTTGGGGAACATTTGCCCGAACATGAACTTCGGCTTAGCGTTCGCCTTCTCCGGCTTCGCATCGGCCGCGGAGCCAAGCGCTGGAGCCAGAGTGACTGCCGTCAGAAGGAGCGCAAGTAGTAGGTGAGTTGGGAATAGAGAGGCCCGCCATGCCGGCCTCTGACTATTTAAAATACGCCTGTACTGGTCAGACTTCCACAGGCTATCGCGATGATCTGTGCCGCACAATTTCACGAAGATCCTGCTCATGATAATCGTCCTCCTTATAGGGTATTACATTCTGAGCCCGCAGCCTGCTTTCAGTGACTTCTGATCTGCCATCGGGGCGCAGACTCAGACTGAAAGCAATCCAAAGCTCTTGGACGCATGCTAGGCAACAGGCATGCCGTTCCGAGACGGGCGCGTCAATATCGTGAATTAATTAGAGGTGTGTCGTTCAATACATGTGAAGACTACGTGCGCAAAATTCGAAGGTTCCAAACGCCTACGTGGGCTAATGCAGACAACTGTACAAATGGAACTATCAGCTGCCCTACAATTGCAATGCACGATAGGGAGCTTTTGCATCAGATGTTTCTTGCCATCCGCTTGATTCAGCGACAGGCATGCACAATCGCCGCTGCGTATCGGGAAAGAACAAAAAGGGCAAAAAGGGGTCGGGAGTCTTTTCTTGATAGGGTTGCGTCGACTTCAGTAGAAGAACCCCTATGTCTCGCCGTCCGTGGCTTCACTTGCAGCATTAGGGACTGCAAGCGCTCAACGACAAATTCAGGGACAAGGGTTTTGTGGTGTAAATTTGTAATCAGTTCTGGCATCAAGAGCCTGGCGGCGAAGCATACTGCCCCTTGAGACGTTCACAGAATCGAGGTAGACTTTTTTCCGCTATGCTCATGACAGTGTATATGAGCGCCCGGTTGTTTCATTTCGCAAAAGGAGGATATTCCTATGAACGTAGGAATCACGTCATCGTTAGTCATCATGATCAGTGTGGGTCTGTCCGTCCCTTCCCTGGTGCTCGCGCAGAACTATCCTCCGACAGTGACGCAGAAGGTTCAAGCGGCACAGAAGCAGATCAAGACGATCGGAATGGAGGAATACCGAAAGGTCGTTGAGAGTCCGGGCACTGCGCTTATTGTCGACGTGCGAGAGCCTCAGGAGTATGCCGCAGGGCATGTGCCGGGGGCGATCAACATCCCCCGTGGTGTTCTTGAATTTCTCCAATGCCAAAGCGGCAACCGGGCCTCGCTCGCGGCACAGTCTCTTGAGGAACTCGGATTCACCCGCACGACTGCCGTGGTGATGAGCCTCGATGACTGGCAAAAGGCTGGCAATCCGTTTGTGAAGTAATACCTCGCGGTGCGCCGAAACATCCATAAGATGAGGGTGAGAATAAAGAAGGAAAAGGAAAAGTGGTCGGGAGTCGAGGATCAGGCTACGTAGCCACTTATGACGCGCTTGCACAGGTGACCATCACGGATTCTTTTGTTTCGGTGGATAGTCCTCAAGTGCCTTGGCGATCCCCTTATTCACCATGCGCATGTTTTCCTCTTTCGAATCCGACACAATACCCACGATATTACCCCGCCAGACCAATTCATTTTTTGCTGACGTCGCGAGATCAATAATTAACGTACCTTCCTCATAGTCATACGTGGTGACACCACCGTATCCTCTCCGTCCATAGGGACCTACCATGGTGCCGGTACTCTCGATGCGCTGCTTTTCTTTGACGGTCACCCAGTAGTGAACCAAAAGATCCGGATGTCCATCCAAGCCGACCTGACGGAGTCCCTTGTTCGAGAGTTGCTCCCCGACCATCTGCTCAAGGCGTTTACGCATGAGCGAATTATTCAACACGCCGCCCTGATTCAGGTCGGTCAGTCCGGTAAACGCATAGGTGCGAAAAGTCGTAAAATCGGCTGCTGGGTCGAAGTCTGTCCGTACTTTCGGGCCCACGCACCCCCAGACCCCCAGGATAACCACCAGCAACAGGAGTCCACTGAAGCAAGTTCGCATTGAAAGCTATCGATCTAGACGATTGAGGGGATTGGAACCCAGCCGTGCTATTCGTCGTTCATCTTCAATTCTATTTAGCTTCTGAACATACGCATTCAACATGACTAGCCCAACGATAACCGACACCCCGAGAAAAGCCCAAATCATGTCTCCCAAGACCCAATTTGTATCCTCCATCAGAGAACCTCCTTAGTTGAGCGAGTCCTTCGATACACTGCCCGGCCACAGGTTCAGCTCGATTACGCCCGAATCAGCTCTCAAGACTTCGCCGCAACCCAAAAAGCTGGTCACCGCAGCAGCAACCCTCACACAGATGTCAACGAATGCGATCGAGAGGCGCAGGGAGGAAGCACGAATGGCGGAGGCAACAGCGAGGGCGAGCCATCGGGTTGCGCTAAAATCGATTGATCCCACCGGCGAGTCCCTCCGTTCCGGCCTGGGTGGAGCTGCGAGGCCGGGTGCCTCCATGCCGGCTGCAATCCTATGGCTACGGCAGTAGTAGCGTAGGAGTCACCAGCCTGGCCGGGGCAGTTATACGGAGGACTCCATCCCCTGTGCTTAATAAGTATATATGAAATAATCAAAGAATGTTTTAGTTTTTTACCGGCTCAAATGTTCTTTTCTAGCGGGCCGTACCTTCCCTACTTCATCCTCTACTCTCGTGGAAACCACTTTTGCTGAAACCCAGCTAAGATTTGTTCTGCGCGCATCAGGTCTGCTTCCGCAACCAGCACCACACACATGGGCAAGTCCTGCTGGTCGCCTTTCGCTAGAGGCACTGGTTCTGCCTGAGTCGGTGGAATAAACCGAATCTTTTCCCCCGTCAATGCGTTAAGGAAATCGGCATGGAGGTTTGGGTCACAAGGCACATTCAACTTCCCCATCGCGGGCACCTCGCCCACTCGTCTCCTGCCGTATTTTTTAGAGAGCCCAATCACTATGATCGCGACCACGGCAATCACGACAATGCCGATGAGATTGGCTATTAGCTCCATATCTACACCAGTCCCCCTATCTCTCTAGCAGGCTAGAAAGTCCGCCAGCGGCGTTCTCGCTACGTTCAGAGGCTCAACGTACTACGGAGAGGGAGTCTCGCCTCGTCGCTTACTTCGGCCTTGCCGGACGGCCTTTCTGAACGACCTGCGATGGCCTCTGAACGGGTCTGCGGGTATCCAGACCTTGCGTGTCTGTTCTGCTCAAGTAGTTTGTCAACAGCCTGGTGGCCGACCGGAAGCATACCCCAACAGACCTCATTTATCGAGTGGCGCCCAATGGGAGCGTCGCAAAACAAGAAAAGGAAACAGGCTAAACTGGCCCACTTTCTTGGACACCTCAAAAATGTGACAATGTGAGGCGGCCACGTTTCGTGGACACCCGGTTACGGCTCATGGGAAAGAAAACGGGGGCTCGCTCAAGGAGTGAACATGGATGCAAGTTTTTGGCACCAACGATGGCGCACCAATGAGATCCCATTCCACGAGTATGCAGTCAACCAGCAACTGTTCAAACATTTCTCTGCTCTTTCATTGGCCAAGGCCGGCCGGGTGTTTGTGCCGCTGTGCGGCAAGTCTCTTGATATAGGCTGGTTGCTGTCCCGCGGCTATGCGGTCGCCGGCGCGGAGCTGAGCGAGATTGCCGTGCAGCAGCTTTTCGTCGAGCTTGGCATGGAACCCAGCCTCGTGGAGCTCGGCACCATACGGCACTACCGCGGGCAGAAGATCGACATCTTTGCGGGTGACATCTTTCAGGTCTCGCGCGAATTGCTGGGTCCTGTCGACGCCGTCTATGACCGGGCGGCATTAGTCGCACTCCCGGCAGATGTTCGCCAACGCTATGCGGCACACCTCATAGAGATTATAGCTACTGCACCCCAATTACTTATTTGTTATGAGTATGACCAGACCCTGCAGGCCGGGCCTCCATTTTCAGTCGATCGCGAGGAACTCCATCGACACTATCGTGAGAGTTATAGACTCACGCTGCTGGACAGTGCTGACGTAGCCGGTGGTTTAAAAGGTAAATGCCCGGCGAAAGAGAACGTCTGGCTGCTGAATAAACGGTAGAGAGGGACCGATGTCAGGCCCCATGGATTCGTGCGCCGGCCTCACGCGACTTGGCGATCTCGCCACGAACCGTCATGGATAATGCGGGCTAGACCTGCCAGGTCCGAAAAAGTAGAATGTCCCGATTTTTCACACAATGCAGGGGAAAAGGATGCCTACCCGATGGAAGTCTTGGAACTGTTTGTCTGTATGCTCGGTCTAGCGTTCGGCGCGGTATTGGTCTATGGGCTCAAACAGCAGTGGCCGTGGATCTACGATCCACCAGAATGGATGTTTGCGATCTATTTCCCTACAGTCATCAAGATGATGTGGGGGCCCAAACATGTTCCTCGGTTTGCCTATTTGACCGCCTACGGCTATATCATCTTGAGTATCATCTGCCTGACAGGATCCTTGCTCGACATGCTCTAGCAGGCTGTTGAGAAAGTCCGCCAGCGAGATTGAAAGGTTAAGGAACCTTAACCTCGACACGCCCCACTACCCTTTAAAAATACGGGCTTGATACCCCCTCCTGAGATATCAAGCCCGTATTACAAGAGGGTTCTGGTTGTCTACGCTCGAGGCTCGCGAAGGTTTCGCAAACCACCAGCACCAAGACCAACCAGCGCAATGAGACCGACGCCAAATAAGATGGCTGATGCCGGCAAGGGCGTCGCGATCAACGTACCAAATGAGCCCTTGACCACATTCCCGTCCGCCTCGTTCCCAAAGATCAGACGCCATTGATTGCTGGCAAAAGAACTCAAGCCTGGTGGGGATGTATTATTCAGAAGATCCAGGGCATTCGAAAGATTCACGTTACCGAAAGCATTTCCGGACGGGTCGGTAAACGACATCACGAAACTGGAAGGGGATGTCATATTGATGGACGAACCTGTCACGGTGGTGAATGAAGTAAAATTATCAAGCCCCCCCATTGGAAGGCTGTTCGTGATAATAACGCCATTGGACCCTAGCACATATGAAGCGGAGTAGGCCCCGATATGCAGGTTCAGGCCTGTCACTACTGTGTTCAGGTAAATCCCCGTTCCCGGAACAATCGGGGAAGCCCCTGACTCGAATGTGACGTTGCCTGAGATGCTACCAGAGCCTATGGTCGGGAACAGCACCCCTGTCACTTCGCTCACTGATCCCGTAAACGAGAAGTTGACAGGTGAAGCTTCCGTAGGTCCGGCGGCAAGTAACGAACAGAGCGCGATCGCCGGCAGGAACATCCAGTTGATCAACAACTGCTTCATGGTCCTCATGCAAAGACTCCTTCGTAAAGGTTAGTCATGTTTACAACATGTGTATATCTTGTTTACTAAGCAAACTCCGCGCCGCATGATTTCATTTATAAGATACTGAAATGTCACGATTTACTAAAAATTGTTCGAGGGTGTTTTTTGTACACCGTAGGTGACTCCAGTCAATTCAGAATCAAGCAGACGGAATCTGCCCTACAAGGGGATAAGACGATTGCATCACGATACTGAGCAACAGGTGGCGCCCTCACAGGCCTCTTCCTGTAGCACTGAAAAGGTGGGGAATGAGTGGCTAGATGTCCTCCAAGAGGGAGGACACCTGATGATGACTGGATGGCATCTCAGGACATGAGATGAGATGTTACATATGGGTAAAAAAGGACTTGCAAAGGAAGAGCATGATGGGTACGATTCGCGCCATGAAAATTTTTCGGACTACTTTGCTTCGACAGAGCGCGGATTACGGCTACAAGGGACTGGACCGCACCCCACAACAAGGGTCATTACAACACAACCGGAAGGAGCCGCTAATGAAGCTACCCACACCGAATACCGAACTCCCACCGTCAACCCCAATTCGAAAAGCAGTTGGGGATTCGCTCGGACTGAGCAAACGCGTACTTGGAGGCCTCGCCATGTGCGCAGTGGGAATGTTGTCGTCATGGGCGGCACTGGACGCACATGCTGTCGTATCGAACGAGTATAAGTTCAAGCTTCCCCTGGGTTTGGATGAGACCGGCATTAATATCCCTGCCGATAATCCTATTACGACACAGAAAGTCGAGTTAGGCAGGATTCTGTTTTTCGACAAACGATTATCGAATGACAATACGATTGCCTGCGCAAATTGCCACCTACCGCAATTCGGCTTTACGGACGGTCAACCGGTCGCCACAGGCATCCGGGGCCAGAAGGGCGGGCGCAGCGCGCCGGCATCCATCAACCGCGTATTCAGCAGCGTGCAATTTTGGGACGGGAGGGCTGCCACATTGGAAGCTCAATCGATTGGGCCCTTTACGAACCCGATCGAGCATGGCTTTGCCAACTATGAAGTCATGATTGCGAAGATGAAGAAGATCCCTGGCTACAAAGTGATGTTCCTCCAAACGTTCGGCGACGATATCACGATTGAAAATGTCGGCAAGGCCATCGCCAGCTTCCAACGCACCATCCTGTCCGGCAATAGCCCCGCAGACCGATTTGACCTCGGCGGTGAAGCACAGGCCATTTCACCAGCCGCGCAACGGGGCCTCCTCCTGTTCCGGGACAAGGCTCGCTGCACGAAGTGTCATTCCGGATTCAACTTCACCGACGAAAAGTTCCACAATCTCGGCATCGGTTGGGATGACAACAAGGTGGATCTCGGACGCTATCTCGTCACCAAGAATGCGGAGGACATCGGCTCATTCAAGACCCCGACCCTGCGTGAGATCAGCCGAAGCGCTCCCTATATGCATGACGGCCGCTTCAAGACCCTCGACGATGTGGTGAACTTCTACAATCAGGGGGGCGTGAAGAACCCGCATCAGGATCCCTTGATCCTTCCTCTTGAACTGACGAAGGAAGAGAAGCAGGATCTCGTGCAGTTTCTCAAGACCCTGACGGGCGAAGGCTGGAAACACGTCGCCGCGCCCACCAGATTCCCAGAATAGAAGCGCAACGGCACAGCTACTTCAGCTCAGATAGCGGCATCAACTCCGGTTGATGCCGCACTCCCTTTGCTCTGAACAGAGCGCCGGAATATCCAGTCGCATAGCACTGCTTATTCGTGAAGGATAGGTCCGTAGACCAATCGGTCCGGCTTTCGGTCAGCCCACCGAGCCGGACGCATCACGATACTGAAGACGGCTAGAGCAGAGATGACGGCCCCTATGGCCAATCCAACCATCTGCAACCAACCCAGCCAGGACGTCATGGATTCCTCCATCCACCCACTGAGCTTCGAAACAGGCTGGTACGGCTCAGCCCGTGACCGTGGCCATCGCGACATAGATCTGCCCATGGTAGGTCATGTACTCTCACATTCCGCCCATCCCTCGTGAGCGATACCGTCGCCGTGGATATTTTTACGCTCTGCACGAATGAGAGGCTATCCACCTTAAGCAGTAGGATACCCAGCGAAGGAAGTGATGTTGTAGATATCAAGGTAGAGGCGGAATTGTTCAACAACCAGCCGGAAAGGATGACCGACAATGGCAGGATAACGTGGGGGTAGGGATTCCGCGCGATAGCCCGGCGAGAAGAGCGAGAGTAAGACCTTCTTTCTTTATTTCAACCTTAGGCTGAACCTGAACCTTCCGATAGGGTTTAGCGTTCCTGTGGGCTGCGATGCCTATCGCAGTTCGTCGACTTTGCCCATCGCGCGTGCCAGATTCACGCGCGACGCATTCGCCCGGAACAATCCATCGATCATGTTATCCCGCGCCCGTACCAGCGAAAGGAGCGAGTTAGACAACTCCAACGTGTTCGAACTCAGTACCCGCACGCGTTCTCTGGCAAGCTGCACTTCAGTCAGGGCCGACTTGAGTCCGTCCTTGGCGATCCGGAGCTGCTCTTTCGCCGAGGTAAGCGTGACTAGCGCTTCTCGTAACTCCATCGTGATCTGTCGTGTCACCATGTCCATTTTGATTTCTTCTTGGAGGAACCTACTACGGCTCTCGCCGATCCGCCCCTCCCGTTGACCGCCGTCAAAGATCGGGACCGACAGCGTGACCCCGACATTGTAGGTACCCAACATTGCATCCACCTGATTGCCGATGAGCCCGTAATTGCCATCTGCCTGCAGGGATGGCAACCGCTCTCCCTTAACCGAACTCAGCATGAGGCTCGATACTTGTATACGCTGCTGCTGGGCCTTGAGTTCCGGCCGCTTGGCAAACGCCACCTCCCGGACGGAGTCCTGACTGGGCACCGGTTCTTCCGGTGCCTTGAGCTCATCGGTGAGGATCAGTTTTGCATCAAAGGTAATGCCCAAGGCATTCGTCAGAATTAGCTTGGTCCGCTCGACATCGCTCTTGGCCAACTCCAATCGTTGCCGCTCATTCTCCAGTTGTGTCTCCAGCCTGGCAGTATCGAGGCCCGTGGCCATTCCGCCGCTTTGCCGGCTCTTGATGTAGGCCACGAGTTCCTTGTACAGCTCGACATTCGCCGTCCGCGCGGCCACATTCTCGGCACTCTGCAAGACTTCCAAATAATTCAAGGCTACCGTCGCCATCACGTCATTGTTCGTCGTCTCTGATTCCCCTTCTGCGACGGCCAAGGCTGCACGCGACGCGCGCCACCGTTCGATCAAGCTCCAACTGAAGAGCGACTGGGATAGGGTCCCTCGGGCATCGGCGATATCGTAGGGATCGCTCCGGGTCGGCGAGCCAGCTATCGTCCCGCGATAGAAGGTCTGGTTGGTGTACTTGGCCGAGGAGGCCAGGTTCGGCAAGAGGGCGCCGAGTTGTGTCCTTGAAGCGCCCCGCGCCGCTTCAATCCGTTCTTTGTACAAGCGCACGTTCGGACTCTTGTCCAGCGCGGCTTCGATGGCATCCTTCAAGCTCAGCTTGAGAACCGGCAGCTCCGGTTGGGGCTGCGGTGGTGACTCGGCAGCTTGACTGTGCCCCACACAGAGCAGGCCCGCCACGAGGAATGCCCCCGCGACTCTCGCAAAAATCCGCATCGGACGATATTCTCTTATGCCGCTGCTCCGGATTGAATCAGCCATCATGGATGCTCTACCGACGAGTAGTGAAACTCCACGGTGCACGCCAGGCCGGAGGAGGCTGTTGAGAACGCCCGCTGGCATCCCGGTGCGTCTCTCTTGTTTGTTTGGTTGAGCGGTCCTAACCAGAAGTGCCAGACAAACCAGATAGACCAGAAAAACTCCTCTTACGAGGACTTACACGTTTCACAGTCTAGCAGACTGTTTCCGGATCACTAGTAAATTGCGAAATAATCTTCTCAAGTGTCTCTCTCGTCCATTTCTATCTCACCTCCCTTGTGATAGGTTGTACGAACAGAGGAATTTCCGGGCATGTCAGACTTGCCGCTCGATCAACTCGTCCAGGGCCAGCACTGGGACCCTCTCGCCATTCTCGGTGCCCATCCAATGGCCCAGGACAGTTCCTCTACCGTCGCCATTCGGTGTTTTTTGCCGGAAGCTAAGCATGTCGCGCTACTCCTCAATGGACAGGATCAACGTCCCATTCCCATGACGCGCCTGCATGAAGCAGGGCTGTTCGAAGCGATTGTCCCAGGACCACTCGGAACCAGCCCCTATCGGCTCCGCGTGACAAACCATGAGGGACAGGTCTCGGAACGGCACGATCCCTATGGATTTCCACCCCTCCTCACCGACTTTGAACTGCACCTCTTCGCCGAGGGCACCTTCTTCAAAGCCTATGACACGATGGGTGCCCATCTCCGGACAGTTCAGGGTATAGCAGGAGTCCATTTCGTCGTCTGGGCGCCGAACGCAGCTCGGGTCAGCATTGTCGGCGACTTTAATCAATGGGACGGCCGTCGCCATCCCATGTCAAACCGTGGATCAACCGGCCTCTGGGAACTGTTTATTCCTGAACTCACAGACAACATTCTCTACAAATATGAAATTCTGCCGCGTCATCGCGAGGTACCTCTCCTGAAAGCCGATCCTTACGCAGTCGCATCGGAGCTGCGCCCCAAGACCGCTTCGATCGTCCGGTCACTCTCTCACTACCGATGGAAGGACCAGACCTGGATGATGACGCGGGCACAACAGGATCCCCTCACCAGCCCACTTTCAATCTATGAGGTCCATCTCGGCTCCTGGATGCGTATCCCTGAGGAACGCAATCGCTGGCTGACCTATTCTGAGCTCGCCGATAAGCTCATCCCCTACGTTAAATATATGGGCTATACCCATGTTGAACTATTACCAATTACCGAGCATCCATTCGACGGATCTTGGGGCTATCAGACTACCGGGTATTTCTCCGTCACCAGCCGGTACGGCTCTCCCGAGGACTTCATGGCCTTCGTCGATACGGCACACCAGGCTGGAGTCGGTGTACTGATGGACTGGACTCCCGCGCACTTTCCGGACGATTCGCATGGGCTGTCCCAGTTTGACGGGACGCACCTCTACGACCATGCAGATCCAAGACTCGGGTACCATCCAGACTGGCATAGCCGTATTTTCAACTACGATCGCGTGGAGGTCCGCAACTTTCTATTGAACAGCGCGTTCTTTTGGCTGGATCGTTACCACATCGACGGCTTGCGCGTGGATGCGGTTGCTTCGATGCTGTATCTCGATTACGGCCGGAAGGAGGGAGAATGGATCCCCAATCAGTTCGGGGGGCACGAAAACATCGGAGCCGTCACGCTGCTGAAGGACTTGAATGTCCTGCTGCATCGCGATTTCCCGGGAGCCATCACTATTGCTGAGGAATCGACACACTGGCCAGGCGTCTCACGCCCGACCTATGTGGGAGGACTGGGTTTCACGTTCAAGTGGAACATGGGCTGGATGCACGACATGCTGGGGTACTTCGGCCACGATCCCGTTCACCGCCCCTTTCACCAAAATCAAATTACGTTCGGGCTCCTCTATGCCTTCAATGAAAACTTCGTTCTGGTGCTCTCGCACGATGAAGTCGTTCACGGAAAGCGATCGTTACTCGACAAGATGCCCGGAGACGATTGGCAGCGATTCGCCAATCTACGCGCCCTCTATGGCTTCATGTACGGACATCCAGGGAAGAAGATGCTGTTCATGGGCGGAGAATTCGGGCAGTGGTGTGAATGGAACCACGACACAAGCCTGGAGTGGCACCTCTGCCAATTCGACCGACATAGGGGGCTCCAGCGATTCGTGCGGGATCTCAACATACTCTACCGCCAAGAGCCGGCCCTATACGAAGTCGATCTCGACTGGCCCGGCTTTCAATGGATTGACTTTTGTGATGCAATCCATTCCGTCATCGTGTTCCTCCGAAAAGCCAAGGATCAGAGTAATCAGCTACTCTGTGTCTGTAACTTCACCCCTGTTCCACGCTACGACTATCGAATCGGCGTACCAAGCGAAGGCTACTACCACGAACTGTTAAACAGCGACGCGTGGACCTATGGTGGAAGCAACATGGGAAACTATGGAGGCCTTCATACAAACCCTATCCCCTCCCACGGCATGCCCCATTCGCTTGCCCTCACACTTCCACCTCTCTCGGTGTTGTTCCTGAAACGAATCTGATGGAGCGTTGCTTGGTTCGTCTGGTCTGTTTAGTTTGTTTGGTTCAAAGAACGAAAGAAACCAAAGGAACCAAATAGACCAAACAAACCGGGTGGACGCTGAAGAGGGAGTTACCAGGTCCGGAAGGGTCCGGAATCGAGATGGATGAACTTCGCGCGCGAATACACCCCTATGCCACCATATTGCAGCTTCAATGCGGCATCGCGCATCTCCCGAATCTTGATTCCAGGAATATAGAAATCGAGCGCTTGCCCCTGGACATGCAGACTGTGCTGCGCGACTCGCCGGCTCCGCTTCACGAGCTGGGCATTGTACTCGGGTGACCGATAGGCGGAAATCACGTGGATCTCTCCCCCGCTGGCGACCGCCTTCTGCACAAAATTGACATGCTCCAACATGCGCACATCGATGGCGGCCACTTCTCCTGTGTGATGACAACGCAGAATATGATTCACCTCATCCAGCGCGGTGAGGTCATAATTGCCTTCGTAATCACGATACTGGACTTGTAGTCGTTCGTTCGTGTGGATGTTGAAGAAGGTCAGCTCCCCGTCAGGCAGTCTGCGTGCATGCGCCACCGATGGGCATAGCAGCCTGCCACCGAGCAACAGAAGCCCGACAACAGATGTTTTCAGGAGCGATCTGCGGGTCCAAGACCAGGAATCTTGATGCTGCAAAGGACCGCTCCAGGAGGAAGTGCACTGCAGTCGTCAGAAAAGCTGGCGCACTTGTATCAAACCGCGCCAGGGTCCGTCAAGGCACAAATCGGGAGAACAGAATTCCACCCCGCTACAACGAAAGAGAAAATGATATAGCCTCTAACGTACGGTCCGGAATGAAGGTGCATTTTTGTTACCAACTATACGCTATTAGCCATACGCTCTGATCTATCATGAGGTACGCACTGAAAGGATCTGCTTCTTGACGGCATGAGAAGGATAGGTCATATCACTCTGGCCATCCCGGCCTGGTGCAACATGTTACGATGGAGGCCTTTATGTATGCACGGTCGATTCGCCCCGGTCATGCCCTCATAAGACGTGTGATCCTCGTGTCCTTTCTACTGTCTCCCTGGCCGGTTCTGGCGGAAGAAGAGGCAGCCGTGCCCCTCTCCAAGATTTCCCTCTATTCCAGCGGTGTCGGATACTTTCAGCATGACGGTACGGTGAACAATCGTACGCGGCTCGATCTGCGCCTGCACACGAGCCAGATCAACGACATGTTGAAAAGTCTGGTTGTGCAGGACTTCAGCGGGGGCAAGGTCTCATCGATTACTTATGGGTCGCGCGATCCTGTGACGAAGACACTGGGCAGTTTCGGCATCAACCTGAACGGCAATCCCACTCTAGGACAGATTCTGATGCAAGTCAGGGGAGAGCCACTTGAAGTCACCGCGCCCAATCCCATCGCCGGGACGCTGCTCGGAGTGGAAAAGAAAACCGAGTCCATCGGCGAGGGCTCGCAACATCGGATCGTGGAACAGGAATATGTCACGCTCCTGACAGAAGATGGAATTCGCGCGCTCTCGCTGGCGAACGTGCAACGCATCAGGCTCATGAATGCAGCCTTGAACGGTGAACTACAGCAGGCGCTGGCAACCCTCGCCACACATCACGATGCCCAGAAAAAGACGGTCTCTATCACCTTCGACGGCACAGGCAGCCGCCAGGCCAGGGTATCCTACCTGACGGAAACCCCTGTGTGGAAAACCTCCTATCGACTCGTCTTGGATGAGGACAAGGCACCCTATCTGCAAGGCTGGGCTATTGTGGAGAATCAGACTCCGCAGGACTGGCGAAACGTGACCCTCTCACTTGTCTCTGGACGTCCCATTTCCTTCGCCATGGATCTGTACCAACCGCTCTACAATCCTCGTCCAATCGTCCAGCCTGAGCTCTATGCCAATCTCAAACCCCAGACCTACGGCGATGCGATGGACGAACTCAAGCCGATGGCGTCAGCTCCTGCAGCCCGCAACGAGTCGAAGAAAGAGCGCATGCTCAGCAAGATGACACAAGCTGCCGCCGGTGGCCGACTCAATGCCCCGGCAGAATCCGATGCCGCTGCTGAGATGATGCGAGGGGGCAGTCTGGAAAATGGTGTCACCTCTATGGCCATGGCCGAAGACAAGGGCGAATTGTTTGAATATCGGATTGACCAGCCTGTGACCCTCGCCAAACACCAGAGCGCGCTGTTGCCCATCATTGGCCAGACGCTCCAGGGGCAGAAAGTCTCGCTGTATAACCAGAGCGTCAATGCGAAGCATCCGCTGAACGGGTATCGGCTCAAGAACACCTCGTCACTCCATCTCATGCAAGGACCAATCACGCTGTTCGACAGCGGCGCCTATGCGGGCGATGCGCGTATCGAAGATCTTCCCCCTGGACAAGACCGCCTCATCAGTTATGCGCTCGACCTCAAGACAGAAGTAGAACCGACGTTCCAAGGTGGCACACAAGAACTTGCCACGGTCTCGCTCAAGAAGGGCACGATGCTCATCTCACGGCGTTTGATCGAAGACCGGACCTATCTCGTGAAGAACCGCGACGCCAAGGCCAGGACCGTCCTGATCGAACAGCCCTATCGCGCAGACTGGAAACTGGTCGAACCGAAGGAGCCGACCGAACGGACCAGAGACATGTATCGATTCAGTGTCGCAGTCGATCCAGGGAAGAGCGCGACGGTCCGCGTCAAGGAAACGCTGCCCCTTCAGGAATCGATCCTCTTGATGGAGAGCGGCATCGACCAGATCCTACACTACCAGCAGGCCAAGGAAGTGGGCCCCAAAGTGAAAGAGGCGCTACAAAGGGTCGTGCAATTGCGTAGTAAGTTGGACGACGTGCGCGCCCAGCGAATCCGCCTCGACCAACGGACCGCTGAGATTACGGCGGAACATGCCCGCATCCGCGAAAACATGCAGCGGCTCCAACAGAACTCCGATCTCTACAATCGCTATGTCAAGAAGTTGGACCAACAGGAGACCGAATTGGAAACCTTGCGCAAGGAGATCGAGCGGTTCAAGAACATGGAAGAAGAACACCGGCGGGAGCTACAGAACTATGTGATGAATCTGGACGTCGCATAGGCCCCGTCAGGCAAAAAACTGTCTGACCTGCTCGATCGGCGCGCAGCCGACGAGAAGTTCACGCTCTGGTGAGACCATGAGGGGAACCCCGGCCTGGCCGGTTCTGTGCCAGGCCGATTCCCACGCTTGACCCGCTTGGCGGCTTTCCTCATCAATCACGCCGATGTTCTCCGTCGACGCTCCTATCTGGTCGGCCAATTGTTTGAGAACCACCGGATCTGAAATGTCCCTGCCGTCACACCAGAAGGCCCGATAGGTTTCCCGCACAAACGCCATGCCCTGCGCTCGATCACGGCGCAGGAGTACCGCCGCCTGTTCAATCGCCGGTTTGGTATTGGGCTTACCAGGAGGAAGCGCAATGGGCAGACCAGGCGCCAGTCGCTGTACGACTGTCACCTCGTGGCGCAACTCAGCGCCCAACGTACCCTGCCAAGGCTTCATAGGGATTGGAAGATGTGGCGCATGCTGTACCCCCCGCCATTCACAGCAGCTGATCACGTTCAGTTCGTGAAGCCGCTCGTGCATCGCATAACAGAAGGGACAATTGAAGTCGCTATAGAGCAGAGTCTGCGTCTCGTTCACCGTGGATATCCTCCTCTCGCTCCTGCCGAAACCTTCGCTCTTCGCCTGCATTATTCATGACTCTTCTGCTGCAATCGCCACGAACCATCATGAATAATGCAGGGCGGGCCTGCGTATGGTACAGACGCAGGCAGGCAAAATCCACTAGCAGGCTGTTGATAAAGTCCGCCCTTCAGTCCTATTCGTTGTGGTCGATTCTCACCGTCCCGTCATCAAATCCACAAAGAAAGTCGGGTGTCAATTTCCCCGTCCATGTTGCATAGCAATCTGCCCAATCAGTATGGTATGTCGAGTTCATGGCTGGCCAACCGGTTCTGCTGCTCATCCCTCCGCTCACTCAGCTGAATACCCCCTATCCATCCACCGCTTTTCTCACAGGGTTCCTTCGTTCACAGGGAATCGCCTGTTGCCAGGCCGATCTTGGGATCGAAATGGTGCTGCGCCTATTTAGCCGGGCGGGGCTTCAGCAGGTGTTTGATTTGGTTCGTGAGCAGGGAGAGAAATTGCCTGAGGAGGCAACGCAGATGCTCGCCATGGAGCAAGCTTATCTGGACAAGATTGCTCCCGTGATGGAATTTCTGCAGGGACGCAATCCTGCCTTGGCCGTACACCTGGCTCGAGCCGGTGTCTTACCACAGGGGCCCAGATCACGCGGAAGATCGGCATTCGCTCGCAGGGTGCCCATGGAAGACCAGGCGAAACAATATGCGACCTGGTTTCTCGAAGACCTCGCGGATCTGGTGCAGGCGACGATTTCACCCCATTTTGCTCTCAGCCGATATGCAGAACATATCGCACGTTCAGCATCCTCTTTCACTGCCATGGAAACAGCCTTGGCGGAGCCACCAAGCCTGACCGATCAATTTATGTTGGACGCCCTGTGGACTCACCTCGATCGCATAAATCCATCGCTCGTCGGCCTGTCCGTTCCGTTTCCCGGCAACCTCTTCGGGGGCTTTCGAATCGCCCAGGCTATCAAGCAACGTCGGCCCGATATTCTCGTCGCCCTTGGAGGAGGCTATGCCAATACGGAACTGCGTCGAGTCAGCGATCCCCGCGTGTTCGACTATGTGGATTTCATTACTTTGGATGACGGCGAACGTCCGCTGCTCTCGCTCGTGGAACACCTGGTTGGAATCAGGCCGCGCACGGCTCTCTGCCGCACCTTTTATCGAGACGCGGGTCGTGTTGTCTACACCCACGACCCCTCCGCGAGTGATTTCACCATGGGCAATGTCGGTTGCCCGACATACGATGGGCTCAAGCTCGATCGCTATCTGACGATTCTGGACAGTACCAACCGGATGCATCGACTCTGGTCGGAGGGCCATTGGAATAAACTCACGGTTGCCCACGGCTGTTATTGGAAACAATGTACATTCTGCGACGTCGGGCTCAACTACATCAGTCGCTATGAGATGACGCCGACAGATCGGCTCATCCAACAGATTGAGATGTTGGTCGCGGAAACCGGGAGCCGGGGATTTCACTTTGTCGATGAAGCAGCGCCACCCGCAGCGTTGAAGGCACTCGCCTTCGCCCTCCTGGAAAGAGGCCTCACGATTTCATGGTGGGGCAATATCAGATTTGAAGAGGCCTTTACCCCGGACCTCTGCCGTCTCCTGGCCGCCTCAGGCTGCATCGCTGTGACAGCGGGACTCGAAGCCGCGTCGGACCGCATTCTCTCGAAGATCAAGAAGGGCATTACTGTCGACCAGACGGCACTAGTCGCTGCAGCCTTTAAGGAAGCCGGTATCCTGATACATGCCTATCTGATGTATGGCTGTCCATCCGAAACGATTCAAGAGACCGTCGATTCGCTGGAGCGAGTTCGCCAGTTAGTTGAAGCTGGCCTGATACAATCTGCCTTTTGGCATCGGTTTACCACAACGGCCCATAGCCCCATTGGCCTCCATCCCACCGCAAACGGTATCCGCATTGTCGGCCCGGAATTTCATGGTTTCGCGGAGAATGATTTGATGCATGAGGATCGTCGAACCAAAACCCCGGAGTGGCTCGGCGAAGGTCTACGACGATCTATGCTGAACTATCTCGAGGGCAGCGGGCTTAAACTGGATGTGCGGGAGTGGTTTGATCATTCTGTGCCCAAGCCACGAGTCGCGACAACATGGGTGCGCCGACTGCTGAAAAACCGAAAGATGGACCACAATCTACAAACTGAACGACGCTTCGTATGGCTCGGTGGACAACCAGTTTATGAACCTGTCGGAAAAAGAATGCGACTCATTCTCCCGGGCTGTACGAACGATCAGACCGTCACCGTCTCCCATCAACAGGCTCAGTGGCTTAACAATCTGATTCAACAATCCACTCCTCACCATAACCTATCGCGGCCCTACCCACTCCTCCGAGAAACGAAAACGACCTTTCCAGGAACTGAAAAGGAGTTCGAGACCTTCCTAGATACGACCGCCTGGGAAAAGGCTCGTTCAGCTGGCCTACTGCTTGTATAAGCGTCTGAAATGTCGGAATGATGCCCTGAATAAGAATGGCCGCGCCGGCAATTCCAGAGCCACGTGGCCATCCCTCACGGAAGCAGAGGATAAGAAATTGTCAACCTGTCCTGGCCGAATAAGTTCGCGGTAGCCCTCACAATCGCCTGGAATCACACATCATGGTATCGCTTCCGTGGCAGTTCGTGGAGCACTGGCTAGAGAGTTCGTTTCCTGCCGTTGAATAATTCGTTGTTCCATCCATCGATACAATACAGGCAATACCACGAGGGTTAAAGCCGTTGAAGAAAACAACCCCCCGATCACAACTGTGGCGAGCGGCCGTTGTATCTCAGAGCCGGGGCCGCTGGCCAGCAACAGAGGTATGAGCGCTGTGATCGCGACAATCGCGGTCATGAGTACGGGTCGCAACCGCAAGACCATGCCGGTCAGCACCGCCTCATCAAGCGGCATCCCCTCCTCCCGAAGTTGGTTGATGTATGCGATTTTCACCACCCCGTTGAGCACCGCGACACCGAACAAAGCAATGAAGCCGACGGAAGCCGGCACCGACAGATACAGTCCGCTGAGCAAGAGCGCTAGGAGACCACCGACCATCGCAAAGGGAATTGCAAGCAAGATCAGTCCGGCTTGTCTGAGGTTGCCGAACGTAAAAAAGAGGAGCAGAAAGATGAGTCCAATGACCAATGGCACCACAATGGCCAGGCGTGCCATGGCCTGCTGTTGATTTTCGAATTGGCCCCCCCACGTCAGGTAATAGCCAGGAGGAAACTGGACTCGACGATCCACGGCTGTCCGGGCCTCTTCGACGGCGCCGACCAGGTCGCGTCCCACCACATTGGCCTCGATCACAATTCGGCGGCTCGCATGTTCACGGCTGATCTGCGCCGGCCCGTCCACAATTCGAATCTCCGCCAGCTCCCGGAGCGGGATGCGAGTCCCGTCCGGAGCCGTTACCCAGAGCGACGAGATCGTGTCCACATCGGTGCGCCGATCATCGGGAAATCGCACCTGGATCGGGAACCGCCACTGTCCTTCGAAAACTTCGCCAGCGGCAATCCCGCCACCGACCGCTTCGATGACTTCCGTGATCTCGGCTACATTGATCCCATGACGCGCGATCTTGGTACGGTCAATGTCGAGCTTCAGATAGTAGAGGCCGGACACCTGTTCGACCCGGAGATCGGAGATGCCGCGCACCTGCCGTAGCACCCGCGCTATCTCATCCGCCTTCACCCGCAATATCTCAAGGTCCTCACCGAACAGTTTGATCGCGACCTGAGAACGAACCCCTGATACCAATTCATCGACACGCATGGCAATAGGCTGGGATAACCCGAATGCGATGCCGGGCACTTGCGCCATCCGACTGCGGACCTGCTCCTCGATCGCGGCTTTGGACCGCGTCTGCCATTCGGATTCGGGCTTGAGCAAGACGTACATATCACTCAATTCCATCCCCATCGGATCCGTCCCCAGTTCATTCGCTCCTGTGCGAGACACGACGGAGCGCACGTCCGGAATTTCCAGCAATACCCGTTCGACTTCGCCAGAAATTTTCAACGATTCGCTCAGACTGATGCTCGGCAGCCGCATCATATTCACGACGATCGACCCTTCGTCCATGATTGGGACGAATTCCCGGCCAATAAAGGGAACCAAAATCGCTCCGCCGACGAGCAAGCCGACCGCCGCAAGGACAACCAGACGGGTTCTGCGAATGGCCCCCTCCAACATCTGCCGATACAGCCGCCGCCCGCGCTCCAAAAGATGTCCGCCCTCCTTCGCCCCACGAGGCTCCATGAGCACCGCCGCCAGTACTGGGATCACGGTCATCGAGAGCACCAAAGAACTCAGGAGCGCAATCACCACTGTCAGAGCGAGTGGAATGAACATTTTGCCTTCCATCCCTTGAAGAGTCAGGAGCGGGATGAAGGTCAACGCGATGATCAACTCTCCGAACAGACTCGGTTTTCGCACTTCCAGGACGGCACGTAACACGACCGGCAAACGGTCGGTCACCGAAAGGGCCCCCTCCTTCGTCCGCTCGGTCAAATGGCGCTCCACGTTCTCCACCTGCACGATAGCCGCATCGACAATCATCCCCAGCGAGATGGCTAAGCCGCCCAGTGACATAAGATTCGCCGACAGGCCAACCTGTTGCATGATGACGAACGTGGCAAGGACGGCCAGGGGTAATGTCAGGGCTACAACAAGGGCACCGCGAACATTCCGGAGAAATAGATACAGTACCAGGATCACGACTGCGACCCCTTCCAACAATGCCCGCTCCACTGTTGCGAGGGCCCGAGCTACTAATTCGATGCGGTCATAGAACGGGACCACTGAGACACCGGTAGGCAAGACTCGATTGATTAACTCAACCTTATCGGTTACCGCTGAGACCACCTCACGACTATTGCCACCTCGCAGCATGACGGCTATCCCTTCGAGCACTTCGCCCTTTCCGTCATGCGTCACGCCTCCCAACCGGATCGCCGT
>Ga0310900_10000064_pt1 | contig 24545 bp, 23 predicted proteins | sample C24D1metaG_FD_203879 | JGI IMG/M metagenome (GOLD analysis project Ga0310900, IMG submission 203879) | Lab incubated soil microbial communities from West Virginia University Organic Research Farm, Morgantown, WV, United States - C24D1 | ecosystem: Environmental > Terrestrial > Soil >...
CAGAATGAATATCAGCATGGGTATCATGCTGCTGTTCATCGCTCTCGTTCAGCTGTTTTTGTCAGGCGGGTCCACGCTTCGCATCGTCATCGGCGCCATCTTCTTATTGCTCGGAGTATTTAATCTATTTGCCGGTCTGCGCAATCTCAGCCTGTACAGATCGCCAAGAAGCTGATTCAGTCATCAATAAGGATCAATCATTTGGGCCGTCAGCATCGCTTTGGCGGCCAATCCCTGCGTGTCCCTAACCTCGATTTCCAGCTTCGTAAACTTCCGGCTCATCTCCAGCGCGCGCGGAATGATCGTAATTTCACTGTCGATTTGTACGGGCCTTACAAAATAGGTCGTCATGCTCTCAAGCAAGTAATCGCGCTTAGCTGTCTCTCTGATCATTCTGCGCGCTGCTTGCGTCATTAAAGTGGCAAGCAGTCCCTCCGATACCATTCCGAGTGCCCCCGACATCTGCGGCGTAATCGTTCCCTTATAAGCAATGCCCAGCTCGTCCTGACCCACTGTGTTTGCGTTTGCCGTAGCGATGAAGCTAGTCCACATCAAATCCTCGAAGGTCTCCCCCGATTCCGGCTGCTTGCCGGCAAATCGCATCGCATCAAGCACTTTCTGCCTCGTTACGACACCCAGCAGCTTGCGGTGCCTGTCAACGATAGGAAGCAGATCAATGCCTTCCGCAGCCATCGTATGCGCAGCCGACGTAACCGTAATGTTCGGGGCTGCCGTAATGGGATGCTTGGTCATCACTTTATCGACAGCGCTGTCCTCAGGCGCTCCGACCGCATCTTTGGCCGTCATCATGCCAACCACCCTGCTTCTCTCGTCAATAACAGGAAAGCGAGAGTAGCCGGTTTCGCGAGACAGCTTATGAAAGTCTTCTATTGTATGTCCGATTCTAAGCGTGTCTGCAGGCCGGCTGAATGTGACGATATCTTCTATCAGCATGATCTTCCGTTTAATAAGGCGATCGTACATGGCACGGTTGATCATAGAGGCAACCGTAAACGTATCGTGACGGGATGAAATGATAGGAAGGATACGTTCGTCAGCAAGCTTGATCACTTCCGCGCTCGGCTCGAAGCCGCCGGTAATAAGTACGCCGGCCCCCTCCTCCAGCGCACACCGGTGCGCGCCGATCCGGTTACCTACGATCAGTAGGCTGCCCTCGTCAATGTACCTGAGCATCGCATCAAGCTCCATGGCGCCAATGACGAACTTATGAAGCGTTTTATCAAGGCCGGCCGCGCCTCCGAATAGCCTCCCCTCGACGATCTCGGCAACCTCGCCGAAGGTAAGCTGGTCCAGCGCCTCCCTGCGTTTGCGGTCGATCCGTACCGTTCCGATACGCTCCTTCGTACTGACAAGCCCTGAGCTTTCCGCTTCCTTAAATGCTTTATAAGCTGTGCCTTCGCTTACGCCAAGCGCCTTGGCAATAGCGCGCACCGATATTTTCGTTCCAATCTTTAAGCTTTGTATATAATTCAATATCTGTTCATGCTTCGTGCTGGTTTCGTTACCCGGTCCGATTGGAGCCACTCTTGTATCCTCCGTCCAACTTGCAGTCTTTACTCCCTATTATAAGAGATTGCAAGCGGCAAGTCATGTTCGTGCCGATTCACGCGACCTTTAGAGCTGCCACTGCAGCAGTACCTGCTCAACCTTTAGCATACTGTCTATTAATTGCCCCTGCACACCCTTCAGCCTCCATTTCTTGAATAGCTGCTGAATCGTTTGCACGTTGATTGCATCCTCCGCACCGGACATAATAAAAGCCTGCCAATCGTATGAAATCGGAAGCGGATACCGCAGCGACTGAATGAGGAATTGCTTCATTTCAATCGATTGAGCCGGAACTTCTTCATAAACGCTGGAAAACAAAAATGAACTGTGCTCGCTGTGCGGCCTGGAAATAGTATCCGATTTTAGATCAAGCTCATATTCAACGATTTGGGTATGCGGATTAACGCGGCAGCTGAACGAACCTCGGGCCGTTACTGCTTTATCGACGCGATGAGATAAACGGTAAGTAAATTGAACAAGGAAAGGAACATTGTTATAATATGCGCGCACTTTTCTGAAAAACTCGAATTCGTCAACCACTTTGCTATTCTCCTCGCGTCCACGTTTTTCCATTTTATATCCTACCATTTTTTGTCGAATTGGTAAATTGATCCTTTACAGGTAATCTTAATATTAGAATGATACTTTTTTACACAATTATAGTAAAAAGACCATCCATTAGTCAATGACTATAATCACTATTTTAAATATGCTCTATAGAATGTTGTTGATAGACTAGTAAAGTCTTATCGTTAGGCTGAGGTGACAATATGAGCGAGATTGCAGGGCTTGTAGGAGAAAACATTCGTCTGCTGCGCAAAAAAAGAGGGCTAAGCCAAGAGCAGCTTGCTTTTCGTGCCGAAATAAATGCTTCCTATATGGGACAGGTTGAACGCGGAGAAAAAAATCCGACGATAGACGTGCTCAGCAAAATCGCGCTTGCGCTGCAAACGCCGCTCGAGAAGATTGTGAACGTCGTATCTAGTCCGGACTCTGCGGATGAGCCAATCGATGAGGGATATGCCACAAAAATTGTCCATCAATTGAACGGTTTAAGCTTAAAGGAGCAGGAAGCCGTTTATAAATTCGTCAAACAGCTTGTTCATTTCAAGGAAATCCAATAAGCAGGACAAACCAGATTGGGTTGTAAATACAAAAAAGGGACAGTCTCTCAGGTCTTTAGACCTTCTGAGACTGTCCCTTTTCGATGCTGGTATTAAGCTCTTGCCTGCTATCCCCTGGCTCTTCTCGAAGCAGCCTTCTGAACCAGCTTCTGCTCCCACAGCAGCGCCTTCGTCCTCTTAATGCGGGCCAGCTCTTTTCGCTTCGCGTCATTCATGACGAGTGCATTGACATGAGCCGTAATGATGATTAACGCAAACAAAATCCAGACTAGTCCAAATACACTCATCAAGCTCCACGGCGGACTCAGCTCCAGACGCGGAAGCGCATATGCAAGCATCGCTAGCGCTATAAGCAAATACAAAATATGACGGCCTTTTCCGGAAAACATGCCATTCAGCTCCTTCACAGGGTCGTAAGCGGCTCACTGCCTTGTCCGCATTACCATTCTATGAAGGAGGGACATGGTATATGTCTTTAGTTAGTCAACGATGGACTTCAGCACATCGGACATAATGCGGTTGACGTCCTCGAACACGACCGCAAAACGGCGCTCCGCTTCGAGCAGCTTGCCGATCAACGGATTGAGCGTAATGACTTCATACAGCTTGTTCATTTTCTCCATGTCCTCCGCAGACGGCTCTTCGCCAGCCATCATTTTTTGCTGCAGAAAGTTTTGACGCTCGCGAAAATCATCCAGCATTCCCTTCGCTTCAGGATCTGCATCAGCAGCAAGCTTCGCAGCCTTCATCAGCTTCGCTTCCTCGCTCTCCTTGAGCGACTTCGCTAATTCATAAGCTTTGTCATAAACATTCATTCGTCTCTCTCCCATTCGTTTGAGCTGATTTGTTTTTCATATGTACAATCATACCCCTTAATTGAAACAAGAGCCAAGTACCTTGTGGAAAAGCTAATGAAAACTACACAAGTATCAAGTCTGATTCCGATTCACAAAGGGATAGATGTCCTCATATGATGAAGTAATTCGTGTAAAAAACCTAGTTGCTAACCTCTTATCGTCATCCTCCTGCTTGGAAGGAGATTTATGATGCTCAAATCGAAAGTAGCCTTACAGGTGATTAGCACCGGCATGATTCCGGAAGATACGCTCATGCTTGGCGAAACATATGTAAAGCAGTGGAAAATCCCTCAAGGCCAGCACATCCTCTTAAAATTCGGTTCCTTTCGGCAGCACGTAAAGGTTATTCCTGTCGCAAAGTACTATGGGATGAGGATGAGCCAAAGCTTAGCAAGACAGATGGGCTTAATTAGCGGATCGTCACTTCGCATACAATACAAAGCCGGCATTTCCACACTTGTTCTGGGACCGTTAATCGGAGTGCTGGTCAGCCGCGATTATCCGAATACACCGGATAAGCCCTTCGGACCCATTACCTTGTTTTGCAAGGAGCTCGTAGAAGCCAGTTCGGCGCAAGGCGTATACGTTTATTTCTTCACCCCTAACCAAATCGGCAGCCAGCTTGACACCACCATTGACGGCTGGGTCTTTTCAGACAAGTGGCAGCAGGTTAGAATGCCCATACCTGACGTCGTCAATAACCGTTTAACTTCAAGAAAATTGGAGAGCAGACCCAGCGTACAACATTTTATGAAAGATGTAAAACAGCAGCACAAGACGAACGTTTTCAACGAAAAGTTTCTCGATAAGGTCGAGGTTTTCGATGCGCTAAAAAAAGATGAATCGTTAGGGCGCTATTTGCCTGAATCGCATTTGCTGCTTAACTATAACACGCTGAAATCGATGTGCTCCCGTTATAGCAGCATTTTTCTAAAACCGGTTCGCGGCAGTTTAGGGAAAGGAATCATTCGCATTTCGCGTCTCGAAACGAACCAATACCAGGCGATGCACACCACCGCAGCAGGTGCCCGCAAACAGCAGCATACGAGCTTAGTCAAGCTATACTCGTCCATTTCCTCGAAGATGAAAACCGTTAGATACCAAATTCAACAGGGACTGCACCTAATCGAAATCCAGAAACGGCCGGTCGACTTTCGCGCGCTCGTCCAAAAAAACTTGACCGGTAAGTGGACCATTACGTCGATTGTCGCCCGAACAGCCAGTAACGATCATTTCGTATCCAATCTTGCACGCGGCGGCACGTTAAGCACGGCCTTGGAAGCCGTAACGAAATCAAATCTGCAGTCCGGAATAAGCAGAAATGAAGCCGTACACCGGCTGCAGCAGGCAGCACTCCATATCGCCCGCGGCGTCGACGCGCAAATTCCGGCTCACTTCGGTGAGCTAGGCATTGATTTGGCGCTCGATACGAACGGCCGAGTATGGCTTCTGGAAGTCAATTCAAAGCCATCCAAAAACGATAACACGCCATTGAACGATAACAAAATCCGTCCATCCGTCCGTATGATGATTCAATATTCCCGATTTTTATCGGGCTTTTAAAGGAGGCTCCCATGCAGGCTCGAATTGTCAATCTCGGTATCGTCGTCGCCTCGCTCAGCCGTCAAGCCTTGAATAGCGCAACCGAGCCAAGATTGCCGGAGCCCTCCTTCTACCGCGCGCTCACAATAGCCGGCAGGCCGCTTGGAATTGACGTCTATGTATTTGCGGCGGAAGGCCTTCAGCCGTCATCAGAACAGCTCTTCGGCTATCGCTATGAACAAAACCGGTGGGTAAGACAGGAAGTTCCGCTGCCTGATGTCATCTATGATCGCTGCTTTTTCACCAAAGCTGATCAGCGAATAAGCTGCCGCAGCATGCTGGAAGATTTGAATCACAAGAAGCCGTATTTGATGCTGAACGGAAATCTCCCGGCTAAGCAGGGCGTCTATGATGCGCTTAAGGATGACATCCTGCTGGCAAAGCATTTGCCCGTTACTTTGCCCTATCAATCCGCAAATCAGGTCATACTTCTGGCGGATCGGTATTTTGACGGTATCGTCCTTAAACCATCCGCAGGTATGCAAGGCAGAGGTATCGTGCACGTAAAACGCTGCCCGCTCGAGCAAACAACGAAGGTGAAGGGCAGGAGCCGTCAGAATCGTCCTTTTTCTATTACATTTACGGACAATCACGCGGCGGAGCAATGGATCAACCGCTTTATTCACCGCTCAACCTATTTAATCCAACCCTATCTGGAGCTTAGCGGCGAGGATGGCAAGCCATTTGATGTAAGAGCACTCATGCAGAAGGAGCATACAGGAAAGTGGTCGCTCACCGGAGTCGCGTCTCGTACGGGTCAAGCGGGCTCGCTTACGTCCAACCTGCACGGCGGCGGCGACGCCAGCCCGGCTGCTCAGCTGATTACTGCCAAATTTGGCGCACACAGAGCAGAACGTTTGCTAGAGCAGATCCATACAATAAGCAAGCAAACAGTTGAACGACTTGAATGCAAATTCGGCAGATTTGCCGAGCTTGGATTAGACTTCGGCATCGATTCGGATGGCAAACTATGGCTAATCGAAGCAAACTCGAAGCCAGGCCGTTCTTCCTTTCGTATCATAAGCGATCAGGAAGCCGAGCGGCTGTCAATCGAAAGACCGCTTTTATATGCACGCTTGTTGTCTAGACGCTTGTTCCCGTACTTTGTAGCCAATGAGTCCATTAACGGCCGTCACCGTTATTTAAGTTTCGACGACGAATTACGGCCTTTCAACGTTCAGGAGGTTCATCGATGAGTTTGACAACTTGTAACGTACATTTCTCACAGCAGTCTAATAAAGTCGTATATTTGTCCAGTCCTCTACTAAAGCAGCTGAAGCTTTCAGGCAAAAAGTCGGTTCACCTCAAGCTGGGTAACGAAGTGATTAATGCGGAAATCAAGCAGCTGAACCGGCCGGGCAATCACTTGTATTTGTCAGCAGGAATCCGTCAATCGATCAAAGTGCCGAAATCCGGGAACGTATATGTGCTCAACTCCGGCGATAACGAAGTTCAGCTTGGACCGCTTGTCGGTATATTAAGTGATAATGGCATTCGTTCAGAAAGCAATCCTTTTGGCGGCCGAACCAACTTCATTAAACAGATTATCCGTACCGGAGAGCATAAAGCTTACCTGTTCGGTTTCACTCCGAATGATATCAATTGGCAGCAGGAGACGATCAACGGCTATTTTCTTGATCAGCAAGGCGGCTGGTACCGCAAAATCGTACCCCTGCCGGACGTCGTTTACAACCGCCTTCCGAACCGCAAGACGGAAACATCCGCATCCATCAATGCGCTGCGCGAACGTTTCGTACGCCGCAAAATCCCTATTTTCAACTGGAGCTTCTTCAATAAGGCCGATGTCTACAAACTGCTGGACAATGATCCTGAAGCGCTGAATCATTTGCCCGAATCCGTCTCAGGACCATCCATGGAAAAAATAAAGGAGATGCTCGAAAAGCATCAGTTTCTTTACTTTAAACCAACTGCAGGCAGCCTTGGAATAGGGATATACAGATTAACCTATCATCCTAAGCGCGGTTATTTCGCACGATACCGCAAAGGCAGTCAAAATGTGCTGCTGCGATTCGGAAGCTTCAACGGCTTGATGCGAATGCTGCAAGCGAGACACGGCGTCAGCTTAAGTCAATATGTTGTCCAACAAGGTATTCGACTTGTAGAAATCGACAACTGTCCGCTCGATTTCCGTTTTCATATGCATAAGAACGGCAAAAACGAATGGGTCCCTGCCGGCATCGGCGCGAAGAAGGCTGGCCGCGGCAGCGTTACGACACATGTGAAAAGCGGCGGATCGCTTATGACGCCGGAGCAAGCACTTGTAAAAACGTTTGGCGATGAATCGGCCGCCGTTCTTGAGAAAGCGAAGCAAACCGCCATTAAGCTTTCTGAAGCCATTGAACGAAATTATCCGCACCGGCTCGGCGAGCTGGGACTTGATCTCGGCATCGACAAATATGGGGAAATTTGGATGTTTGAAGCAAACGCCAAGCCAGGCCGATCTATCTTCAAGCATCCGGCACTCCGCTCGGAGGGCCGGGCATCGGTGTCTTATATTTTTGAGCATTGTATGTACCTTAGCCGATTCCAAGGCCAGGGAGGTAATGGCTAATGAACACCATGCTTCCAGATGAATCGGACTTGAGAAAGATACGCTCTGGCAGGACGGTACTGGCTATTTTGACAATCGAGGATGATACTCATCTCTTCCGGGGCAATCGCAGCAACTTTGCCGATTTGATTCGAACCGGCCAATCCATGGGGTTTATCGTCTACGTCTTGACGGCCAAAAACCTGCTGTTAACGAGGAGCAGCTTAAAAGGGTTCATCTATGATTCGGATACCGACAGCTGGAATCAGCGGCTTATGCCGTTCCCCGACATCATCTATAACCGTATTCCCTTAAGGGAAGATGAAGAGCTGCCCTTCGTTAAGCAAAAGATCGAAGCATGCCATAATCATCCGCATGTTAAACTGTTTAATCCCTTCTTCTTCAACAAATGGGATCTCTTCGAATGGCTGCGCCTGTCCAAATCGACCAAACCGTACATTCCGACGACCCGCAGGCTAGTATCGGTAACAGGCCTCGGCCGAATGATGCGCAAGCATTCATACCTATATTTAAAGCCAGAGAGCGGGAAAGCGGGCAAAGGCATTATGACTATTAATGTTGATGCCGAGACGCCGCAGCCCTATCGGTTAAAAATACAAGAAAATAAAAAAAGCGCCACCTATCATTGTTCGTCCATCAATAAGCTGTGGAGCCGCATTCAAAAGCAAAGTGGAGGGGAGGCCTATATTGCCCAGCAGGGCATTAATCTGGCCTCCTTCAACGAACGAAGTTTCGACCTTCGCGCACTCGTCCAAAAAAACCAGCGCGGCCAATGGGACATTACCGGCATCGGCGCACGAATAGCCGGTGCTTCGAGTATTACAACCCATGTACCAAGAGGCGGAATGATCGAGGATCCGGAGAAGCTGCTCGTTAATTCATTCAATCAGGAGCAGGCGCGTAAACTGCTAATAAAAGCAAAAAACACGGCTGTGCTCATAGCCAAACAAATAGAACGCGCTTCTGGACAAATGCTTGGTGAAATGTCCATGGATCTGGGTATAGACAGTCTGGGAAATATGTGGTTTTTTGAGGCAAATTCAAAGCCTATGAAATTCGACGAGCCTCATATCCGCAAAAAATCTTTGGAACGCATTTTTCATTACGGTGCTTATTTAGCTAAAGTAAAAGCAGAAAAAGCGGGAGGCGCGTAACGTGGAGCTAGAGCTGCTTACACCAGAGGCATGGTTATCGGAACAAAAACGACTTATCGGCTTTGCCATCCGTTTCGGGGATAAGCGGCTTGCAGTCTCTACCATTCATGTGCTTCGCAAGCTGGATCCCTTTTTACTTAAAGAAGGCCATAACGCGCCAATCGGTGCAGTTGCTGTGATAGCTAAACATAGCAGCCGCATCGTCGGCTTTGGCTTTGCCCAAGATGGCGGCGAGGGAGCCTGTATGGTCGTCGTTCATCCTGAAGCAAGAAGCCTCGGCATCGGCAGCAAGATTTTGCAGGCGATGATCGAGCGCCTGGGCAAGCTTAGTTGTAATGTGGCCGCTGACAACACGGCCAGCATGGCGCTATGCTTCCGGCTTGGCATGACTGCCGTTTCCATGCATAGAGGTCCGACAGGCAAACCAACGCTCCGTTTTGAAAAGGACAACAAGCAAGGCAAAGCCCGGCCTAGTCATCCTGACTGTGTATCTCAATGAGGCCGGCTTACCGGAGGAGCGCTCTATCTTTGTAATTTTGATTAGAATCTGAAGTGAGAAAACGTGGATTAGAATACGCGGATGATTAAAATGTAATCAGCTGAGAAGCTTGCACCTGCCGGGAAGCAGCGCTGGCGCGCCGCCTAACCTTACAGGTGTTTTTTGTCTCGCTCTGCATTGCTGCTTTATTGCTCCAGCAGGCGGGTAAGCTCACGGAAATCGGTGATCAGCACATCTGCTCCGTCAAGCTCTGCGGCACGCCCGTATGTCGCATAAGCGCAGCCGATCGTTTGCAGACCGTTGCCCTTACCCGCTTCTACATCCGACGAACGGTCGCCTACCATCCAGGCAGACTGAATGCCGTGATCCTCGAGCAGTCGCGCTACTAAATCAACCTTGGTTGATGTCGCATATTCACCCGCGCTGTACAAACCGTCGAACAGCCCGTCAATCCCTCTGAAACGAGCAACGCCCTTCACGTAGTCCTCCAGCCCGTTGCTAGCTACGAACAGCTTGACTCCGCGCTCCTTCAACTCGCGCAGCGTTTGCTCAACATAAGGGTAAAGCTCCCCTTCTCCATTAGCTAATCCCTCCAGCTCGTATTGGAGCAGCAATTCATCGGCACGCTTCCGCGCAGCCTCCGTGCTGTCTGGCATAACATGGCGCCAGATGTCTTCCAGCACCATCCCTAAGCAGCTGAGCAAACGCTCCACTGGCGGCGTTTCATGCTCGTAAAGCCTCTCCTCCCGAAGCGTCTCGAATACGCGGTGATGAACCGGCACCAGCAGCGTATCCGTTTCAAACAGCGTTCCATCCATATCAAATATTACAGCCTCCGGCTTGCTGAGCTTACGCTCGCCCATGATTAAATCCCCCCTTAAAGTCTGTTCTTATCATACTGGAATACGGGAAAGCACCGCAAGCTGGAAGACAGGCTTTCTGCGGATAAACGAATCTCTCTGAGCATTCGCATATGGACGGTCAGCCCTCCGGCGATGGATACAACTTGGACTTACGGTACGGAGCAAATGCCGCAAGCAGACAAGCAGCGGCCTGCGTATGCTGATAGCAACGGAAAGGAGTTGATTCCAGTATGGGAAATGATCATTTAGTCATTACTCTGCTTGGCAGCGGCGGAGGGGTAGGCAAAGCCGTGCTCGCACTTCTTGAGCAGGTGCTGCAAGATGCTCAGGCTCCGCTTCACCAATCTCTAACGGACTGTACCATTCACTGCATTGACGCAAAACCGCTTCAGCAAGATACCTTCACACCGTATTGTCCGCAGCTGGCGAGTCATCTTGTGCTTCATCAATTCGATTTGCAGGATACGGCCAGATTCAAGCGCCATTTGGCAAATACGGCTACCGCTCTCGTCATCGATGCTTCCTGGGCGGATACGTTGGCCATGCTTGATTGCTGTAATGAGCTGGCTGTCGCTTACGTGAATACTGCACTGGAAAGCGAGGAGGTAGACCGGCTTAATGAGCTGGAGGGGTTCACGCTAATCGAACGATATTCGAGATTCATTGCAGGCAGAAACAGCTACACCAACCTGAAAGCCATCGTAGGGTCAGGCATGAACCCCGGGGTCGTACAGTGGTTTGCGCTCTCCCTTATGCAAGAGCAGCCGGATAAGCTCCCGCTCGCCTGCTACATTGTAGAAACGGATAGCAGCTTTTATGCCGACCGGACACTTTTACAGCCGAAAACAGTATACAGCACCTGGTCGCCCGAATGTTATTTGGATGAAGCGATTTTAAATTATCCGATGTACGTCAGTCACCATCAGGCTTTATTTCTGTATGAGGCCGTATATGCGCAGACATTTATTATCCGGCTAGGGGAACTCAGCTTTGAGGGCTGCCTTATGCCGCATGAGGAGGTGCTCTCCCTAGGCGAACGCTTTCCATTTGAGACCGGCTTCATTTATAAGGTCAATGAGGTGACGACTGCGATTTTGCAAAACCACCTGGATGATGCGGATGAGCTGTGGGATTGGAATCATAAGCTTCTTGATCCCCGCGACGCGGAGCTTGAAGGCTCCGACCTGGTTGGCGTTCTTCTTGTGTACGACGATCACGAGCGCTATTTATACAATGTGATGGATAATAAACAGATTTACGCGGCATATGGAACGAACGCTACTTATTTTCAAGTTGCGTGCGGCCTTTACGGCGGTATTTGCTCCTTGCTGCTGGGCGAGGTGCCAAACGGCGTTCATTGGGTAGACGAACTTTCGGATGCGGGGATTAAAGCATATGGGGATTATATAGCCTACTTTATGAAGCCCCTCGTCCGGGGCACGAATGCCGGTTCCGACGGCTTGCTGCTGCAGCGATTGCGTAAATAGAGAGGCCATGCATGGCTTGCCGGAGCAAGCCATTTCTCTCCGGCGGGGCTATCCGGCGGACCAAATGATCCGCCGGATAGCCTCTTATTTTCGACTAAACAAAGAAGCAGGCAGCATCGCTATTCGCCCGAGTGTATATGGCCCGAGATAGGCACCGCTTGCCAAAAAGAGCGGATTTTCAAATATGCGATGCACCTCTGTCATAAATACGGTGTTATTGGCAAGTGTTTCCACAACCGCATCTGCTGCTATTACAAAAAACAAAAAAGCTGCGGCGGCCGCGATACCGTCAAAAATACGGCTGGCCATACCGCTCATTCTGCTAATCAATCCGATTAGGGCTGCTCCGAATGCCAGCGCTGCGCCAATCATAATCATCATGCACCTTCACCTCTAGTGACAGGTTCGGTTATTTTTTACATGCTTAAACCTCTATCCATTATGGACGGACGATGTACATATTGAAAATTAGAAGCGGATATGTCACACTGTGTGTTGGGTATGAGGACTAATTGCCCCCTGCAGGAAAGGACGTGACGGTTCACGTATGACAAAATGGCTGCTTCGCTCCATGACAGAATTAAGCTCGCGCAAATGGATATCCAGCATAACCGGAAAATTCGCGCAATCGGCTGCCAGCCGCCCTTTTATTTCCCGTTTCGCTGCGGCATACAACATAAAAATTGCGGAGGCCGAGAAGCCTCTGACCGAATATAAAACGTTAAACGAATTTTTCACCCGGCGGTTAAAGCCCGGGCTTCGGGAAGTGCACGCAAGTGAAGACGCACTCGTCAGCCCCGTTGATGCCCTTATTACCGGCGCCGGACCGATAAGCAGCGGCACCATTGTAAATGTGAAGGGACAGGACTACACGATCGACGAACTCCTTAACCGTTCTCCGCGAACGGCTAATTATATGCACGGCTATTACATCGTCCTATATTTAAGTCCGACCGATTACCACCGCATCCACACGCCTGTCAGCGGGCGCATTGTGGAACGCGAACATGTTGCAGGCCGGGTTTATCCGGTAAACGACTTCGGCCTCCGCCATATGCGCAGAGTGCTCAGCCGCAACGAACGCCTCATTACCTATATGCAGCATCATGCAGGGGAAACGGCGGTCGTTAAGGTTGGCGCAATGAATGTGAGCAGCATTCAATACGTGCAGCCGCTTAAGGACGAAATGTCAAAAGGCGAGGAACTTGCCTATTTCGAGTTCGGCTCCACGGTTGTACTTCTGCTCGAGGATGGCAGCTTCACCCCCCGCGATAACGGCTTGCTTGGCATGAAGGTGCGAATGGGCGACTGTCTTGGATCGCTTAACAGCCGCTAAACCGGGCGGACACAAGCTCATCACAAAATAACCCGAAACCCCTCATTGCTGATGGATTCGGGTTATTTTGCGAGTACGCCTATCTAATCTCCGACGGGCTGCGGCCCGTATATTGCTTAAATTGCCGGCTGAAGAAAAAAATATCGCGGTAGCCGAGCGCATCCGCTACCTCTGTTACGTTCATGCCCGCATGCATGAGCAAATGCTGCGCCCGCTCAATTCTCGTGCGAATCATGTAGGTTTGTACCGACATCCCGATCAGATCTTTAAATTTCATCGAAAAATAACGGGGCGACAGCTGCGCCCGCATCGCCAAATCCTCTACACGATGCGCGATGCTCGGGTTTTGCCGAACAAAGTTAGCCACCTCGTGAATGGCCTCCGTCAGCTGATTGCTGGCTTTCTTCTCGACCGGCAGCTGCTTGTCCTCCCTTAGTAAATGAATCATCAGCTGCTTAAGCACGAGCTGCGCTTCCTCCTCCGCCGCATAAGTCTGTACAAGAAACAGCCTTACGTAGCGCGAAAGCATATATTCGAAGTCGACGGTATCATTCAACTGCCTATACCGGTTCGGTACCGTATCCAATGCTTCGTTTACCGCAAAATGTATGTAGGATAATACGAGCGGCCGCTGCGGGTTATGAGTAGCGCTAGTGTAATCGCCTGGACGAAACAAAAAGCAGCTTCCCGGTCCGACCTCATAAGGAGTACCGTTAACTTCAACCTCCCCTTCGCCGCTCCATACGTAAAATAAATCAAAATTGGCCATCGGCTTCTCGCGTCTCGCCCATCTCCAGCCCGGCTCGCATACGATTTTGGCAAACGCGGGTAACAGGATGAACGAATCAGGCGAAATGTGCAGCATAGGGCAACCTCCTGTGTAAATCTATGCCGTCATCATACAACAGCGGTAAACTTTTGTGCAAGCCGCCCTAAAGTTACGAAAAAATTTGATTTGAGAATGGTTTGCAGCTTAAAAAAAATGTTATAATAGCACCCGACAAGCGTAAACGGCTAACGCCTGATAATACAAATTTCAAATGAATGATTTCGGAAGGATGGAATAAAGTCCATGAACCCACTTGCTCAGCAGTTAAACGAGACGTTGAAATCGGAGAGTCCGAACGTCTATGCGATGTTGTCAACCTTAGGCAAAGCGATTTATTTCCCGAAGGAGGGCATACTTAGTCAGTCCGCCGAAGCGAAAACAAAAGCAACTAAATTTAACGCAACTATCGGTATTGCAACAGAAGGCGGACAGCCGATGCATCTCAAGGTCATCCAAGAGACGCTCTCTGCTTACAATCCTAAAGATATATATGAATACGCGCCTCCTGCCGGTAAGCCGGAGCTTCGCGCAGCTTGGCGCACGAAGATGATCAAAGATAACCCTTCCCTTGAGTTAAAGAGCTTCGGCAATCCGGTCGTTACGAATGCATTGACGCACGGCCTTAGCATTGTAGCCGATTTGTTCGCGGATGCAGGCGATGCTGTTGTCATTCCAAATAAGAACTGGGAAAACTACGAGCTGACATTCGGTATCCGCCGCGGTGCCGAAATGGTAGAATACCCGCTCTATAATGATCAAACCCGCTTTAACAGCGCCGGTTTGCGCGAAGCTCTGCTTGCGCAGAAGGATAAAGGAAAAGCGATTGTCGTTCTTAACTTCCCGAACAATCCGACAGGCTATACGCCGGGACCGCAGGAGGGCGATGAAATTGTCGCTGCGATTCGCGATGCGGCGGAAGAAGGAATCAATGTTGTCGTTGTAACCGACGACGCTTATTTCGGTTTGTTCTTCGAAGATTCCATGCATGAATCCCTGTTCTCTAAGCTTGCCGACCTACACCCGCGCGTTCTTGCAATAAAGGTGGACGGCGCAACGAAGGAAGAATACGTATGGGGCTTCCGCGTAGGCTTCATCACTTATGCTTCAACCTCTTCGGCCGTTTTAAATGCGCTTGAGCAAAAAACGCTCGGTATTATTCGCGCTACCATTTCCAGCGGTCCGCATCCTTCGCAAACATTCGTATTGCGCGCTTTGACATCGCCTGAATTCGAAGGCCAAAAAGCGGAGAAATACGATATTATGAAGCGCCGCGCTAATCGCGTCAAATCATTGCTCGACAGCGGACGCTACGGCGATGTTTGGGAATATTACCCGTTCAACTCCGGCTACTTTATGTGTCTGAAGCTGAGCACTGTAACGGCCGAGGCGGTACGCTCCCATTTGCTGAACCAATACGGCATCGGCACGATCGCTTTAGGGGAAACCGACCTTCGCGTCGCCTTCTCCTGCATCGAGGAAGACAACCTCGAAGAGCTGTTCGATACGATCTTCAAAGCTGTGAATGAATTGATCACCCAAAAAGCATAACAGCTGACCGCCGCGTTCCGGCAGCTCAAGCATCAAAAGCATCAATAGCCCCCTAAGAGAAGCATGTCTTTATGACAACCGCTTCTCCTAGGGGGTTATTTTTATATTCAGTCTTCATCCTCATCCATGATGATCTTCTTGCGAAGGCGTGCCGGCCGAATGGCGATGTACACGAGTGCCAAAGCTGCCGCTGCAAGCTCAGGAAGATACACGCCCGAAAAGGCTAGCGGCAAAGCAGCAAATAACCACAGCAGCGCTGTGCAGAATAACATAGCCAACCGGTCTACCTTTAAATATTGCCGGGCCCGCTGCTTTTCAGGCATGGGATATACATGCTTCCAGACCGAGTGGCGATGGATATGCCGCAGGCCAGCTAATTGGACAGCGATTAATCCCATGAAAATGCCAAATACGAGAATACAGCCATAACCGGACAGCAATAGTGCGTCTGCAAGCCAATATATGATCAGGCAGCCGAGCAAGAGCAGCCGGATAATAATGCCGCCCATCTCCGTTCTTAGCAGCGAAGCCGTGTACAGATACACAAATGTATTGCGGTTCGAGTAGGAGACAGCGCGAAGCACCCACGACAAATAAGGTCTTTTGGCGATGCTGGATGGAAGCGTCGGCACGTCGATGAATAGGCCAAAAAAAACGTAATAGCGCTTGCGCGTTCTTGCTTCCTCGTCAATCAGCCTCTCCCAAGGAAAACGGTGCCTGCCGGGAAGACGGTAAAGCAAACCAAATAAAATGCCAATGAGTAATGTAAATGCTGCAGCCTGCCAAACCGGACAATTAAGCCACACCGCGAGCGATAGTGCTGTAGCTGTCCAGCGCAGCAGCCGCATAAGCCGTCTCATGCCGGGCCATGTCATCTGCCGCTCTTTCCACGCCCCCCATATATTGCCTGCCTTCAGAGCCGCTGCGGCGAGAGCAAGCGCCCAGCCTCCGCTAATGGCTGGACCTTGATTATAGATCGGCAGATAAAGAAGCAGCACAATTGCGGCGAGCAAAGTACAAGCAATTGTCGTATAACGAAACGAGAGGCGCAAATAGCCGCTCATCTCCGCTTCGCGCGGCATCAAAAATACGGTATCGCCTGCGGCAAGCCAGGTTCGGAGCGGACTCCAGCAAAGTACCAGCGTCATTGCTATAACGCCGACAGTTGCAAAGGGAAAGCTGGCAGGCGTATGACGAATCAAGTTTATATAGCCAATAGCGGAAGAAATAATGATCAAGGACATAAAAGCCGGAAATCCGCTTTGCCCCATATAGCGAAAGTAAGGCATCGTTTCCTCGCGGAACGCCTTTGCCCGCCGATGCCACAACTTCTCGAGCGTTTGATCCGGGGTCATGAGACATGGCCTCCAGTAACGAGCTTGTAGAAAGCATCCTCCAAGGAACCTCCGCGCATGTCCATCCCGGCTGCTTGCCTGACGTCCTCTAGCGTGCCTAAAGCGACAACTTTTCCATGATGCATGACGATAAACCGGTCGCAATAGGTTTCGACCGTGGACAAAATATGAGAGCTCATTAGAATGGCCGCCCCCTTACGCTTCACCTCGACCAGCCGCTCGAGCAAGGAGCGAATGCCGAGCGGGTCAAGCCCCAGAAACGGCTCATCGATAATGTACAGCGGCGGTTCTGCAAGCAGCGCATTCATGATCATAACCTTCTGCTTCATTCCTTTGGATAAGTGCGAGGCAAAAGCCTTTCGCTTCGGCATCATCTGAAACTGCTTCAGCAGCTCGTCTTCCCTTGCTTCATATTGGTTGTCTTGTACGCTGTAAGCCATCCCGGTTAAACGCAGATGCTCCTCCACCGTTAACTCGTCGAACAGCACCGGCGTCTCCGGTACATATGCAAAAGCGCTGCGATAACGCTCTGTTTCTTCCTCCAGCGTAACGCCGTCGACCTTTACTTCCCCTGCCTGCGGCTTCATCAGTCCCAATATATGCTTGATTGTCGTACTCTTACCCGCGCCATTCAAACCGATAAGACCTACCATTTCGCCGGGCCTTACTTCAAAGGAGATATTATGCAGCACGGGTCTTCTCGGGCTATAGCCTCCGGTTAATTCATTCACCTGCAGTATAGGCTCCATCCTATCACCTTCAACATCCAATTTAGTTCTAGCTAGTAAACAGCATACCGAAAAATCCGCCTAAGATCAAAAAAAAAGCATCACCGCCAGGGGTGATGCTTCTTTCATGTTTCTTATTTAATTTCAATCGATTTTGCCGTTCCGTTTTCGCCCTTGACCTGTACAAGTTGACCAGCCTTCAGCAGCGATGCATCCCCGGTAATCGCAACGTTTGCATCAACGTTATAAATATTGACAATCGTCTGCGAGTTCTCAATACGCGAGATCGAAATCGTTGCAAGCTTCGCTTGCGAGTTGAAAGTAAGCGTATTAATGACGCCCTGCTCCGAGAAGGAAATGACAGCAGGAGCTGACTTCGTAACCTCAATGAAGACGACTTTGTTGAGGTATGTACGTACTAGCACCTCATCACCCGCACGCAGAGCGCTTAAAGGCGATTTCTTATCATCACGGAAAATGAATACATTAGGATCAATCGTCAACGCAGCCTCTGTGTTATCCGCTTTTACCACCGTCAGCTTGTTATCCGCAGGTGCTGCTTTCAGCTTGCCTGTAATCGCTTGTGCATCCTGATCCGGCATTTCTGTATCGGTACGGTCTAGAAGCGCTGCGAGTTCTGCACGGGAAACCGGTTGGTTCGGACGGAACGTTTTGCCATGCTTATCATTATAACCCGTAATAATGCCTTTCTTCAGAGCAAGCGCAACATATCCGACAGATCCTGCCGGGATCTCCTTCGTATCCTTAAAGTCCAGCTTCTCATTATTGAGAGCTTTTGCCTCATCTTCCAGTTTAAGCGCTTTAATAAGAAGTATTGTAGACCATAGTCTTGTTGCTTTCACTTCCGGCTTCACTTCTGTTTCCGTTTCGGCGAACAAATCATTTTCCAATGCCACAGCTACGTAACCGACAGCCCATGGATATTTGCTTTCGATTTTTTTAGCGTCTTTGAACTGCAGGTCGGTGTTCATTTCTTCCGCCGATTCCGCTTGCTCACGAAGACCCATCAATCTAACTGCAGCAGTCAATGTCTCAATGCGGCTAATTTTTTGATGCGGTTTAAACGTTCCATCCTCATAGCCGGTAAATACACCCTTCGACGCCAGTCGCATAATGTATTCCATAGCCCATTTCAGCTCATCTTCATCCTCGAATTGCCACGTTATTTTATACTTATCATGAGCTTTATCGTCCTTATCCTCATGACGTCCTTTATCATCATCACGATCACCACCATCTGCAAAAGCTGACGTCGCTCCTCCTGCAAGCATTAGCAGCGCAAGCGAAGAAACTGCTGTCTTTTTCCACATTGCTTGTTTCATTAAGAAAGCCACACTCCTTTTTCGATTGCGGGTTGTGCCGCATTTTTGACCTACGCCCATACGTTTCGGGAGAGTCAGCTCGATTTAAGAGGGTGGCTATTAAAATAAATGTAGTTTATTGTTCCTTCTTGGCCTCGCGTTTAGCTTTCAACCATTTTGGAGCGCCCTTGTTTTTACCTTCTCGCTTGCGCTCCACCTTCTTAGGAGCAGGCTTTGGAGCGGGCTTTGAAGCAGGCTTTGCCTCTGGCTTCGGATCAGCCGACGCAATGCGCGCTTTATCCGCTTCCGGCTTCGCTTCCGCCGCTGGTCGCGGAGGCTCTTTACGCTCGACCGACCGCTTCGCCCGCGCTTCTTCCGAACGCTCCGTGAGCTTGGCCTCATGACGAGCCGCAAATGGACGTGTCGCTTCCCTTAGCTCCTCCTCCGTAAGAAGCTTGCCTCTAAACATCGTTCGTTCCGTCAAATCAATGCCGAGCTGCTTCCGGAATTTCTCCATAATGAACAACTCCTGCGGCGTCACGATCGATACGACCGTACCTGCCCGTCCCATCCGGCCGGTGCGGCCTGCTCTATGCACATAATGATCCGCGTCTGCCGCCGGATCAAGATGAATAACGAGCGTCAGGCCCTCGATATCGAGACCGCGAGCCGCAACGTCTGTCGCAAGCAGCAGCTGGCAGCGTCCATCGCGAAAACGCGCTAACGTAGCTGCCCGGCGCTGCTTGTCCGCATCGCCATACAGAGCCTCGACGGTAAAGCCTTCATAGCTGAGCTTCGATTCCCAGTTCGATATGTTGTCGGTATCATTCAGGAAGAGCAGCGCAGATGTCGGGTTTAGCAGGCGGACAAGACGCCTCGCCGTATCCGTCTTGTCCCGTTTATCGCTAACAATATAAAAGTTGTCGATCGTTTGCGATACGCGGTGCTCCGGCGTAATTTGGATGCGCTCCGGATTTTTCATCCAGCGTCCTTCGAAGCGGGCCATTTGATCGGGATACGTCGCGGAGAAGAACGCGATTTGCCGGCCTCGGCCCATACTATGCAAAATAATTTCTACCTCTTTCGTCGAGCCGAGCTGAAACACCTGATCCGCTTCATCAATAACGACGTTGTTGACGTCATTCAGCTTGAGCTTGCGCAGCTTCAGCAGCTCATGAATACGTCCCGGCGTTCCGATAACGAGCTGCGGCCGCAGCTTCAGCTTCTCGACCTGACGCTTCAGCGCCGCTCCTCCAATCAATTGCTGAACGCGTATGTTCAGCGGTTCCGCGTACGTTTCCGCAACGCGTACGATTTGCATCGCAAGCTCCTGCGTCGGAGCCAAAATAACCGCTTGTATCGCATTCGAATACGAATTCAGCTTCTGAAGCAGCGGCAATAAATAGGCGAGCGTCTTGCCGGTGCCCGTCTGCGACCTTGCTGACACGTCGCTGCCTCCAAGCAGAATTGGAATCGTCTCGGCCTGTACATCCGTTGGCTCTACAATTCCGTTAGCGGCGAGCTTATCCGCCAGCAGCTCATTAATACCAATCTCATTCCAAGTGTACTTACTCATTCTTTAATCCTCTCTCATTCCAGCCTTTATTTTCGATTCAATAAACCGCCGAACAACCGATCGACCGTTCGAGGCAGCAATTGATAAAGCTTTATACCCATAGAAGCTGTTTTCGGCAGGTCAAGCTCAGCCTTTCTCCGCTCGATCAATCGAATAATCCGTTTGACGACATATTCTGGCTTCATCATAAACCAACTGACATTTTTCACGTAAGAGCCTGAAGGATCAGCTTGCGAGAAAAAAGGAGTATCGATCGGACCCGGATTAACCGCAGACACCTGAATTCCCTGCTCGCTTAGCTCCATCCGAAGCGAATTGGTAAAACCGAGCACGGCATGCTTCGTAGCGGTGTAGCTGGTTGATTTCGCGGTGCCTATTTTCCCCGCCAAGGAAGCGATGTTAACGATATGCCCGCTTCCCTGCTTCAACATATGAGGAATGACAGCCTTCGTGCAGCGCACGACCCCCATGTAGTTCGTATCCATCATTTGCTCAAAGTTTTCCACAGGCATGCTCATAAAATACTCGAATTGGCCGTAACCGGCATTATTCAACAATATATCTATTTTTCCGTATTTCGCAATGACAGCCTCCACCGTTTGCTTTACTTGTTCGTTATCCGTCACATCCATCTGATAGAACGAGCTTTTCCCCTTTATTGCAGCGGAAATCTCCTTCAGCTTCTCGATGTTGCGCCCGGTCAGCACAGGGATCGCACCTCGTTCAGCCATCCTTATTGCCGTTAACGCTCCGATTCCGCTTGATGCTCCGGAGATGAAAACCACTTTGCCATTTAACATCCAACATCACCCATTTACAAGTTTACTTGATTGGTATTACAGACGCAAAAAAAGCTCCCTAAGGAGCCATTTCTGTGCTAAGATGCGATTAAAACTTGGATGTCGAGTTCTCCGATGCCTTCCATAATGAGCGGGACCGTCAACGCCTTTTGTGTGGAAAAGCCTGCTGATTGAGCAGACTGGATAACCTTCGGAGGTGTAATATCTACCCTAACCCCTTGGTTAAACAGCATCGTACTGGCATTTCCGCTAATCATGTTGCCAAGCTCAGAAATAGCGCTCTTTACGATTTCGTCGATTTCAGAAATAACGTATCCGCCCATCATCGCAGAAACCATTTTCTTAGCTACCTCTTCACTAAGCCCGAATACAATGTCACCGTTCATCTGTCCGTTGAGCCCTATTTGAATCCAGATGTAGTTCTCTACAAATTTAATATCTTTGAGACCCAGATTTCCTGTCTCAGGACGAATTTGTACGACTTGCTCAATTACGATTTTTGCAGATTCAAGAAACGGATTTATGTATTCAGCCTTCATTATGAAGATACGCTCCTTTTTGACAAAATTCGCGCTTTGTCTAATTTAATTTTTATTATACTTAATTCCCTAGGACAAGTATACTATTAAATAAATATATATACCAAAAGAACTAAATTCCCTTAACGGAAACTGTAGAATTATGTATGTGCATGGAGGTGTCTCTTCAATGCCTAATGTGTGGGCTCATTTCATATTCGGACAGCTAGTGCTTGAAAAGCTTGGGGAAACGGGACTTATTCAGTCCGGCGAACAAAAAAATATTTTTAATATGGGCTGCCAAGGGCCTGATTTTTTATTCTATCATCGCTTTTTTCCATGGCAGCGAAGTGTGGCTTTAAACCGTTTAGGCACCGAAATGCATAACCGAAATTGCGGTTCTGTTCTCGTAGAAATGCTGGATTGCGTCAATGGCCGGTCAGCATGCTCCAAACGTCCTGATTCCTCTATCCTGTATACGCTTGGATTTATCTTGCATCATATCCTTGACCGGAACCTGCATCCATACGTATTTAGCAAGTCGGGATTTCGCAAATGGGACCATCAGCGATTTGAAATTATGATGGATACGATCATTGCAAGCGAGCTGTGGGGAGTCGAAACGTGGAAAACCGCCGTTTGGAAGCATATTGATACGAAGGGCGCTTTTCCCCCTGCGGTTGTAGACGCATTCGAATCGATTGCGGCAGCCTATTACCCGGAGCTGGCTCCGCTTATTCGCCGTGAGGATTGGAATCAAGCAAACCGCGATTTTACGGCTGCGCAGCGTTTGTTCCATGATCCGACAGGGATACGCCGAAGGCTTACCTTCGGACAAATTGAGCCCTTTGTGTACAAGCGGGAAGCGCTGCCTTTTGATGTATTAAACCTGGCCGAGCAGCCTTGGCTTGACCCGGTAGACGGCAGTACCTATCATCATGAAAGCGTATGGACATTATGGGAGCAAGCCATAACCGATGCCACCCAAGTCATAAGCGCTGTTCTCACCTGGTTACGGGCTCATGAGGGTCCCCAGTATACGAAGGAGGATCGCATTCTTGTAAGACGGCTGCGTGAAGAAGCTATCTCCTTCATAGGCAACCGTTCCTATGAAACCGGTCTCGATTGCGACTCCGGTGATGCGATACGCTTTGCGGAAACGGTATGGGCCGACCAGCCCGGTATAACGAGGGTTCCTTAGACAACACACAATATAATTCATTAAAAGAAATGCTCCTTATTAGTATGCAAACTAATGAGAAGCATTTTTTTTTCATATCTTAGAAGTTCTACGCTTCGACTTGTCTATTATTTTATTATTTATAAATTTTTGTAATATACATATGATAAGGAGAGTTGTCCCCTCCTGCAAACCCATTTTCTTTTTATGAGAAAATAGGTCAACTCTTAGTCATAAGCTGTTACATTTTCCTTTTTTTTTCATAAAGTATTGCATGTCCGATAATCAGGGAATGAGGGGTGGAAATTGACATCTATAAAAAACGGAAACATTGTCGTAAATGGTAGCGAAATTCAAGTGTATGACGATTCTCAAATCCAAACCTTGCTTGATAATATTTATGATTCTGCAACTGCAAAAATAAAACCATCTGCATTGCCAGCTGGTTTTGAAGGACCTCCGGGACCTCCGGGACCGACTGGTCCGCAGGGGTTGACTGGTCCGATTGGCCCGCAAGGCCTGACAGGGGCCGCTGGACCGCAGGGCCAAAAAGGAGAAACCGGATTACAAGGCCCTGTAGGGCCGGCAGGTCCATCAGGCAACGCAGTGCCTGGAATAACCTATATTATCGAAGTTGGCAGATGGGGCATAACAACCGGCATGCCTGTGAAACCGTATGTAAATGAAGATTACACACGAGCGGACACGAATATCCAAGGATTCAATAACGCCATTCAGTGGGCGGTTGAGAACGGATACAGCAACATCATTTTGCCGAAAGGAACTTATCCTATCTGTTATCCGCGAACGATTATGATTACTCAAAGCAACATTACAGTAGACTTTAATGGTTCGACATTAAAGGTAATCTACGATTCGGACCGCAAATCTCCGTTTGATACTAGAACGGGAGTAACGGATTTTTACAACTTCCCCGGCAAATTTTCGAATACCCAGGATGGCGTCAGCATTAAACTGCAGGGAGTAACCAACACGCATATTAAAAATCTGGTACTGATCGGGTGCAAGGACGACCGCAGCTTCAACACTGCAGCGGAAGCGGCCATTGAATGGACCTATGGTATTCAGGTCATTAGAGGCTCCTCATTTAGTTCGGTTCGGAATTGCAAAGTAAGCAGCTACATGGGGGACGGGATTTCCTTCGACAGCACATCCTTTCATGAATACGCTGAGTTCGGTTTAGGCCTTACGGTCAACGACATCGATAGGAAGACAGGCACACTTATTGCGGCTACTGGAAAAACTCTGGTCACGCAAATGCTTAACCTGGCAACGACTGAGTATGACAGTTTCTTGATCGCCGGCACCGGGTATTCTCGCCAAACGGCGATCAACTCAAAGGAAGTTGACGTATTTTATTATGCCGCTGATAACACTTATCTCGGACGTTACGAGTACAAAAAAATTTATACGCCAATTTCAATTCCTCCAGGTGCCAAAAAATTCAGATTTTTGTTCAACAATGAAACGGTAACGACAAAAAACATGCAAATGACACTCAAATTCGGGTTATCCCCTCACCATAATATCATCGAATATTGCGAGGTATATAACATTCACCGCGGTGGTATTACGCTTGGCGGAAACTACAACGTTATTCAGAAC
>Ga0310900_10000068_pt1 | contig 24255 bp, 20 predicted proteins | sample C24D1metaG_FD_203879 | JGI IMG/M metagenome (GOLD analysis project Ga0310900, IMG submission 203879) | Lab incubated soil microbial communities from West Virginia University Organic Research Farm, Morgantown, WV, United States - C24D1 | ecosystem: Environmental > Terrestrial > Soil >...
CGGCCGTCTCCGCAGCTCGTGTCGATACTTGGCCAGGCAGATTTCCCACCCGCGCCATGGACGGGTCGTACTCAGTTTCGGCCCCGAATGGCGGTATGAGCTGGTCAGCAATTTCTGGACGGCTGAAAACGAATACCGCTCGCTCAATTGCACGCACAGATCCCAATCCTGCCGCTGCGGCAGCGATTCGTCGAAGCGGATGTCGTTAAGGCACTCGCGTCGAACCAGCAGCGTAATGGTTTGCACATTGGTCGAGACGTGCAGCAGTTGCTCTCGCGTGTTCAATTCGATGCCCGCAGGCAAGTACTCGCGAAGCACTCTTTCAGTGTTCCACTCCAATGTCGTGTTGCCACACGTCACGACCCCAAGCGTGGGATCCGTGCTCGCTGTGAAAACCCTCAGTTGCTCCTCGAGTTTTCCCGGAGCAAATTCGCAATCCGAGTCCAGGAACGCCACGTACGTGCCCCGCGCCATCGAGATGCCCTTGTTTCGCGCAACCGGAGCCCCACGGTTCTCCGCCAGCGTGACGTAGGTGATCCGGGCATCGCCGATGCTCCGGACGACGGCCTCCGTGTCGTCTGTTGAGCCGTCGTCGACAACGATGCACTCCCAGTCGGTTATCGTCTGCGCGATCACACTGTCGAGGCAGCGGCGAATGAACGCTGCGCGATTGAAGGTCGGGATGATGACGCTGACTCGCGGATTAGTCATGGGTGATTCACGGTCGGATTGTGGAGAAGCGAAGCCGCCCGGCGCCGCGTAATCGAGCCCACGGTTCTGAGCAGACCGATGCGGCCCGACATGGATCCGAAACGGGCGGCCACTGCCAGATGTCGCAATGCGGCGACGAGCTGGCCTGCGGCGAGGAAACGGCCACCGGCACGCAGGGACAGGTCGTGGTACAGAGCCGGTGCCTCGGTGCGGAGAAAGTGCCGGTGACGGCGAATCAACTCGGCAAACGCAGCCGCTCCAACCTCCGGCGGCTGGGCGCTGTTTCGAGTACCGCCATGGTCGCGACAGGATACGAGGGGCTCGGACACCACCAGCAACTGAGCTGTCTGAAACAGTCGAAGGAACAGATCGATGTGCTCACCGATCGGCAGTCGCGCGTCATCTGGTCGCCGTACGCCACCGGCGCTCACCAGCGCATCTCTCGTCATGAGCGGGCTGCTCATATTCCGATAAGTAAACACGTCGGCGTCAGTGGGGATGGCGGTCCGCCTGGTGCTTCCGTCCTCGGCGATCCAGTGATAGCCACAGATGACGAGTGTCCTTGAGGAGGAACTGGATTTGTCCAGCAGGAGAGACACCTGGCGTTCCAGCTTGGACGGGTGCCACAGATCGTCGCTGTCGAGAAAGGCGATCAAGTCGGCCGTTGATCGGAGTAACCCGGTCTCTCTCGCCGCTTGTGCGCCGCTCGAGGTCCGATGTGTGATGAGCTGAATCCGGCTGTCGGATGGAAGGCAGCTCGTCAACTTCCGCAGCTCAGTCGAATCGCTTCCATCATCCACGACCAGGAGCCGCCAGTTGCGATACGACTGTCGGACCACCGAGTCCACGGCCTGCGCCGTGAGCTCCGCTCTGTTGCGAGTGGGAATGATGATGTCGACGAGAGGTCCCGACGCCACCGTCATGCCTTCTCCATGGTCGACAGATAGAAACGCTCGAGGGCGCGAACGGACTCGTGCAAGTTGAACTTCTCTTCGACGATGCATCTGCCGCGCTCGCCCATACGGCGCGCGCGCTCGGGTGATTCCAGGATGCCAAGCACGCCTTCGGCCAGAGCGTGGGGATCGCCAGGTGCGACAAGGTAGCCGCTCGCACCATCCTCGACCACCTCCATCATCGGCCCGCATTTCGAAGCGACGACCGGCTTGCGGGCTGCGGCTGCCTCGAGCAACGCCAGCGGCAACCCTTCGCTGAGCGATGGGAAGAGAAACACATCGCTGACGGCTAAGAGGTCGTGAACGTCCGAGCGCTGCCCCAAAAGGTGAATGCAGGAACCGAGTCCCTGACGCTCTATTGCCGCCTCGAGCGCAGCTCGCTGCTCGCCTTCACCCACGATGATCAAGCGTGCCTGTGGCCACCGCTCCAGGACTTGCGGCATCATGCGAACCAACGACACCTGCCCCTTTACCTCTGTCAAACGAGCGACATTGATGAGGACCGGGTACGCGGCGTTAAGCCCGAGCTCGCGCCGTAGACGCTCTTGGCTCGCAGGATCGGAACGGCCCTCAACGTGATTGATCGGAACACCCGAGTACAGAACGCTCACGCGATCTCGAGGCGCATTGCCGTAGCGCGTGCCGATATCCCGGACGGCCTTTGAGACGGCAATGAATCGGCGGGTCCAGATGCTGCCTGTCCGGTCCGTGATCCACACCCGTAACCGGTGTCTCAGCGCAGTGATATCTGCCGGGACGGCCGTGCTGTGGAGCGTCGTGACGACTGGCACTCTGCAAATGAACGCGGCAAGCCCGAGATACAGGCGATCGAGCGGGTGGTTGGTGTGAACCAGGTCTATGCGACGTTGTCGCAACAGCTTGATGAGCCGCAGCAACGTTCGGCCACCATGCCACTTCCGCCGGTGATCGAGACACACGGGAACGAAGCCGGCCCTGGCGTAGCTTGGTTCCAGATCTCTGCGCGGGACGAGATAACACACGTGATTCTCGAACCGTCCCTGGTCCATGTTGGAGATGTTGCGCAGCAGGAGCCGCGCCACGCCTCCAACGTGAAGGTCGGAGACCGAGTGAAGAATGCGGTACGGCCGGCCCACGGGAACGCTCATCGGGTCTCGAACAATGGCATGGATGGGGTGTCGCTGAATTCAGTCATAGACGAAAGGGTGCTCTGGCACGTCGCCTGCGGGCGTGTCTCGAGGGCGCGCGATGAATCGCTCGCACATGTGTTCGAAAGCGCCCGCCGTGGCATTCGAAGTGAACTGGAGAGCCCGCTGACGAGCGTTCCGGGCGATGTCGGTTCTTGCGCACGCGTCGCCCCTCAGCGAAGTGATTCTCGCCGCGAGTGCGAGGTGGTCTCCAGCCTGAAATGTCACGCCACCCTTTCCCACCAGCCACGGCTGGCCGCCGGCGTCCGAGACCACGACGGCGAGACCGTGTGCCATGGCCTCGAGCACGCTGCGTCCGAAGCCTTCGGAGTTCGACGGGTGCACGAAAAGGTCAGCTTCGCTGTAGACGGACGCTTGTATCAGTTCGTCGTGGCGGAGCCACCCGCGAAAGCTCACCTTATCGGCTACGCCGAGCCGGTGAGCGAGTGCCTCAAGCCGTTCCCGTTCGGGCCCGTCGCCGATGATCGTGAGCTGAAAGGAGAACGTGAGAGTACTTGCGGCGCGAAGCAGAACATCCACTCCCTTGCCCTCGATGAGGCGGGTGATGCACAAGATCTCAAAGCGTCCGTTGGGGCGGGCGCCGGCGATGGCGCGAACTCCGATGGGCGCTTCCAGTGGATCCAAGTCGAGTGATGGAGGCACAACCCCCACGCGCGACTCACCAACCCCCCATTGCCTGCAGAGACCTGCGACGTACGGACTGACTGCCATGAAGCCGCTGATGGACGACCTCATGAGGGCGCCGATGATCCAAGCCTTGAGCCACGACCGGCTTCTTCCGACCAGGAGTTCCGTTCGGGCGTATTGAACGACCGGAACAGCGCCGCCCAGCAGGCGATACAGGGCGACACCGTACGAGCGAACCGGCTCATTCAGAATGTAGATGTCCGCCCGGTCCTCGTACGCGCGAAGCGTCTTCACCATCCCGAGCGCCGTTCGGCCGAATCGACCGCTCTCGGCGTGTGGTGTGGTGATGACCGTGTAGGGCACGTTCGCCGGGACGCGCGTCTTGCCCTTCAGGAATGTGACGACCGTGACGTCGTGCCCACGCCGGCTGAGCTCGACGGCCATCAAATGCAGCGAGTAGTGGCTGCCGGGACCACCGACTAGGTCAAGCGCGGCAACAAACCAGGCAATCTTCATGCGTTGTCTCGGCGCGCTCCGGTGACTGTCATGATTTCTTGATCGAGAGCCGTCATTGCCTGCTGGATGTCGTTTGCGTCGATCGCCACAACCTTTACCGTCTTCGCCGTCTCGCGTATCTCGGTGACGAGCGCGTCCAGACTGAGGGCGGTGTCGGTGAACGTATCGCGAAGTTCCCTCTCGCTCAGGCTTCTGAAACGTCTGGCGAGACTCGACGGTCGACGCAATACCCGCGCTCTCGCAACCTCTGGGTCGACCCGCAGGTAAATCAAGATGTCCGGCAGAGGAATGGCGCGCGGGTAGCAGCGAAGCCTGGAAACATCGACACTCTTCTTCCCGTGTACAAAGACGGTGATGGCTCGCTGAACCAACCCCTCGTCGAAGAGCACGATGTCTTCGCGAGGGACCTTCAGGCGTGCGGTCCAATGGTTCCCCAGCGCCGTCAGGACCCACCGAAACCTTCGCAGCCTGTCTCGATGGGGCTGCCGGCAGAAACAGAGCTGCTGCACAGCAAGGGAGACGAGCTGGCGAGACCACCACGACGCCTTCAACCTGAACGCAAGCCGACGCGAACGCGCCAGGATCGCAGAAGACAAAACGCCGTCAATCCGTTGGGCCGAGTCGGGGCCAGCACCGCAGGAGCTCGCAACCATCTTCGGCGTCCAGCAACGCCGGTCGAGCTTGGCCAGCCGCTCGGCGGCCTGCCGGTGCAGCGTCGTTTTGCCAGCTCCCATCAGCCCTACGAATTCGATAATCATGTCTTCGTTCGCCTTTGAGGATCAGGCGAGTTGTCGTTCTGCGTGTTGCGACGGGATGTGTGGCGACTCGCGTGCGATCAAAGAACGGCCGTCGATGCGGTCGGGGATCGGTGCGTGCATCAGATTCAGGATCGTCGCCGCGAGGTCGACCGTTCGTCCCTCGGGGAGCAACGCCCCGGCAGGAATGCCCGCTCCCCGAGCCAGCAGGAATCCATCGCGGTTGTGGCCGCCCGAACGTGCGAATGGTACGGGCCCGATACGACCCAGCGTCGGTGAGTCGATGACGTCGGCCGGTCGCTGCGATCGCCAGCGAACCACCAGGTCTGCGGCCGGCAGGTGAGGGTCTCGCATGTCGGGAGATCGTCGCGTGCGGATCACGTCTCGGACCACGGGCTGCCCCGTACGGGCATCGACGACACCATGAAGCAGGTGAGTCAGGTCGTTGCAAAGGCGATCGTATTCGGAAGGCGCCACGATGCCTGCCGGCTCTCGGCCCTGCAGATTGATTCTGATGTATCCGTCAGAGAAGCTGGGGAGCGCAAAGGCCTTCATATGCGGCCAGAGGTGGCGGAACCACACGGCCGGCTGACTTTTCTCCATCCAGCCCGGCTTGCCGTGACGAAATGGCGATGCCGGATCATGCTGTTGGGGCGCGCCAAACCAGGGCTCCAGCCGCCCGAAGTAACGCGCGGGCAGCCTCCGCTTGAGAAGGCTTTTGATCGAGCTCTGCTCACGAGTCAGATTCCAGATGACGCGAGACCAGCCTTCTTGCGCGACACGCTTCCCCGCAACAAGGGGTGAGGGCGACACACCGGACCTGGCTGGTGCCAGCGCCGCGTGTCCCGGGAAACTGAACCGATAGAGAAGCTCCGGCAGAAAGACCGTGCTGTTGAGATCGAGCACATTGGCTTCCATCCCGTGCGGAGAAAACACGACGACCGACGCATCTGCAGGTGCCTTGGCGATAACCTCTCCGATGGCGCGATCCGCCGCGACGAAGACATCGCGGAGCAGATCGTGCTGTGAGCCGGCCAGACGGTGAAGAGGATGATTGGGATCGCTCAGGTGCCAGAAGTAGTGACCTGCCGAGTGAAAGCCGTCGAACACCGTGAGGAACAGGTCCCAGCGTTCGCGCTGCAGGAGGTCCTGGCAGATGGCGGAGCGTCGGGCGATCCCTGTTTCGAGCCTGACCTTCAGTTGCCGCAGTGCCTCGGCGTCGTGAATACTCGCCGAGTCTTTATTCAAGGCCGGATGGTTTCCATGCCGGGCGATCAACTCGTGCAGGAGGTCAGGCTGACTCGATTCACTTGCGGTCTGTGGCGAGTGCGCCCCCCACGCGAGTACCTGGAGGCCGTTCACGCCATCGCAGACCCGCGTCTGCGGTGCATCGAAGATGGCGACGCGATACTCGTCGCCGAGGGCGTAGAAAGGCGGGAACTCCTGATAGTCGTACGCACCCACCTCTTCGAGATCGTAGCTACCTTCCTGGAAGCGGATCGGCGACCAGTAGCCAAGGGTAGAGGGAGCGCACCCCGTGTGGAATGTCGTCCAGGGCGTTTCCCCGACATGGTGAGGATAGGCGCGCACCGGCGCGTAGGCCCCTTGTGCGCGCAAGGCGGCAAGCGTTGGCAGCACGCCTTCCGCCGTCCAGCGTTCGATCAGCGGCGTCGCCGCGGCGTCGAGTCCGATGGCGATCACAGGGTTCGGCATGCGTGCTCCCCGCTAACAGCGTCCAGTGTCAAGTGCACGTGTGGTTCCATGGTGTGACTATTTTTCAATCGGACGGGTCCAAAATCGACGCGCGAGCGGAGGCACGAGGCCCAGGGTGACCCGGCCCCAATGCACGAGTTGCCCGGGGTTACCAGCAGCTGCGGCGATGGAATGCCGAAGCCCTCTGCCCGAGAGGCCGAGCCGATACGCATTGACCGCCGCGACTGCCCGGTAGCTGGCCCAGAAGGCCGCGCCTGCCCGACGGTACCGAGTCCCGTGGAGGCGGAGTATCAATTCCGCAGACTCAAAGCGCGCCCGGTACTCTGCCTCGCAGGGTGCGGCCCGTCGTCTTCGGATCCAGATGAGGGGTTCGTTGACTGTGGCAAAGGCGAACGCCCGTTCTTCGCTGTGCATGACCAGGCGGATGGCAAGCTCGGCGTTCTCCGAAAACTCGAGCCGATCGTCGTAGCCTCCGATTGCCTCGAAGACGGTGCGCCGTACCGCGAACGTACCTGCACTGAAGAGCCCAACCGTGCTCGAGTGAGCTGAGAACCGGCATGGCAGGACAACCCTCTCTGTAACGGTATGGGTTGCCGGTGCTTCTGTCGTGAGGCGCGCGCCGCAACAGACGCCGGCGATGCCCGGGTCATCGAAGGCCGTTGACAGCCGCTCCAGCCAGACCGGATTTGCCTGATCGTCGCTGTCGAGAAATGTGAGAACCTCGCCACTGGCCCGCGCGGCACCCTCGTTGCGCGCCCGCGAACGTCCACCGTGTTCGATGGTCACGAGCTTCAGCCGTGCATCCTTGAAACTGGAAACAACTTCCGCCGTCCCGTCCGTCGAACCGTCGTCAACCACCAGCAGCTCGAAGCAGGGATACGTCTGTCGCAGCACACTGGCGATGGCATCAGCCACCACGTGCGCTCGCTGATACGTTGGAAGAACGACGCTGATGCTGGGTGTGGACAAGCGTGTCACGCTCTCGCCGTGCGAAGGAGTGCTGAGAGGGTCCCGAGGCCGCGCTGGCGGAGGAGACACGCCGAAACTTTTTGTGCCGCGTCCCGGCGCCACCACGCACTCAACTCGCGAACGCCGCCAAGAACAGTCTGCGCGGCACCCAGCCGAACGCACGCGAACACTTTCTTCCAGCGGCGCTCTCCCAGGAGAGCCACGCGCGTCCGGCCTCTTGCGAAGGCCAGGCTCTCCAGATGCGCCTTCGTGGCGCGCTCGTGCGACACCCAGTGTCGTACGGCCATCCCGGGTACGTAGTACAGGCGCAGATCGTTCGTAAGGGCTCTCTTGACGAGCTCCGACTCTTCACCGCTCAAGAGATCCAACCCGCGCCGGCCCAGAGATTCCTGGAAGTCCCCGACGCTCTCCACGACGGAGCGGCGAAGAGCGAAGTTGGCGCCGACGAGTGCACTGGCCAGACCCACCTCGCGCTCTTCGCTGCCGCGATCATTGGCTGACAGCAGGCTTTCAACGGCTGAAGAGGCCCACTGCGGGCGACCCGACTGCCAGTCGAGGGTCACGCGCCCCGCGAACAGTTGAGCGGGCAACCGGTTGGCGGCCTCGACCAGGGCGTCGAGCCATCCTCGCTCAACCCAGACATCGTCGTCGAGAAACGCGATCAGATCCGAACGCGTCGCTCTCAATCCACGGTTTCGCGCCAGGCTGAGACCCGGAGTTCGTTCGTCGACAATCTGCAGCGAAAAGGGCAACTCATGCCGGGCTTTGCGCAGGACATCGAGTGTCGCATCAGTGCAGGCGCTTGCTACAACCACGAGCTCGACGACAACGCCTGATGGGATGTGGAGCTCGCGCAGTGAGCCCAGCGTCCTTTCAAGCAGCGCGGCGCGGTTGTGCGTGCAAATCGCGATCGAGATGGTTGGCTGGGCCCGCATGAGACTCAAGGGTAGAAGACACCGTATCGAACGCTTCCCGAGATGCGGCCGACCGCTCGTGCGAGGCGTCGAACCCAACGAATACGCGCATGGTGTGTTGTCCGCACCAGCACCATGAGCGTTTTTCCGATAGCAAGCCAGTCGCGCATGACTTCCGCCGTGGATCGGCGTGGCATTCCAAACGCACGAAAGTCGCGATACAAAAGGGCCTGGGCAGCGCCGTACTTGCGATGCTGTCGGAACATTGCGAGTGGAGTAGAACGCTGTCGATAGTGAACGGCGGCCTCCGGAAGAAACACGGGCTGGATACCCTGCCGCTGTGCTCGCCAGCAGAAGTCGACGTCCTCGCAATACGGCTTGTCGCCAAACCCCCCAAGGCGGTCGAACACATCCCGCCTGACTCCCAGGTTTGCACCCATTGCGAACTGGGCGAATCCGAGCCCGTGCAACAAACCGTCGGACTGGGACTCGGTCACCCCCAGAAACCCGGCGCCGTTCAAGTGTCGATGCTCGAGTTTCCCGCCGACGAGATCGTGATGCTGGAGGCCCTGATACATGGCCGCGAGAAACCCTGGCGCCACTTCGTCATCGCCGTCCACGAAAACCAGATACCTGCCTTGAGCGGCTCGAGCGCCGGCATTGCAGGCGTGATGCCGCCCGCGACGTTCCGCAAGCACCAATCGAAGGCCTTCGAAACGAGCCGAAAAGGATCGCGCAACCGCTCGGGTTCGGTCGACTGAACCGTTGTCCACGATCACCACTTCCCATGGCTCGGGACAGTCCTGTCGTGCGAGAGCCTCGAGTTGCGTCGGCAGCACGTGCTCGACATTCAGGCAAGGAACGATGACGCTCAGTTCGGGTTGCAAAGGGGAGTTACCGTCCGCGATCAAGCACAAACTCGAACATCTTCTGGTTGGCGAGCGGATCGTGCCAGTCCTCGCAGTGGCGCACCGAGAAGCCAGCCGCCGCCCCGAAGGTCCGAATCTCCTCTTCCGTGTACCGGAACGTCGCATGCGCATGGCTGGCGGGCGGATTCCGGCGCTTGGGGCCGTCCTCCGCGACGAAAAACGTCGCGTACAGCCGAAGACCGGATCCGGCCCATGCCGCCAGGCGTGTCAGCGCACACCGCGCGTCACGTCGATTCAGGTGCGAGAACAACGAGATCGATACGGCAAGGTCCGCAACCTTGGAGAAGCGTTCGAACTCGAATGCATCGGAAACCACGAGTTCTGGCCTGCGTTCGATGAGCTGGCCGTGTCCCAACTCCTTTTCGGTGCCGGCTGCGATCAGGCTCGATTCTTTGTCAATGCCCAGGTAGTGGCCGGGCTTCAAAAAGGGAATGAAGTGCACCCCGCCTCGTAGTGAACCGCAGCCGAGGTCCAGGAGCACACTGTCCTCGGTGAGCCCCCTTCGTTTCATGAACTCGAACTGACGGACCCCTGGTTCATCCCATTGCTTGCCGACATAGCCACGGTGGCCGAGTTTCCGGACGCCCTCTACGCCCTCAGGCTTGCAGCGACGGCGCCACGTCAACTGACGGTAGAGCGGGCCGACGGCGCGCTTCAGTTTTGTCAGCAGGTACATGTTGGCAAGTGACTCCAGATCGAGAGCGACTCGACTGATGCTCATCAAGCGGCTTGACCGGTAATCCTGCGAGTCGCCAGATGGCGCTTGAGCCCGCCGATGGTATCGGCGAGCACAATCACGGCTTGGGATGCTGCTCGGACTCTTTGTGGCAGCATCTTCGACAAATCCCGGTAATAGCCGGCATCGAGGAAGGACTCGAGGTGCCCCGTGTCTATGGTCGAAAGGATCGTGGCCAGCCAGCCCTCTGTTCTTGCCATCGACCGGAAACCCGCCTTCTCACCAAGAACCACGTCGAAATGTCTGCCGTCAAATGACCGTGCCTGTGACGGATTGAAGAGCTGATACAAAAGCCGGATCAACGCACGCAGTTCCTGATGCTCCTCCGCGCAGCGAGGGTCATCGGCTGGAATGAAGGAGCGGCCATAGTCGACGTAGCGCGGCCGGCCGGTCCGCGTCAGCATGAAATTGGCGAGATGCGCGTCGACGTCGTACACACCGGCCTGCTGAGACAGGCACGCTTGCATCCTCAGGAACGCCCCTACGATGCTCATGGCAACGTCAGGAAGCGCGAGATATCGCCTGCGGATCCTGATGAGGGGCTCATACTGATAAACAAACCCTTCGATTCGGCCATCGTGTTCAAGCAGGTCAAATTGGTAGAGAGGGTCAACAGATTGCGGCGTGCAAGCCTTCAAGCTCTTCGACAGCCTGATGAGTACCTCTCGATACCCCGGAACCGCCTTTCCGGTTGAATCGTGCGTGTCGTCGTTGATGGGACCCAGGTGATGCGGATGGAAGACTTTGACGATGCGGTTGGTGCCGCCTGAGTTCTGCGCCAGGTAAACACAGCCGCCACGACCAATTCCCAGGCACCGCACGACCGCGTAGCCGTGTGTGTCCTTCCTGGCAACGAGCTCGACGTCTCGCTTCTGCCGCAGCGCGATGGCCCTGACCAGCAGGGAGCGGCTCGTCGAATTCCCGGGGTCCACCTCGACCACTCGCCGAATACTTTCGATTGCTTCCTCGAGTCGGCCGCTGCGGAGCAGACCGTCGCACGTTGTCAGTCGCGGGGCGAGGGCCGGCTCATCGATCATTCGCATGAGTCCGATTACTCGAGCCGTCCGAGTACTTCAATCAACCCGGTCAGGACATCCTCCCGATCGAGTCTGGGGTCGGGCATCGTCGTGCCGGGAGCAAAGCCCTGGGGGTTCGACAGGTACTTCCACAGTCTGTCGTAGTCCCAGACGCCCGATTGCTGCTTCAGTGCCGCAGAGTAATGCGGGTAAGGTGAGTGCGCTATCTTGCGCCCGACCACACCCCACAGCGACGGACCAGACGCACTGCCGGCTCCCGCCCTCAAGTCATGGCACTGCCGGCAGCCGGTGACGATTTCCGCAAGGCCCAACGCTCGTTCTTTTGCCGTCAGGCGATCGAGAATTGTGTCGGACAAGCCGCCCTCGTCAAGGTGCAGCTCGATAACCGCCGGCGTATCGGTCCAGAGCACGATCGTGCCATCTCTGAGTTCGATCAGGTCGCGAACGCGCGTTCCGACATCCAGTGTTTCGGCGAACACCACACGGCCGTCCTCGAGCCGCAGCCTCGAAAGCTCCTTCGCCCGCAGCGACGCGATCAGCAGGTCGCCCTTCCAGGTGGCGGGTGCATTCGTGAGTTCAATCAGGTTCGACACCCCGATCGAGGGTAGCCACGCGAACACCGGTGCCCGATAGCCATGGTGCCTGCCCTGTTCTCGGCTGAGTGGCCAGACGCTTCGGCCGTAATCAGTGCCGTAGGTCACCAGCGGCCAGCCGTAGTTCTGGCCCCGCTCGATGATGTTCAGCTCGTCGCCCCCTTGCGGCCCGTGTTCGGTTTCCCACAGCGTTCCGTCCTCCGCCAGCAGCAGTCCCTGAGGGTTTCTGATGCCGCGTGCGAAGATCTGCGGGCGGGACGTCACCGGGTCGATCCTGAGGATCTTTCCGTAGCTCGAGGCGTCGTCCTGGGAAGCGGCCAGAGCATTTGCAGATTCGCCGTAGGCGTGATTTCCGAGTCCGATGAGGACGCCGCCTTCGTGATCGAACGCGATTCTGCCTCCAGTGTGACTGATCCTGAACGGTGAGAACGGCGACTCGTCGTATGAGATGAATGGTTGCGAATCGTACACGGTGTCCCAGTCATGATCGTGCGCTTCCGCATCGGCGAGTTCAGACACGCCGCTCAGTTCGAGCTTCGACAGGCGAACCGTCTTGGCGGCGGCGCCCGGCAGCCAGAAATTGTGCAGGACGTAGATCTCGAGTGTCCGATCCCGTTCGCGGACATCCATATCGAGGACTCGAAAGAACTCCGTCAGGCCCGCCGAGAGACGTGAGTCGGTCGTGTGTGCCGCCACGTAGTCTTCGAACGCCTCGTTGTTCATCGGCACGCGAAGGTCCAGGAGGCGCATGTCGCCGCCTTTGCGGTAGAGAAAGAACTGCCCCTTCGCGTCGACGCCGAGGATGTCGTCGGCCACCATCGTGAGAGCTCCACCCTTACCCGCGAGAACGGCGTACTTGGCAGGATCGAATGTCGAGCGGGTCACGCGTACAAACGTGCTCTCGATGACGTTGCGACTGGTAGGTGACTCGTCCGGGCGAAGCAGAGATTTCGCCATCTCGCCCGCAGGAGCCACGTAGCGGAACGGAAAGAATTGGTACCTTCCGACCATCACCCCATACGAGAATCCGGCGCTCGTCACAAGCGTGACCAGGAGCAGAGGTGCAAGTGTCCGGAACCAGGAGGCCCGCAGGGATCGATGAATCATCCTCAGACTCCTGCCGCCTGCTTACCGGAACAGCGATGCGCCGCCGCGAGCGCGTCACAGACCTCCCAGTCCGTGTGTGGTGCGACGAGCGCTTCGCGGTGCAATTGCGGCAGCGTACGTCCGCGACCGGGCACATCGAGCACTCGAATGCCCAGACACCGCGGTGCCCGATGAAGCCGCTTCCGCGCGCGTACGCAGGTAACGTAGACGCTGTAATCGCCAGGGCGGAGGACGTTCTGGCGAACCCGGCAGATTGACTCTGTGGTTCCCGCTGTCACGTCAAACAGCGCCTCTTGCGTGCGACTGGCGAACACGAGACGGTCGCTGGCATCGCGCACCTGAACGACAAAGTCGATGTCGTTCAGCGGGACCGACAGATCCCACAGTAGGCGCAGGGAAAAGGGTTCGCCGAAGCAGATGGTGTCTGAGGGCTCGTCTCGCTCGTTGCGCAGATCGGCTTCTCTCAAGATGATGGGGTTGTCTGCCGTGGAGCGATGATCATTTCGATAGGTCGAGGCAAGCGCCTCGCCGTCCTCCAGATACGCGCGGACAACACTGGCCGTGTCGCCATCCATTCGCAGTCGGCCGGCGTCGATCCAGACGCAGCGGTGGCAGAGTCGCTGTACCGCTTCAAGGTTGTGACTGACGAAGAGGATTGCCCGGCCGTCATATGCGACGTCGTTCATTTTGCCGAGGCACTTACGCTGAAAAGCCGTGTCGCCGACCGCCAACACTTCGTCGACGAGCAGAATTTCCGGCTGAAGGTGCGCCGCTACGGCGAATGCCAGTCGGAGGGACATGCCGCTCGAATAGTGCTTGACTTGCGTGTCGAGGAACCGCTCGACCTCGGCAAACGCGACGATCTGATCGAGCTTGGAGGCGATCTCCGTCTGAGTCATGCCGAGGATGACGCCGTTCAGGAAGACGTTCTCCCGGCCGGTCAGCTCGGAATGAAACCCGGTTCCAACTTCCAGGAGCGAGCCCACCCGCCCATGGATGACGGCCCGGCCGCGTGTGGGCTCGGTCACCCGGGCAAGGATTTTTAGGAGCGTCGATTTCCCAGCGCCATTGCGCCCGATGACGCCAACCACTTCACCGTACGGAACTGAAAACGAAACGTCGTTCAGGGCCCACAACTCGGCCCCGGAAACCTGTGCCGATTCACCCCGAAAGACCGACTGAAGCCTGCGGTACGGCGATAGAGCGAGATCGTTGACCTTTTCACGGAACGTGGCTCGAGAGTCAACACGAGCGCCGAGCTGGTAGCGTTTGCTCAGCCCCTCGACATTGATGGCAGCGTCAGACGACATCGGCGAAGTTCCTTTCCATGCGGCGGAAGACGAACCCTCCAGAGACCAGCAGCAGCAGCGCTGCGAGCGATGAAACGAGAATCATCGGACCGGGTGCGGTGTCGGTACCAAGAAGCGCCCAACGGAACCCTTCAACCACGCCGACCATGGGATTGAGGGCGTAGAACGGGCGCCAGAAATCAGGCACGAGCGTCGATGGGTACGCAATTGGAGTGGCGAGCAGCCAGATCTGAACCAGGAACGGAATCCCGTAACGAACGTCCCGGAACTGCACGTTCAGCGCCGAAAGCCAGAGTCCGACGCCCAGGCTGGTCACAAACGCCAGCAGTGCCAGTCCGGGCAGCCAGAGGGCGGCGGCCGTCGGAGCGAATCCGTAGTAGACCATCATGACGACGAGCACGAGGAACGTGAGGGCGAAATCAATCGTGCCAGCCAGGACGCTGGCTGCGGGCATCAAGAGCCTTGGAAAATAGACCTTGCGGAGCAGGTTCGCGCCGCTCACGAGCGAGTTCGAGGACTGGGTGAGCCCGGTCGCGAAGAACGTCCACGGCACCAGCGCCGCGTAACAGAAGATAGGGTACGGCACACCGTCCGACGGCATCGTGGCGAGCCGGCCCAGAAACGTACTGAAGACCAGCATCGTGGTTATCGGCTGGAGGATCGCCCAAAGAGTGCCCAGCACCGTCTGCTTGTAACGGACCTTCACATCACGCCACACCAGGAAGAAGGCGAGCTCTCGATATTGCAGGAGTTCAGGCAAATTAATGCCAATCCAGCCCTGCCTGGGTTCGATGACAACCATCGGCAGATCGGCGGCATTTCTGCCGTTAATCAGAACGTTCTCACTACGCATGCGGAGGTATCCTTCGTTGGGTTCGATGAGTGCTGCGAGATCAGACTAGACGCAGTCGGCTAAGCGCCGGCGGTTACGCGCGGCACGCTTGAACGCGGCGAAAAAAGCTCGCTGGCACTCGCGGGCTCCGAACATGCGTCTGGGACTTGTGGATTCGCATTTTCTGAAGATGCCCAGCCCTCTCTCGAATCCCTGGCGAGAGGCAACCTCGAGCGCTCCGCCGTACAGCTTGCTCCAGTCGCGAAGATATTCCCGCTCTCCCTTCCGGTGAGCATCATCAACCAATATCAGTCCGCCGGGCTTCAGGTGTGGATAGACGGCGTACGCCGCCGCTTCTCTCCCCCAGTACGAGGGACCGTCAACGAGTACGAGATCCAGCGATGCCATCTGGTTGGCGAGAGCGGGACCGATATCGTAGAAAAAGAGAAGTTTGCCGTGCCACCACGAAGGCCGGATGGGGCACCGGTAAAACTTGATGACCTCACTGACATGGTGCTCCTCTGCCGTGCGTCGCGCTGTCGCCTGAAATACCTTGTTGTGGTCCACAGAAATGAGCTGTGCGCCAGGTACGCGAATCAACTCTGTGGCGATCACGGTGGAGCTGATGCCAGAGCCAAATTCCAGAACGCGCGCCGGTCTCAAACGCCGAATCAACGTTGCCACGAACTTGCAAGTGTCTTCGGCCAGGGCCCAGGCGTTTCGAGGATGGTTGATAGCGAGTTCGCAGCTTCTAAACGCTTGGAAGGCGTCATCCAGCCCGTCTGGCATCGTGAGAGAAGCGGGAAGGGACCTCATGAGTTCGCAGAACCGTGATGTGCCGCGATCGCAGCAAGTACAACGAAAAGCGCAGCGTTTGCGGGGACTTGCAAACCGAATTCGACCGTCTCCTGCAAAGCCACAAGGACTATTCCCAAGACCGCGCCGATCCGGAGCCATCCAGTCATCCCGCCCTCAGACGAATGATGAAACCGCTTTCGCGTCTCTCGGCCGAAGAATGCCAACGTCACCAGAGCAGGAATACCGATCAGGAATCCTCCCTCGGCCCCGAGCTGCAGGTAGTCGTTGTGCGCTCCCTCGTAGGGCTCGTCGATTCCGGGCATTGGATAGGACGCCACTACCCGCTGATACGTGTTCAAGCCGGAACCGGCGATGGGAAAGTCGCGCGCGATGACGAGGGCCTGATTCCAGAGTGGAAGGCGGCCGTGCATTGTCGACCACGAGTCGGTGTCGAACCGGCTGACAATTGGTTGAAGGCCGGTGATCGCGATTCCGGTGAGCGGCAAGAGCAGCAGCGGGATCGCCAGAAGCAGCCCCGCTCTGGTCGTCTGGCTGCGGCGCAGCAGCAGTATGCTCATCGTCACGACGGCGAGGCCCAGTCCGAGAATGCCCGCGCGTGACCTGGTCTGTACCAGCGATACGGCCATCGCGACCACCGCAGACAAAACCAGGGCGATGCGCGTGATCTGCGGGCCTGCTTCTGCGGAAGATGCCTCGTCCGTATGACGCGGAGAGGCTCGATGCTCCAGGATGTCGCACAGGTAACCCAACGCGAGCGCCAACGTCATCAGCATCCACGCCACGTAATGGTTCTTGCTCGAGAACGGCCCGAGGGGAGTGCTGTCGGGCGGCAGGGGCAGTCCCATCACTTCGTAAACGCCGGTCCAGAGCCGGCTCGACTCGGCAATTCCGACACCGGCGACAATCGAACCAAGTCCAATCAGACCGCCAGCGACACCGCGAGCGTTGCCGTCGGTCATGTGTCTCATCGCGCCAGCGAAAAACAGACCCAGCGACAGCACACACACGAGGCCGACGGATGTTGCTTCTGGATCGATCGACAGGGGGCGAAATGCCGACGCTGCCGCAAGTCCTTCAGCGTGTATTGCCGTGGTGGGGCTGAGCAGGCCGACCACTCCGGCCGGCAAAGGGACGAGCTGGATGAGAGCCGCCGCACACAGGCTTGCGAAAGACAGGCACAGTCCACGGCCGATGGGGCCACGCTTGTCCAGAGTGAGGAGAGCAACACCACCATACACTCCCATCGCCATCAGCATTGGGACAGTTGCCCAGGGTTGGCTGACTACCGGTGCAAAGACCGCCCATCCCAGCAAAGCGATGATGATTCCGCTTCCCAGCATCGTGGCGCTATCGCAGCTCGTTGACGGCAATGCGATCGTCGGCGCGAGCCATCCAGGCTGGATCGAGCGCGGACACCGGGACCGAATCCGTCGTGAAGGGAATGCCGACGACATTGCGAACGGCCAGATCGAGAGCGGTCAAATCCAGCCGTTCCCGCACGGCTGATCGTGCCGCGGCAGTCACTGGCAGCACGTCAATCCAGCCGCGCCAACCACATTCATAGCAGCGGTGAGGTCTCTTATCGCTGTACAGGCGACGCAGGTGTTCGAACACACCGCTGGTGTGGCAACGTCGAACGCCCGTGGACCCGCATGACGAACACCTTGCGTGAGCGATGTCCATCACGGGCGCCGGTTCGGCCGCCTCGAAATCGAACGCGCCCACCGGCGACATCGAAGACGGGACGAACGGTGCCGTGCCCCTTGATCCAAACTCCGGAACGATCGCGCGCAACTGCAGAATGACAGCGTCCGAGTCACCGAGGAGTGCGCACCGTTCGAGACTCCTGATGCGGGTTGACAGAAAGGACGCATGAGGTGCCATGCGCGGTCGCACCTGCATCACGCTTTCAACAGCTGACGGACCCGCAGTTTCGTCCCTCCCGACCAGCTCTTCATCGAGCTTTTCGCCTGGCCGAAGCCCGATGAACGTAATCGGTATCTCATCCTGCCGGAAGCCAGACAGGCGAATGAGGTCTCTCGCGAGATCCAGCAGTCGAATAGGCTCGCCCATATCGAGCACGTAGATGGAGTTGAGTTCTCCGATCGCCGCTGCATGCAGCACGAGTTGAACCGCTTCCGGGATGAGCATGAAATACCGCCGAACATCCGGATGCGTGACGGTAATCGGACCGCCGCGCTTCAATTGATCGACAAACAGAGGAACGACACTGCCATTGCTCCCGAGCACGTTGCCGAACCGGACGGTCACAAATGTCGTGCGAGTGCCTCGGGCGCGCGACTGCAGCATCAACTCGGCGACACGCTTGGTGGCTCCCATTACGCTCACCGGATTGACTGCCTTGTCGCTCGATATCAGGATGAAACGCTCGACACCGCATTGCTCTGCAACCTCGGCGGCCGTCTCCGTGCCGAGCACGTTGTTCTTTACGGCCTCACAGACGTTCAGTTCCATGAGCGGTACGTGCTTGTGCGCGGCGGCGTGAAACACGATGTCCGGCCGATGCTCTGTCATCACGGACTTTAGCCGGGCCCGATCAGTGACATCGCCGATGACGGGATACGTGGTGGTGCCGGAGCTGGTGTGTGCTTTGAGATCGTTCAACACGGTATAGAGGCTGTTCTCGTGACGCTCGTACAGAATCAGGGCCGCAGGGCTGAGCGCCGCGATCTGGCGGCACAACTCCGCGCCAATGGACCCGCCAGCACCGGTGACGAGAATCGTCTTGCCTTCGATCAACGCGAGAAGAGGCCGGCAGCTCAATCCCACGGGCGCACGCCGAAGCAGATCGTCCAGAGAAAGGTCGCGAATCTGACTCGTCGAGACACTGCCGCCCAGAATCTCGCGCAGGTGCGGCAGCGTCTTGATTGGCACGTCAAACTGTTCGAGCGCCCGAACCACGCCGCGATATGTGGATGGCTCTGCCCGTGGAATCGTAACGATCACTTCGTCCGGACGATGGCGCTTCATGATCGACGGCAGGTGCTCGCGAGTGCCGAGCACCGGAATGCCGTGAATCCGATGGCCGACCTTGGTGCGATCGTCGTCTACGAATCCGACCGGGTTGTACTCGCTCGAGAGGCGAAGCCTCATCTCCCGGGCGACAGCTTCGCCGGCATCGCCGGCTCCATAAATGAGGACCCTGCGTCCACCCGTTCCAGCGACCAGGTCACGGTGCGCCCGAGCGAGGAGCCGGACACCGCCCGAGAAACCAGTGAGGAGCAGCGCGTCAATCAGGAGGATCGATTGCGGATACCTCACTCCGACGATTCCCTCGATAAGGGCGAAAAATGCGAGGGAGCTCAAGCCGACGCTCAGCAATATGTTCAGGATGTCGCGAACGCTCGTGTAACGCCAGAGGCCTTCATAGAGCCGGAATGCGATGAACATGGCTCCACGAGCGACGAGCAGTGCGGCGACCGAGTCCTGCCACAGTGCGCCGTAGTACGCCGGAATAGTTCCGTCGAACCGAACGGCGAAAGCGATGTAGCTCGACACGACGGCAAGCCCGATGTGGAAGAGCCAGATGATGGCGCCTCGATATCGGAGCAGCCAGTCAGGAAGAACTGGTACGCCGGCCGCGTCGTTCTTCTTGTTCGGGCTGTGGCGATTCATAGTGGACTGAATGTCGGGGTTATTCATTTGCAGCGGGGCGATGGTGCTCGGAGTCCGAGTAGCCCCACTCGCGCCACATCTCGATGGTGTCGACCACGCGTTCACGGTCCTTCGCGGTGAGGCTCGATCCACTCGGGAGGCACAGGCCGCGTTCAAACAGCCGCTGCGACACCGCGCCGTTGCGGGCGCGGCATCCGGCGAAGGCCGGCTGGAGATGCATCGGCTTCCATACGGGACGCGATTCGATGTTGGCGAGCTCGAGCTGATGCCGGAGGTCTTCGCGCGTGGCGCCGAAGCGATACGGATCGACCGTGATGCACGTCAGCCAGCAGTTGCTGCGCCCGTACTCGGCTTCCGGCATGACCTCGATGCCGGGCAGCGTCGCAAACTGATGACGGTAGTACTCGTTGTTCTCTCTCCGCTGGACGAGGCGGCGATCGAGATTGCGAAGCTGGCCCAGGCCGACGGCCGCCAGCAGATTGCTCATCCGATAGTTGAAGCCGATCTCCGAGTGCTCGTAGTGTGGTGCCGGGTCCCGCGCCTGTGAGGCGAGAAAGCGTGCGCGTGCCAGCCAGTCGGTGCGCCTGGACACGAGCATCCCCCCGCCGCCACTCGTGATGATCTTGTTGCCGTTGAACGAGAACGCGGCCATGTCACCGAAGCGGCCCGCTTGTTCATCGCGATAGGTCGCGCCGAGTGCTTCTGACGCGTCGGCAATCACCGGCACTTCGTACTTCCGGCAGACGCTCAGAAGCTTGTCGTAGTCCGCGCACTGGCCGTAGAGGTCGACGGTGATGACGGCTTTCGGCAATCGGCCACGCCGCGAGCAGGTCTCCAGCTCCTCCTCGAGCAGCGCCGGATCCATCGTCCAGGTGCTCGACGTCACGTCGATGAAGACCGGGCGGGCGCCGAGATAGGTGATGGCGTTCGCCGTCGCGGCGAACGTCAGGGTCGAGGTGATGACCTCGTCGTGCCTCGTGACGCCGACAATGTGCAGCGCGAGATGCAGCGCGGCGGTTCCGCTCGACAGCGCTACCGCGCCAGGCAGCGACAGACGCTCCGCGAATTCCTGTTCGAACCGGTCGATGTGCGGACCGACCGGAGCGATCCAGTTCGACTCGAACGCCTCGAGCAGCAGCCGGCGCTCTTCGGCGCCCACGTGCGGCGGCGATAAATAGACGCGATTCATAAGGGAGTCAGTGGTTGACGGAGAGTCGTGTCGTTTTCAGGGTGACGGCGCGGGCGGGCGAGCCGACGGCCATGACTCCGTCTGGAAGATCCTGTGTCACGACGGCTCCGGCGCCGACGGTCGTCCACGCACCGACGCGGCGGCCTGGCAGGACGATCGCGCCGATGCCGATGAGCGCCCCCTGGCCAATCGTCACGTTCCCGCCGAGGCGCACTCCCGGGGCGATGTGCGCATGATCGCCGATGACGTTGTGATGGTCGACGCTGCACGCGGTGTTCAGAATCACGTTTGAGCCCACGCATGTGCCGGCGTTGACGATTGCGCCGGCACACACCACCGTCCCGTGGCGGATGACGGCATTCGGCGACACCACCGCGTTCGGGTGGCAGGCCGTGACGAAGCGTTCCTGCGATCGGGAGAATGCCTCGAAGAGCCGCCGCCGCGTTCGGTTGTCTCCGACGCCTACGATGATTGCGTCATGACTGAAGCTGGCGCAATCGTCGATGGAACCCATCACCGGAACGTTGAGCAGCATGTGGCCCCACAGGGTCTCGTCATGGTCGGCGTACCCGAATGGATAGTCGGCCGATCCGCTGCGGAACGCCGCCATGAGTACGTCGGCGACCACCTGGCCGTGCCCGCCTGCGCCGATCACAAGGACTCGCAACTCAGCGCTCGCTTCCGAGGAACTCGTGCATGGTGGCTTTTCCCGGCGCACTGACGCCGCGCCTGCGGACGACCGATACGAGCGTCCGCAGCAGAATCGTGAGGTCGAGCGACAACGACTGGTGATCCACGTACCACACATCCATGGCGAGCCGTTCTTCCCACGAGACGGCGTTTCGCCCGTTCACCTGCGCCAGACCGGTGATGCCAGGCCTGACCTCGTGCCGGCGGGCCTGCGTCGCGGTGTAGCGACTCAGGTACTGCATTAGGAGCGGCCTCGGACCGACGAGGCTCATGTCACCCTTCAGCACATTCATGAGCTGGGGCAGTTCGTCGAGGCTGGCCGCACGAAGCAGGCGGCCCGCCAAGGCGAGGCGATCGCTGTCCGATGAGATTGGACAAGCCTCATCGAGCTGCCGCATCGAACGAAATTTGAGAATCACAAATGGACGGCCGTTGAGGCCGGGCCGAAGCTGACGGAACAGAATCGGGCGACCCAGCGCGCAACGGACCACGACAGCGACCAGAGCCATCACCGGCGACAGCAGAATCAGCAGCACCGTTGCGAGAACGATGTCGAGGAGACGCTTGCCGCCGCACAGGTAGCCACGGCTCACGATTCAGTAGTCTGAGTGACCGGAACGTTCCACGGGGCGGCCGCAATCCCCTTGTCGGCGAGCAGACGACCGTAGGCCGCTTTCACGATGGAGAACACGCGCTCTTCATCGAAGTCTTCGAGGGCCTTCTGACGGCCCGCCCGACCCATTCTTTTCGCCAACTCACGGTTGGTGATTAACGAGGTGATGGCATCGGCGAGGGCGACAGACTCGCCAGCAGGGACGAGAAGACCGTTCTCGCCGTGTTCGATCACTTCCCGGCAGCCCGGGATGTTCGTGACCACGCAGGGGACACCCATCGCCGACGCTTCCATCGGTGCGCGAGGGAAGCCTTCGCGATGTGACGGGAGTACAAAGACGTCCATGAGCCCATAGAGCAATGGCATGTCCGTCCTGAGGCCGGTAAACACACACCCGTCCTCCAGTCCGAAGCCTCGGCACATTTCCGGCGTGATCGCGTCCGGCTTGTCCGGATCGACAGGACCCACGACCAGGAGTTGCGCGTTCGGCACGATTGCTCGCACGAGATTCATCGCGCGGAACAGATCCACGATGCCTTTCTCACGAACCAGACGGCCGACGAAGCCAACGACCGGCCGCCGGGCACTCAGCCCGAGCTCGTTTCGGAGGGCATTGAGCTGGAACGGATTCAAACGGCTTAGGTCGAACTCCCGTACGTCGATGCCATTGCCCAGAAGAGCGAGACGTTCGGGCTCGCAGAAGTTCGTACGGATCATCTCGTCCATCGCTTCCCGGCTCTGGCAGAGCACGAGGTCTGCGCACGACGCGGCAAGTCGGGCCATGGTCACGAGCAACCGGCGCTGGAGGCGGCTCGTGCCCGTGCGATGGTAGATGCCGCGAAACGTGTCAACGACAATCGGAACACCGGCCAGGCGGGCCGCAAGCTGGCCCAGGAGCTCGGCTTTCGGCGTGTGGCAGTGCACGATCGCGAAGCGTTCACGGCGCATGATGCGATACAGACGCCACAGTGCCACCAGGTCGCTCACCGGCGTCATCGACCTCGTCAGCGACACCGGAATGTGATGGATGCCGTGTCCTTCCAACTCGCGTACGTGCGGTCCGGCGGCGGACATCCCCGTAATCGAGTAACCCGCTTCCTGAAGGCTTTTCAGCTGATTGAGAAGCAAGAACCGCAACGACAAGTCAACGGTGGCCACGTGCGCAACCTTGATCACGCGGCCTCCGCGAGCACTTCGTCGTAGAGGTTCTCGATCGCTCTGACGCGACGCTGCACGTGGTACTCGGATTCGACTTTCGCAGCTCCAGCAGCGCCCAGGCGCGTCCGCAGTGACGCATCGTCCAGCAGCCGCGTGACAGAGCTCGTCAGCTCATCGAGCGCGCCGACTGGCGCCAGCAGTCCGGTGACGCCGGTCTCGACGACCTCCGGAATACCGCCGACCCGTGTCGAGACGACCGGCTTGCCAAGCGTCATGGCTTCGAGCAGGGCAATGGGAAGACCCTCGAATTCGGACGTCATCAGGAACACGTCCATGGTGCCCATCAGCCGGCGGCCATCAGCGCGGAACCCCGGCATCCGCACACGAGGTGAGAGCCCCAGCGATTCCACAAGCGTCCGGACTTCAGCTTCGAGTGGTCCGCCGCCAACCAGCAGAAATGTGACATGCGGTCGCTCGGCGGCGACGCGCGCCGCAACCTGGAACCAGTCGGTGAGGCGCTTTTGCGAGCGAAGCACAGCAACCGTGCCCACGACGAGGTGGTCCTCGGGGATATTCAGTTCCCGCCGCACATCGTGTCCCTGCGCTGCTTCCGCCCGCACCTGTTCGACCGGCACGCCATTCATGAGCGTCACAACCCGCGTGCGCTCGACGAGCCCTCGGCGACCGATGGACTCGGCGACCTCGCCGGACACCGCAAGGACGCGACGATTCCACGCGTACGTTGCGGCATTGGCCCAACGGGTAACCGAGTGATAGCGTTCCTGCAGGTTGTGCTCCGTGTAGACGACGGGCACCGACGACAGTCGGCCCGCAACGCGGGCCAGGATTCCAGCGACTGGCAAGTCAGCCTGGATCACGTCGAAGCGCTCGCGCCGCTGAAGCATGAGGAGGCGCCGGAGTGCCTGGGGCAGAAGCGCCACGGCTTCCCACGAGCTCGCTTGACTCCCTTCGCTCGAGTTCCACATGCCACCGAGACAATGAACGGGGATGCCTGCGCTCTCGAGCTCGGGTACAAGGAAGCGCTTCCATGGCAGGAGATAGGCAACGTGATAGTCGAACCTGGACCGATCCAAAAAGGGCAGCGAGTCAACGAGCAGGCGCTCTGCACCGCCAAGGCCCAGACCCTTAATCAGTACGAGCACCTTGGGTTTCAGTCGCAATGGCGCTCGGGCATCGCGCCCGCGGTGATCGCGGCTGGATGGTGTGCTGTAATGGCGCGATAGAATGCGACCATCCGCGA
>Ga0310900_10000076_pt1 | contig 23378 bp, 22 predicted proteins | sample C24D1metaG_FD_203879 | JGI IMG/M metagenome (GOLD analysis project Ga0310900, IMG submission 203879) | Lab incubated soil microbial communities from West Virginia University Organic Research Farm, Morgantown, WV, United States - C24D1 | ecosystem: Environmental > Terrestrial > Soil >...
GTCGGCCGAACCCACAATGACTTGCGAGCCGGAGGATCCGCTGTTGTTCCCGCCGCCCTCGAGCGGATTGCCGCCGCCACCGCCGCATGCGGACAGCGCGAGAACGGAGGTGACGGCCAGGGCCGACAGTAGTGTGCGTTTCTTCATGGTGATTCTCCTGATGTGAGGATCGGCGCCTGGCGGCACCTAGGTGGTGGCCGGCTCGAGCACGGTCGTGGATATGGGGGAACTGGATTTCGATACGGTGCGGCGCAGCCCGGGCGAGACGATGGCACGGCCAAGCCAGGCGAAGGTGAACTCCAGAACAAGCGCCAGGATCGCGACAAGAATTGCCCCGCCTGCCATTTCGCTGAAGTTGGCCTGCGCTCTGCCGTCGAGAATGAACCGCCCCAGGCCCTGCAGACCCAGATACGCGGCAATGGTGGCCGTCGAAACGATCTGCAGTGTTGAGCTTCTCACCCCTGAGATCATGAGGGGTAATGCGCACGGCAGTTGCACCCTCAACAGAATCTGCGGCTTCGTGAAGCCCATGCCGCGGGCCGCTCCGACGGCGTCCGGATCGGCAGTCTGAATGCCCGCATACGTTCCTGTGAGGATCGGTGGAATCGCAAGCAGAACAAGCACAATGATGGTGGGAAGGACGTAGACGAGCTTCCCACCGACGACTGGCGAAATGATCAGGAAGAGCAGCACGAGCAGCCCCAGAGACGGCAGGGCACGCAACGCGTTCGCCGACCCGGCCACCAACGCCTCACCCCGTCCCGTGTAGCCGATAAGAATTCCCAGCGGCACCGCGATGACCAGGGCGGCCAGCAGCGCGATCGCCGAGTACAGGAGGTGGTAGCCGATCTGGGCCGGAATACCTGCTGAGCCAGTCCAATTCGCTGGATCGGTGAACCACGAGAAGATGTTCATGAGGTGACCGTCCTTTGCCGCCATGGGGTCAGGAGTCTGTTCAGCCAGATGATCAGGCCGTCGAAGACGATCGCGAGCACCACACACAGAAGGATGCCGGTGAGGAGCGGAACGTATAGCCGCAGCTGAAATCCCTGCGTGAACAGCGATCCGAGTTGCGGGATACCCAGCAGGGCCGCCATCGTCACGATGCTGACGTTGGACACGACCGCAACGCGCAATCCAGCGGCGATGACCGGGACCGCAACGGGCAGCTCCACAAGCACAAGTCGCTGCCAGCCCCGGTAGCCCATGGCCTCCGCGGCCGCCACAGTGTCGTGTGGCACCGAGTCCAGCCCATCCGTCACCACCCGCACCAGCAATGCCAACGTGTAAAGTGTCAGCGCGACAACAATGTTCAACGGATCAAGGATTTTCGTCCCCAGGATCACCGGCAGGATGATGAACAACGCGAGCGAGGGAATCGTGTAGAGCAGACCCGCGGTTCCCACGATCGCGGCCTGCCCGCGCTTGAAGCGATGCGCCCACCAGCCGAGCGGCAGCGCAATGATGAGCCCGAGGATCGTCGGCACCAGGGTTAGCCAGGCGTGGCTGATCGTCAGCGAGACGATACGGTCGATGTTCGACGAAATCCAGTTCATGCCGCCGTCCTCGCTTCCTTCGCCCGCCGGATCGCCTCGATGACATCGTGATCGGATGCGGTGCCGATCAGCGTGCCCGAGTCGTCGGTGATCACGCAGCGGCTGCTCGGGCTGGACAGCGCCGAGTTCAGCAGATCGCGCAGCGGGTCATTCCGAGATGCCGAGGTGGCGCACAGGTTCACGTCGCTGTCTTGTATGCAATCGCCGCGCACGCTTTCGGTGTCGACCCAGCCGAGCGGTGTCCGCTTGTCATCGACCACCAGGATCCAGCGTCCATGGGTCGACGGGATCGTCGACACCGGCTGTCCCACGGTGATAGTCGGCTCGTCGTTGAATTTGAGCAGATCGTCGGAGGTGTGGAAGCCGAGCGCCCGGTAGCCGCGGGCGGATCCCACGAAGTCGGCCACGAAGGCATCGTTCGGCGCGGCCAGCAGTTCGACAGGAGTCGCCGCCTGCGCGAGGGTTCCGCCCTCACGCAGCACGACGACTTGATCGCCCAGCTTGAGGGCTTCGTCGATGTCGTGGGTGACCATCACGATCGTCTTGGAGATATCGGCCTGCAGCCGCAGGAACTCGTCCTGCAACTGACTTCGGACTATCGGGTCAACGGCGCTGAACGGCTCGTCCATGAGCAGGAAGGGCGGATCGGTCGCCAAGGCGCGCGCAACGCCGACCCGCTGCTGCTGACCGCCGGACAGCTGCCACGGATACCGGCGGGCGAACTTGGCATCCAAGCCAACACGCTCGAGGAGTTCCATTGCTGCCGAACGCGTTTCCTTCTTGCTGCCGCCGAGCAGTCGCGGCAGGGCGGCCACGTTGTCGACGACCGTGCGGTGTGGGAATAGGCCGGCGTTCTGGATGACATAGCCGATTCTGCGTCGCAGCGCCACCCTGTCGAGGGTCTGGGTGTCGACCCCGTCGAGTTCGATCGTGCCCGACGTCGGTTCGATCAGTCGGTTGATCATCCGCATCGAGGTCGTCTTTCCGCAGCCGGACGGGCCGACCAGGGTGGTGATCTTTCCGTTGGGTGCGGTCAGTGTGAGCTTGTCGACGGCCACCGTGCCGTCGGGGTAGACCTTGGAAACGTTTTCGAACGTGATCATGACTGTCCTTCTGCAGCTGTTAGTTTGGGGCGACTCAGTCCATCTGACAGGGTCGCCGCGGCTGAAACGAGCGTTCGGCCGTATTGGACTGCCTCCTGCTTCGTAAGCCGGTAACTCGGAATGACGAGACTCAGCGCAGCTACTATCCGCGCCTCGGAATAGACCGGGCACGCGATGGCGGTGACGTCCGCCTCCACGCCGCGTTCGACGATGACGTACCCTTCGACGGGGACGCGGCCGCGCAGCGCGTGCCCGGCCGCGGAAATGTCGAGTGGAACGGTTCGCCCGACCCAGCTTGCGTGCCGGACCGAGTGGGTGCCCTCGACAATGCTGATGTAAAGCGCAGTGCCGGCGTGGCCCTCGACACTCAGATACGCCGACTCCCCCACCTCGGCGACCAGCTTCTCCATCACAGGCTTGGCGAAGTCGACCAACGACTCGTTGGACAGCGCTTGCGCGCCGAGTTGCATCAGGCGGCTGCCGGGCCGGTAGGTACCGCCAACCTCCTCCCTGGTGACGAACCCGGTGTTCTCCAACGTGCGGAGGAGCCGAAGTGCCGTACTCGGCGCGAGATCGCACTCCCTGGCACTGTCGGCCAGATTCGCGCCGCCCCGGTCGCAGATGGTGGCGAGCAGGGCCAGCGCGCGTTCCACGGTCCGCGTGGACGGTTCGGCCACCGTGACCTCCTCTCGCCGGGATGGAATCTCGAGGGGTTTGTTCCGATCAACTCTCCGTCGATTTCCACTGAGTAGAATTCAAATTCCATCTAGCGGCAATCTGTCGTTTCGGTGATGATAGGTCTCATCGCGCGTCTGCGATAGGGAACGAGGAGAATTTCATGCTTGTACTTAACGGATCCGCCGGTATCGCCGACGTGGTGGCGGTCGCGGACCGCCGCGAGCAGGTCTCGGTTTCGGCGCGGGTCGTTGAGGCCGTCGACCATGCGCACCAGGTCGCGGCCGAGCTCAGCACCCGATTCCCCATCTACGGACGAACGACCGGTGTCGGCGCGAATCGAACCACGTCGGTATCGCCGACCGACACCGAATACGGCATGCGACTGCTTCGCAGCCACGCGGTCGACGCCGGGGACCCCCTGGACGAGAGAACGGTGCGAGCGATGCTCGCGGTGCGGCTCGCCCAGCTGTGCGTGCCCGGCGCCGGACTCGACCCCAAGATCTTGTCCGGCCTCGAGACGATGCTCAACGACGACGCCCTACCGGAACTTCGTCAATACGCGTCGATCGGGACAGGAGACCTCGCCCCACTCGCGGGCACAGCATTGACTCTGATCGGCGAGCGGCCTGCGTCAAAGCCGTTGACGCCGATGGAGCCGTGGGGCGCCGACAGCGCGCTGCCGTTCATGAGCAGCAGCGCGCTTACCGTTGGGCGCGGTTGCCTTGCACTGGACGAGCTTTCGCGTCTAGAGAGGGCGTCGAGTCTGATTTACGTGCTGAGTTTCCTCGCGCTCGACGGCAATCCCGAAGCGCTGTCATCAGTTGCAGCGCAGGCGTCGGCCGCCCCCTACGTCGACACCGTTGCGGGTCGCCTGCGCGCACTGCTGGCGACGAAGGGCCGGCCGGATCGCCGGCCCACTCGCATCCAGGATCCCTATGGGCTGCGGGTGTATCCGGTAGCGCAGGCAGCCGCGCTGGCGTCGTTGCATTCGCTGGAGGAACAACTCGAGCGGACACTCAACGCCGCGCAGGAGAATCCCCTCTTCGACTTCGAGGACGACGCCGTCGTCCATCACGGCGCCTTCTACCAAGCATCGTTGTCACTCGAATTGGACGGCACCACGCTGGCGCTCGCGCTCACCGCACCGATCACCCATTCGCGCATCAGAATGATCAACGACCCGGATACCAACGGCGGCAACGCTTTCCTCGCGGCCGATGCGCCCGGGTCATCCGGACTGATGATGGTCGAATACGTGGCCGCAGGCGCGATCGCCGAGATTCGTAACGCGGCGCAGCCTGCCGCCGCCGGCACACTCGTGCTGTCTCGGGGCGCCGAGGAGGACGCCACCTTCGCCTCCCAGGGCGCGCAGCAACTCGAGCGGTCCATCGCCGCGTACCGGGTGTTGCTCTGCTGCGAACTTGTTGGCGCGGTGAGACTCTTGCGTCAGCGTGGGCTCGATGGCCAATTCAGCGGCGCCGTTGGCGACGCGCTGGCGCTGGCCGGCGTTCTGCCCCGCGACAATGAAGACCGCGACCTTCGTGGGGATATCGCGTTGGCGGAATCGCTCCTGGACGACATCGGACGACTCGTTCCCGAAGACAGCCGGCCGGAGGACACCTAGCCGCCGCGGATCAGGTCCGCGGCCTTCTCGCCGACCAGCACGCTCGGCGCGTGGGTGTGGCCGCGGATGAGCGTCGGCATCACCGATGCGTCGGCGACGCGCAGCCCGTCCACGCCGCGCACCCGCAGCTCGGGGTCGACCACGCTGGCGTCGTCGGTGCCCATCCGGCATGTGGCGACCGGGTGATAGAGGGTGTGCGACAACGAGTTCAGCGCCCGGTCAAGTGTTTCGTCGTCGAGGTCCGTCGCGCCACGCGACCGAACCACCTTGCCGATGATGCCCTTGAGCGCCACGGACTTCGCGATCACCACGCACATCCGCAGGCCCGCCATCAACGCCGCACGGTCGGCGCCGGCATGGTCGGTGAGATACGCCGGGTCGATGATCGGCTTGTCCTTAGGGTCGGCAGACCGCAGGGTGATCGCGCCTTTACTCTGCGGCTTGAGCAGAATCGGTCCCATCACCACGGCGTGGTGGTCGTAGGGTTCACCGATGCCTTCCTCGAAGTAGGGGGCGGGCGCGAAAATCAGCTCCAGATCCGGCAATTCGAGGTCCGGACGGCTCTTGACGAAGCCGTACGCCTCTCCCACATTCGAGGTCAGCATGCCCCGCCGGCGGACCAGATAATTCAGCAGTTCCAGTGGCTTCTCGGCGGCGAACAAGGTGTCGCTCGGCACGTCGAACCCCAGCGGGACGATCAAATGGTCGAGCAGGTTGGCGCCGACGCCAGGCGCCTCCCGCACCACGTCGATGCCGTGCTCGGCGAGGTGGTCACGAGCACCGATGCCCGACAGCATCAGCAACTGCGGGCTGTTGATGGCGCCGCCGCACAACACCACCTCGCGCCGCGCATACACCACCCGTCGTTGGCCCAACTGCTCGAATTCGACTCCCGCCGCATGTGTCCCGTCGAACAGCACTCGCGTGGCGACGGCCTGCGTGTGCAGGGTCAGGTTCTTCCGCTGAAGCGCCGGTTTGAGATACGCGTCGGCGGTGCTCCACCGCGCTCCCCTGCGCTGCGTGACGCGGGTTTCGACAAACCCGTCGTGGCCGCACTCGACCGCAGCTTTCAGCCAGGCTGCGGTCGATCCGCGCGGGCTGCGCTGCGCAGAGATGACCAGTGGGCCGCTTTCGATGCGGCCGAAGTACTTCTCGACGTTGGCGTAGCTCCACTGCGCGCCGGCGTGCTCGGCCCACTCGTCGTAGTCGGCCGCAAAGCCGCGCACCCACATCATGGCGTTCATCGACGACGACCCGCCGAGTACTTTGCCACGCGGCCAATAGATTTCACGGCCGTCTAGTTCCTTCTGCGGCTCGGTCAGGTAGTCCCAATCCATGTCGCTGCGGAACAGCTTCGCAAAACCCGCGGGGATGTGGACGAACTTGTCCTTGTCCCGCGGGCCCGCCTCGAGCACCACGACCGAGGCGGACGGATCCGCGCTCAGCCGGTTTGCCACGACCGATCCGGCCGAGCCGGTTCCCACGACGATGTAGTCGGCGTCCACCTGCCGGAGTCTATGAGTCCGCCAAGTGTCGCACGGTCAATTCGACAGCCGCAGGATGCTGGCCACCTCGTTCGGCCGTTCCAGGGCGGAAAAGTGTCCGGTATCGGGCAGGCTGATCCGCTCGACGTCGGCAAGTAGACCTGCGACGTGCTCGCGCTCCGCAGGCCGTGACCAGTCTCTGTCGCTGTACACCAGCGTCACCGGAACCGGCACGTCGCGGTAGCGCTCCCGAGCCTTGACGAAACCCTTCAGGCTGCGATAGACCGCCCGGGCGACCCGCGGATAGCCCCTGCGCCGGCCGCTCTTTCGAAGCTCGCCGATGAATTCGCCCGGCAGCGTGGCCTTGTCGACGACACCTCCGCGCATCACGCCTGTCATGATCGGCCGGTTCTCCATGGCGGCGAAGACCGCACCCACCCCCGGCATGCGGACGCTACGGATGATGAACCGGGCGAACAGATTGCCTCGCTCGAGTCCGCTTGGATAGTCGTAGGTGTTGAACGCGACGACGCGGCTGACCCTCTCTTTGAGGTCGACGGCGGATTGGAGCGCGAGCGCGCCGCCGAGCGATTCGCCGGCAAGGGTGACGTCGTGCAGGTCGAGCCCGGTGACGAACTCGACCACAGCCGCTCGCAGGTCCGCCTCCTCGTATCGCGCGCCGGGCACGATGTCCGACCAGCCCATACCAGGGAGGTCGAACGCATAGACAGTGAACGAGTCCCACAGCTGCGGAATGACGCGGTGGAAGTAGTCCAGTTGGGTCCGGATCGTGTGCATCAATACCAGCGCCGGCCCGCTGCCTGCGGTGAAGTACCGCAGCCGGGATCCGTCGGAGCGAGTGAAGGATTGGATGGTGCCGTGGTCGTCGGTCCACGTGTCGGTGTACGTGCTCATGCCGACACCGCCTCGGGTTCGGCCTGATCGGTCGCGGCCTGCCGTGCCCGGGCCGGAAGCAACCAGGCGACGATGACCGCGGCCGTCAACGCGATACCTGCGCTGACGAGGGAGCCGATCTGGAGGCCGTCGAGGAAAGCGGTGTTGACCGCCGCGCGGACGTCGGGGACAACGCCCTGCGGCAGCGCAGCGATGACTCTCTGCGCGGCGGCCATCGAGCGCTCCATCGTCGTGCGTGCCTCCGCAGGCAGGTTGGCCAATGCGGCGCTGCCGGACAGCCTGCTCGAATAGATGGACGCGAACACGCTGCCGACGATCGCGACGCCGAGGGTGCCGCCGAGTTCGCGGGTGGTGTCATTGACGGCCGAGCCGACCCCTGCCTTGTCCGCGGACAGCGAGCCCATGATCGATTCGGTAGCAGGCGCGGTGGTCAACCCGAGGCCGCCGCCGAGAAGCACCATCTGCAACGCGATTTGGATGTACGGCGTAGCGGCATCGGCGGTCGACGCCCATGCAAGCCCCGCCGCGAACATCACTAGGCCGCCGACGACGACGGCGGTGGTGCCGATCCGCTCGACGATGCGCGGCCCGACGATGCTGGCGACCGCGATCGAGATCGCGACGGGGAGCAGTCGCACGCCGGTCTCGAATGCGGTGTAGCCCTTGATGAATTGGAAGTACTGGGTGATCACGAAGATGAACCCGAATAGCGTAAGGAAGCCCGCCGTCACGGCCAGACTGCCGCCCGAGAACCGCCGGTTGAAGAACACCGACACGTCGAGCATGGGATGCGGGGTGCGCCGCTCCCACAGCGCGAAGACGGCGAGCACGACGACCGAGACCGCGAAACCCGCGGCGGTGTGTGCGCTGTGCCAGCCCCAGTTGGGCGCCTCGATGACGGTGTAAACCAGGGCGGTGATGCCGATCGAGGACAGCATCAAGCCGGGCACGTCCACGGGCGGTGCGGCAGGGTCACGCGAGGTCGGGACGAACCGAACGCCGCCGACAATGGCCACCGCGGCCACCGGCACATTGACCATGAATACCGAGCCCCATGAGAAGTGCTCCAACAGCCAGCCACCCGAGATCGGGCCCGCGGCGACGCCGACGCCGACCATCGCCGCCCACAGTCCGATCGCCTTGGCCCGCTTCACGGGATCGGTGAAGATGTTGGTGATCAAAGACAGCGTGGTCGGGAAGATCACCGCGGCGCCCACTCCCATCGCGGCGCGCGCCGCGATCAGGCCGTCAGCCGTGTTCACTTGCGCGGCAAAGGCGGACGTGATTGCGAAGAGAGCGAGGCCTGCGCTGAGCCAGCCGCGGCGACCGAAGCGGTCGGACAAGCTGCCCGCCGACAGCATCAGCCCGGCCATGACCAAGGTGTAGGCGTCGACGATCCATTGCAGCTGCGCGGTATCGGCGTCCAGTTCGCGCGACAGCGTGGGCAGGGCGACGTTGACGATGGTGGCGTCGACGCTGATGACGAAGACGCTCAGGCAGATGAATACAAGCGCGGCGATCGGGTGGCCTTTGAAGACTGGGGTGCGGGTACTCATGGCAGAACCGTAAACCTTTCAGACAAGTTTTTCAAGTAATAAGACTAGATACTTGTCTTAGTGGTAGAGTTATTCCCGTGCCCAGGAGCTATCAGCAGAACTGCCCGATCGCCAAGGGCCTCGACGTGCTCGGCGAGCGATGGACGCTGCTGATCCTGCGAGAGCTCATCGGCGGCCCCCGCCGGTACGGTGATCTGCGCGCACAGCTGCCCGGCATCGCCACCAATCTGCTGGCCGACCGGCTTCGCGAGCTCGAGGATGCCGGCCTGGTCGACCGCGAGGTACTACCGCCCCCAGTGGCTCGGACGGTCTACACCCTGAGCGAGACGGGGTGGCGCAAGGTGCTGCCGGTGGTGAAGGCGATCGCGACATTCGGGCTCGACATGGTCGTGCCGGACGACAGTGCACTGACGCCGTTGAACGGATTTCTCGCGGGCATCCTGTTGGCCTTCGATCCCGCGAGGGCCGGTAACCTGAACGCCTCGTACCGCATCGAGATCGACGATCGGCGCTTCGAGTTCGCTGTGTCGCGCGACGGTCTGACAGCCACGCAGGGTCAGCCCAATGTCACGGTCACCGCGACCGCCGCCGACCTGATCGCGGCGAGGCTGGGCACGACCGCCGCCGAACGCAGGGCCGCACTGCGGCGGGTGAGGTTCGACGGAGACGCCGCGGCAATCGACGCGATGCGACGCGTGTTCACGCTGTCGGGCGATCCGGGCCTGCTGGTCGCCTAGACATCCGGCGCGGCGAGCGGCTAGGCCGTCAGCTCGATGTGGTGTGCACCGGTCACGCTGGCATAGCGCTCGGGACTGCAGGTCAACACGATCACCTGACCGTCGCCGCCGACGGCGTTGAACACCGCGCCCATCTTGTTCAGCCGATCGGCGTCGGTGAAGCCGAGCGCGTCGTCGATGACCACCGGAACGCCGTCCTCCTTGGCCACCAACACCGCGCTTGCGAGCCGCGCAACGATGCCCATCTGCTCCTTGGCACCGCCGGACAGCGATTCGTATGGAACCGTGCGGCCCGCCAGTGTCCGGCTGCAGATCCGTAGCGCGCTGTCGATCTCGACTTCGAAGCTGTCACCGAACACGATGCGGCCCAACCGCTCGACCTGGTTTCGGAACGGGTCGACGTAGCGCAGCCGGGTGGCGTCGCGGTGGCGCGCCATCACCGAGCGCAGCAATTGGGCGGCGCGGGCACGCCGATGCATGCGCAGGTAGTCCGCTTCTGCGTGCTCACGTTCCGTCTGGGCGGCGTCGAGCTGACCCTTACGGCCCTCCGTGCCGTACACCTTGAGCTGGGCACTCACCTCGCGTAGCGCCTCGGACACCTCATCGTGGCGGCTGTCCAGCGAGTCGGCCCGGCGGACCGCATCGTTGAGCGTGGCTGTGACAGTATCCGGCGCACTACGCGCCAATTCGGCGCCCAGGTCAGCGACGTGTCCGGTTGCACGTCGCGCCTCTTCACCGTCACCCTCTGCTTTGACTGCAAGGTCGTCATCGGTCGCCGTCGCCCGCTGCACGGTCAACCTCTCACGGGCGGCGATCAGTTCGGACTGTGCGGCGCCGAGTTTCTCGCGAGCGACGTTGGCGTGGGTCGTCCTCTCCCCCAGCCGCCTGGCCGCGGCTTCGGCGACCTTCCGATGCGTCTCGCAGTCGGCCATGGCCTGCTTGTGCGCGGTCACCGCGGCGTCGAGGTCCGCGCGGGCGGCGGCCGGATCCGCTGCATCGCCGTCCCACAGGCCCGGCTCGGCGGGCCCGCCGTCGCGCAATTCCGCTAGGCGAGTTCGCAATTCGCCGACGTTGTCGTCGCCGACCAGCGCTTCGGACCTGGCGAGCAGTTTGTCTCGGGAAGCGATCAACTCGCGACGACGTTCGTCCAGCAGTCGTGCCGCTGCGACGTCAGCGACCCGCGCCTTCGCCAGTGCCGCCGCCAGAACCTCTTGGGCCGCTTGTAGTTTGGCGTGTGAATCCGACGCAGGCGCTCCCGGCACGACCCGAACACGCAGCAGGCCCGGCAGTTCGATATCGGTCGGCGAGCTGACGCCGGCGGCCCAGTGGCCGCCGGCCTGAATGGTGACCGGGTCGCCGTCGATTTGCACGTCGACGTCGGCCATCGCGACGAGTTCGATGTGGGCGGAGGCGAGTTCGGCTTGGCCGGCAGCACGTTCGACCGCGACGGCGGCGGTCTCAATAGCGCGCATGGTGTCATCGGTCAGCACGATGCCTGCGAGCTCATGTTCCACGCGGTCGAGTTCGCGCCGCGCGGCGTCGAGCTTGCCGAGGCGGGTCTCGAGCCGGTTGGCCTCGTCGCGGTCCGACACCCGCTCCGCCACGCGGCGGGCCACGTCGACACGGCCTGCGATGTCTCTACCGCGCCGCGCGCCCCTTCCGCCGCGACCTCGGCCGCCTCCTGGACCTCAGCGGCGGTGGCGAGCTCCTCGAGGGCTTCGGCTGCTGCGGCCTCGAGCGCGGCTATCGCTCCCGTGCGCTGGTCGATGTCGGCACGCAGCCGTCGCCGCTCAGTGAGTGCGGAGACGGATGCGGTGTGGGTGGCGTCTGCGGCCGCGGCCACTATCTCCGCCTGCTTGAGCTGCTGCGTCAGGGCGTTTACGGCCTCGGCCGCGAGACGGGCCTCAGTGAGGCGTTTCGTCGCTTCGGCCCGCTCTTCGGTGAGCCGTGAGAGGTTGTCGGTGAGCGCGGTATGCCTGCGCACGGCGTCGTCCACCTCGGCCACCGCGGCCGCACACTGGGCCACCTCATCATCGGCCTCGTGCAGCCGCTTGATGGCGGCCGCCCACTCTCCGGTCGGGCGGCCCGTTGGCGTGTAGTAGCGCAGATATTCGGCGTCGATACGGTCGATCAGGAGTGGTTCGGCCCCGGACAGCGCAGCGGCTTCACCCGCCGCCACATCCAGCGCGCGCGACAGCGCGTCGCACCCTGACAGATCCAAAGCCGCGGTGGATGCCGCCTGCAGCACCCGCTGCGCCTGCCAGAGCTCCATGTCAACGGTTTCGTCGAGCAGCGCGAGGACGCGCTCGTGCGCCTCGTCGCCGGTGAGCTGCTCGCGGCGCGGTGCCACCACCGTCAGCTGCGTCTCACAGCGTTTGTGGAACCGCTTGTGATAGATGAAACGATAAGAGCCGGTGGAGATTTCGGCGGTGATCTCGGCGCCGACGTCGGCATGGGTCGGTTTGACCTGCTTGACGTCTTTCTTGTTCGACCGGTCCTTGGAGTGCACCAGGAGATCGAGCGCCTCGATCATCGAAGACTTGCCGATCTCATTGGCACCGCTGACCACGACCACGCCGTGGTCAGGGAACTCGATCTCGCGGTGAGTGATGCCGCGGTAGTTCGTCAGCACGAGGCGGTGCAGTTTCATGCGACGCCCCTGTCGACGAGGCGCAGCAACAGCGCCAGCGCCGCGCGCGCGTCGTCGGCATCCTCACTGTCTGACCGCGCGGTGTTGACCAGTTCGTCGACCGCGGCCGCGGCGAACCCGCCGATGCCGAGGTCGTCGAACTCACCGTCGGCGGGGATCACCGCGATGTCGGTCTGCTTGTCCCACGGCACCAGAGCCGCGAACAGCCGCGCGTACTTGTCAAGGCACGCATCGAGCGCGGCCTTGTCGGTCACGGTCAGCGACCCACTGAGCCCTAACCGCACGACGGTGCGCTCCTTGTCCGGCATCAGGTCGAGGTTGATGTCGAGGTCGGCAACGTCGCGACTGCCGTCCACGGTTCGGCAGAGCGTGACGAAGCGCCAACGACCGACACGTCGCGCATCGACCCGCACCGGCCGCCGCGCATCGTCCTCGTCGATGTCAACCATCAGCACGTGACCCGGATCCGGCTCGATGTCGTCGTAGTTGGTGACCTCAGGCGACCCGGAGTACCAGATGCGCCCCGTCGAACCGACCTGGGTGCGAGAGTGCTTGTCCCCCAACGCAATGTAGTGGACAGCGCCGCGTTCGATCGCGGCCTCGAGCGCGGCGAGCCGGACCAGCGACGGCTTGTCTTTGTCGGGCTCGAAGATGTCAACGCCACCGTGCCCGGCGACGATTCGAGTGACACCGTCCGCCTGCAACCCGTCGAGCACCTCGGACACCAGGTCGCTGGTCGGCTTCTTCGAACGCCATGGCGCGGCGACGATCTGCAGACCTGGCCGCACCTCATGCACGCCTGCGCGGTCGAGAACCGTGACGTTCTCGGGGCATTCGGCCGTGAACAGCGCGCTGGTGTACACCGATGCCGCGTCGAGAGGGTCGTGGTTGCCGGGCAACAGGTACACCGGAATGCCTATGGCGCGCATGGCTTCCAACGACTGGCTGACGTCGCGCGGCGCAAGTTGGTTGTCCTCGAAGACATCTCCTGCGACGACGACGAATTCGGCGCCCGCGTCGCGCGCGAGCGGCCCGATGCCTGCGACGACGTCGCGGCGGGCCGCCGAATACCGCGGCTGGGCCTCGCCGTTCAGGAAGTAACGAGTCATGCCGAGTTGCCAGTCGGCAGTGTGCACGAATCGCATCTCGGCCCCTCCTTTCTTCCCGTATCTCCCTCGGCATCGCGAGTGTAGGTCCGGGCGCCGACAAGTCCCGGGAGGTGCTTCGGCATGCCTTACCGTTATTGGGATGACCGATCCGTACCGCACGCTGCTGTTGCTGAGGCACGCCAAGTCGGACTATCCGACGGGGGTGCCCGACCACGAGAGGCCGCTGGCCCCCCGGGGCGAGCGGGAAGCCAAGATGGCAGGCGACTGGCTGCGGGCGCACGCGCCCGCGGTGGATGCCGTGTTGTGCTCGACGGCCACCCGCACCCGCGAGACCCTGGCGCGGACCCGCATCGACGCGCCGGTGAACTACGTCGACCGGCTCTACGACGCGACGCCCGGCACGGTGATAGACGAGATCAACACCGTCGTGTCACGGTTCGGACCCGATGTCGAGACCCTGTTGGTGATCGGTCACGAACCGACGATGTCGTCGCTGGCGCTCGGGCTCGCTACCCCGGACGGCAGCAATGGCACCGCGGCCGAACGTATTTCGACGAAGTTCCCGACATCGGCCATCGCGGTGCTGCGCACGGCCGAGTCGTGGGACCAGCTGACGCTCAGCAGCGCCGCGCTGGTCGGCTTCCACGTGCCCCGTTAAGAGCTGGTGGCCAGCGTCAGCTCCATCAGCTTGACCACCATCCCGCACGCGTCGATGCCAGGCGTCTGCGGGTTCACCCACCAACCGACGACGCCGCCCGCGTCGCTGGCCACCCCACACGACCCGTTCGGGTCGTTGGGCCGCATGACGATCGAAGGAACACCCGCGATCGACCGGTTCTCGATCTGGTACTTCAGGTTCTGCGCGACCTTCTTCTCGTTGTCCAGGCTGCCCTGCTCGTACCAGAACCGGGTGATGTCGATCAGGCCTGCCGGGTTGGCCGCCTGCCAGCGGCACACCGCACCGACGAACGTGCTCTGAATATCGAGCGGGTCGGCGCCGACCGTCTTGGCGAGGATGTCCTCCGTCAGCACCTCGCATTCCTTCAGCAGGTTCGGGTACTGCTTGGCCGAGTCGTCGTTGCGGGGCACGTCACCCGTTCCCGACTTCGTCGCTGTGCCTTGGACGGTCGAGGTACAGCCAGTCAACAGCGCGAACACAGACAGGGCGGCGATCACGCCCGCGCGTGCCCGACAACCAAAGGAGCGGCTCATTTGGCGTTCACAATCGATTGGCGGGTCAATTCCTTGGCCACATCGCACGGGTCCGGGAACGGCTGTTGGGAGAAGCTGATCGACCACTCGATGAAGTCGTCCTGGAACTGGATGCCGACCTCACACAGGTTGTTGCCGATCGTCGGGTCCTCACCGATGGCGATGAACCCGCTGTGACCCTCGATGTTGAGGTCCTCCACGCTGGCGCGCGACAGCTCCTCCGTCTTTCGTTCGCGCCCGATCGGGCTGCCGCGGTACCAGGTGAACGAGAAGTGCGGGCCCAGGATGCCGCCGCCCTGCAGCCACTGGCAGCCAACCGAGTTGCGCGCCGTGTTGACCAGGCCGGTGACCCGGGTCTGTTCGGCGATTGTCTGATCGGTGATCCCTCCGCACTCTGGAAACATCGGCCCGTGCGACGCGTTCTGCGCCGGTCCGGGCGAGGACGGCGCACTGGGCGATGTCGACCCCGAGTCGCTGGAGCATGCCGCAAACACCGGGATCATGGCCGCGCCCGCCACGGCCAGCACCTTCGCCGACCGCAGCTTACCGGTCGCGCACTTGCTGGGGGTCACGCCATGCACTGTAGCGGCAGCCCGATACCTCAACACCGACATGCCGATTGACCAGCCCTTTTAGCGAATTCTCAGGTGGCCCTGCCGAACACAACTACGCCGGGGGTGGTATGCGACAGTAGCGGGATGCTGTGGGCGCTGCTGCGACGGTACACACGTCCGTATCGCTCGCTGCTCGCGATCGTGGCGGGCCTCCAGCTGATCAGTACGCTCGCGTCGCTATACCTGCCCACCGTCAACGCCGCGATCATCGACGATGGCGTCGCCAAAGGTGATCTGCGACAGATCGTCGAGCTCGGTGGGGTGATGCTCGGCGTCACCGGGCTGCAGGTGGTCTGCGCCGTCGGCGCGGTTTACTTCGGCTCGCGCGCCGGCATGGGCGTCGGACGCGACCTCCGCTCGACGATCTTCGGCCACGTCACGAGCTTCTCGACGGAGGAGACGGCGCGGTTCGGTGCCCCGTCACTGCTGACCCGCACGACCAACGACGTCCAGCAGATCCAGCTGTTCGTCCAGCTGACCTGCACGATGCTGATCACCGCGCCGATCATGTCGATCGGCGGCATCTTCATGGCGGTGCATCAAGACGCCGGCCTGTCGTGGCTGCTGCTGATCAGCGTGCCGGTGCTCGCGCTGGCCAACTACCTGATCGTGTCGCGTCTGCTGCCGATCTTTCGCCGCGTTCAGCGTCAGATCGACGGCATCAACCGGGTGATGCGCGAGCAGCTATCCGGTATCCGGGTGGTCCGGGCGTTCGCCCGGGAACCGTTCGAGCGCAGCCGATTCGGCGTCGCGAACCAGGCGCTGTCGGATTCCATGCTGGAGGCCGGTCGTTTGCAGGCGCTGATGCTGCCCGTTACCACCCTGGTCATCAACATCTCCAGCGTCGCACTGATCTGGTTCGGCGGCTTGCGAATCGACGACGGGCAGATGCAGGTGGGCTCGCTGATCGCGTTCCTGTCCTACTTCATGCAGATCCTGATGGCGGTGTTGCTCGCGACGTTCCTGCTGGTCCTGCTGCCCCGGGCGTCGGTGTGCGCCGAGCGGATCACCGAGGTGCTGTCCACCACGCCTGCCATCAGCAGCCCGCTGGAGCCGGTGCTGCCGGATACCGTCCGCGGCGAGATCCGCCTGGAGAGAGCGACGTTCAGCTATCCCGGGGCCGACCGCCCTGTGCTGCAGGATGTTTCGCTGACAGCCGGACCTGGCGCCACCACCGCCATTGTCGGGTCGACCGGTTCGGGCAAGTCGACAGTGGTATCGCTGATCTGCCGGCTCTACGACGTGACCGGCGGCTCCGTGCGCGTCGACGGGGTCGACGTTCGTGACTACGACACCGAGCAGCTGTGGTCGTCGATCGGCCTGGTGCCGCAGCGGGGTTACCTGTTCTCCGGCACGGTCGCGGAAAACCTGCGCTACGGCAAGGACGATGCGACCGACGACGAGATGTGGGACGCGTTGCGGGTGGCGGCGGCCGACGACTTCGTCCGCGCCCACCCCGACGGCCTGGCGATGCCGGTCGCGCAGGGCGGCATCAACTTTTCCGGCGGACAACGGCAACGTTTGGCGATCGCACGCGCGGTGATCCGCCGGCCGGCGATCTATCTGTTCGACGACGCGTTCTCCGCGCTCGATGTGCACACCGACGCGCGGGTCCGCGCGTCGCTGCGTGAAGTCTCCGCCGACGCGACGGTGGTGGTTGTGTCGCAGCGCATTTCGACCGTTGCGGAGGCCGACCAGGTCGTCGTCGTCGACGACGGCCAGGTGGTGGGCATCGGCACGCACGAGACCCTGCTTGCCACCTGCCCGACCTACGCCGAATTCGCCGATTCGCAGTCGCTTGGCGCCGGAACCGGAGGCCACCGATGACCGCAGGGCCGATCGCACGTCCGATCCGCGGCGCCGTGCAGGCGCCGACGCAGCGGTCGCGCGACTTCAAGGGATCGGCGATCCGATTGGTCAAACAGCTCACCCCACAGCGCGGACTCGCCGCCATGGTGATCCTGCTGGGCGTCGGCGGCATAGCGATCGGCGTGATCGGCCCGCGCATCCTCGGCCACGCCACCGACCTGCTCTTCAACGGGGTAATCGGGCGCCAACTGCCCGCAGGGCTGACGAAGGAACAGGCGATCGCGGCGGCACGGGCGCGCGGTGACAACACGTTCGCCGATCTGCTGTCCGGCATGAACGTGGTGCCGGGCCGTGGCGTGGACTTCGGCGCCGTCGGCCGCACGCTCATGCTGGCGCTCGGCTTGTATTTGATTGCCGCGCTGCTGGTTTGGCTGCAGGCCCGAATTCTCAATGTCGCGGTTCAGCGCACCATGGTGGCGCTGCGATCGGATGTCGAGAACAAGGTGCACCGGATGCCTCTGCGCTATTTCGACTCGCGGCAACGCGGCGAGGTGTTGAGCCGGGTCACCAACGACGTAGACAACATCCAGCAGTCGCTGTCGATGACGATCAGCCAGCTGCTGACATCGCTGCTGACCGTGGTGGCGGTGCTGGTGATGATGCTGACCATCTCACCCCTGCTGACGCTGCTGACCGTCATCACCGTGCCGCTGTCGCTGTTGGTGACGCGGGCGATCGCCCGCCGCTCGCAGCGGTTGTTCGTCGCGCAGTGGGCCAACACCGGCCGGCTCAACGCCCACATCGAGGAGACCTACAGCGGCTTCACCGTTGTCAAGACGTTCGGTCACCGGGCCAGGGCGCGGGAGCAGTTCCAGACCTTCAACGACGACCTCTACCACGCCAGCTTCGGCGCACAGTTCTTCTCCGGACTGGTGGGACCGGCGACGACGTTCGTCGGCAATCTGAGCTACGTGGCGGTGGCGGTCGTCGGCGGTGTCCAGGTGGCCACGGGCCAGATCACGCTGGGCAGCATCCAGGCGTTCATCCAGTACGTCCGCCAGTTCAACCAGCCGCTGACTCAGCTCGCCGGGATGTACAACACGCTGCAGTCCGGGGTGGCGAGCGCGGAGCGGGTCTTCGATCTGCTCGATGCCGAGGAAGAGTCGCCGGACCAGGCCGTGACGCTGCCGTCCCTCGACGGCGGTCCGCGGGGCCGGGTCGAATTCCAGCAGGTGAACTTCAGCTATCGCCCCGGCACACCGGTGATCGAGGACCTGTCGCTGGTGGCCGAACCGGGCAGCACCGTTGCGATCGTCGGGCCGACCGGCGCAGGCAAGACGACGCTGGTGAATCTGCTGATGCGGTTCTACGACGTCGACTCCGGCCGCATTCTCGTTGACGGCGTGGACATCTCGTCGGTCAGCCGGCAGTCGCTGCGCTCCCGGATCGGAATGGTGTTGCAGGACACCTGGCTGCTCGGCGGGACGATCTACGACAACATCGCCTATGGCAGGCCGGACGCCGGCGAGGACGAGGTGATCGCCGCCGCGCGGGCCGCCTACGTCGACCGGTTCGTACACACGCTGCCCGACGGCTACCAGACGAAGGTGAGCGATGACGGCGGCAACATCAGTGCGGGTGAGAAGCAGCTGCTCACCATCGCGCGCGCGTTCTTGGCCCGTCCGCAGCTGCTCGTTCTCGACGAGGCCACCAGTTCGGTGGACACCCGCACCGAGCTGTTGATCCAGCACGCGATGGGCGAACTGCGCCGCGATCGAACGAGTTTCATTATTGCGCACCGGCTTTCGACGATCCGCGATGCGGACGTCATCCTGGTGATGGAAGCGGGCAAGATCGTCGAGCGCGGTAGCCATCAGGAACTGCTCGCCCGTCGCGGTGAATACTGGGCCATGACCCAGGCCTAGCGAGTAGGCGATCCGCTTAACGGCGCCCACCGCCGAGCACTTCGGGCAGGATGACCGCATGAGTACCCGGACGGTGCACACCTTCTGCCGGTACTGCCTCGCCTCGTGTGGTGTGGAAGTGACGGTTGAGAACAACCGGGTCATCAGGATCTCCGCCGACAAGGAGAACCCCCACACCTGGCAGGACTTCTGCGCCAAGGGCCGGACCGCCAACCAGCTCGTCGAGCACCCGCGACGGATCTTGAATCCGATGCGTCGCGTCGGCGACACCTACGTCGAGGCCGGCTGGGACGAGGCGATCTCAGACATCACGGCAAGAATGAACGCGCTCATCGACGCCGACGGCCCGGACGCGATCGGCGCCTACTATGGCAATCCGTCCGGCTTCTCCTCGTCCAACATCGTCTTCATGAACGCATGGCTGGACGCCGTCGGCACCCGCAACCGGTACGCGGTCGGATCGGTTGACCAAAACGCATGGCACGTCGTCGCCGAGGCGATGTACGGGTCCATGCTCATGGCCCCCGTGTCCGACATCGACAACTGCGACTACTTCCTGCTCGTCGGCACCAACCCCGCTGTGAGCGCATGGAATTGGCTCGAAACGGTGCCCGGTGGTTGGCGGCGCGCGCTGGAGCGCAAGAAGCAGGGCGCACAGATCATCGTCGTCGACCCATTGCGAACCGAGACCGCCGAGAAGGCCGACGTCCACCTCGCGGTCCGGCCCGGGCAGGACTGGGCACTTCTCTTGGCGGTGGTCAAGGTGGTCCTCGATGGGGGCCTCGAACATCGCCATGACTGCACCGAACTCGCCACGGGTCTAGGTGAATTACGCGCGCTCGTCGCCGACGCCCACCTTGACGATCTGGCGTCGCGATGCGATATCCCCCGAGCACAGATCGAACAGGTGGCCCGCGACTTCGCCGCCGCACGCGGCGCGATGGTGGTGACGCGCACCGGAGTGTCCCTGCATCTCGCAGGCACCGTCGCGGAGTGGCTCGGACATGTGCTCAACGTGATCACCGGCCGGATGGACCGTCCGGGCGGACGCAGGTATGAGCCCGGTTATGTCGACGCCTTGCGGCTGGCCGATATGGCCAAGGTTAAGCCGCACAAGAGCCGGCTGGCGGGCCGGGACATGGTCGCAGGTGCGCATGCGCTCAGCGAGTTGCCGGAGGAGATAACGACTCCGGGGCGCGGCCAGATCAAGGCGATGCTGATCAACTGCGGCAATCCCGTTGTCTCGGGACCCGACGGCGCCAAACTCGACAAGGCGCTCGCGCAGCTGGATCTGTTGGTGGCCATCGACTTTGTGCAACGCGAGAGCCACCGTCACGCGCACTGGCTGCTGCCGGCCGTGCACTGGCTGGAACGCAACGACCTACTCGCGTTCACCAGCAATATGCACGACGAGCCGTATCTGCATTACGGGGCCAAGGCGGTTGAACCGCCCCAGGGCGCCCGTCAGGAGTGGCGCATCTTCGTCGACCTCGCGATCGCCATGCGCAAGCCGCTGTTCGGAGCCAAGGGGCTCAACGGTTTCATCAAGGCCACCCGCCGACTCGCGCGCCTCACGCGCCAGCCGGCTCTCGAGTTCGGGCCGCACTGGATCGACCGACTTGTCGTTGCCACCGGCCGAAGGGTCAACGGCCGCAGGATCAAATGGCGCGACGTGATGGCGCATCCGCACGGCTGGGTGCTGGGTCCGCGGGAGTTCGGCCACTTCAGGGAAGCGTTACGGACGGACGACAAGAAGGTGCACGCCGCGCCACCGGAGTTCGTGCGGCGGGCGCGTGAGCTGCTCGCCGAACCGGGACCGCAGCCGCCTGCCGAGTACCCGTTCCAGCTGGCGAACCGGCGCAACCGTCATTCGATGAACTCATGGCTCAACGAGTTGCCCGGTCTGCATCCGTCCGGCAAGCGCAATGAGGTGGTCATCCACCCCGACGACGCAGCCGCGCTCGGCATCAGCGACGGCGACAGGGTGAGGGTGTCCTCCCCCGTCGGGGCGATCGAACTATCGGCTTCCGTCAACGAGCGGCCGCGGCGCGGCGTGGTCGTCATCGACCATGGCTGGGGCTCACGCGTTTTCGATCCACGCGGCGGTTCGCAGCCGGAGTCCTACGGGGCCAACCGCAACCTGCTGATCGACGGCGGACCGGTTGACCCGCTGTCGCAGACCGCCGCGTTGAGCTCGTCGTACGTCGGGGTCGAGCGCGTTTAGAGCTGCGGGCCGTCGGCGCGCAGGTCGTCGACGTTCTTCATCGCGTCGCGCAGCTTGCCCAGCCATTCGTCGGCGTGCTCACCGACGAGGCGGACCGACCACGCCAGCGCATCCGAGCGTGACCGTGCGACGCCTGCATCGACAAGGGTGTCGAGCACCTGACGTTCGGGCTGCTTGAGCCGCGTCATCACCGGTACGGCGATGTGGGTGAACAGGATTCGCTCATATTTGTCGTCCCCGATTGCCCCAATTTCTATGCCCCACGCCACCTTGCGGCCGTAGCGGGCCTCGGCTTCGTCGGCGATGCGCATGCGCTCAGGGCGGGTCTCTTCACGGAAGCGCGCGACGCGTCCTGAGGCGCGGGCCTCGCTTTCGGTGCCCTCGGTGGTCTCGGTCTCCTTCAGGCGGCCGATGACGGTGATCTCTTCGCGGTCGACGACGACCGTCGGGTCGCCGGCGAACCAGCCGTCGGGCAGCCGGCCGGCGAACCAGTCGGCTGCGTCGCTTGCGTCGGGCTGTTCGGCCTGCTGCCAGCCGCCGGAGCGGCCGGACCGTCGGCCATGGAGGTGATGATGTCGCATGATTACATGATTACACCGTTACAACACTGGTGGGGTCGCTTTCACCGCGAGCGAACGGCCTTGACAACGTCGAGTCCGGCCAGCTGGTGGCGGGTGACGTCGGAGAAGTGGATTCGCAGCGCGCGCTCGATGCGGCCGAGCGCTTCCTCCGGCAGGCGCAGCGACCGCGCGATGCGGGACGGCGTCGTGCCGCCGTGCCACGCGATGACGACCGTGCCGCCAGGACGAACGACCCGGTGCAGCTCGCCCGCCGCGGCTTCCAGGTCGGGCCACATTGCGACGTTTCGCACCGAGACCACGCGGTCGACGCAGGCGTCGGGCAGCCCGGTGCGGTCCGCAGTACCGAGGTCGAGCTGAGCCCGACCCGCACGGACAGCTCGCCGGTTGTGCCGAATGGCTTGATCGCGCATCTCCGGGGATGGGTCGACGCCGCGGACGGTCGCCACATCAGTGCGTTCGGCCAGCTGCCGGATGAGACCGCCTGGGCCATAGCCGATTTCGAGGATGTCCTGGCCCGGTTGGACCCCGAGGACGTCGAGCACGCCGTCGTGCTTGTTTGTCCACAGCATGAACCGTCCCGCCAGTCGGCCGAGCCAGCCGCTGGGATGCGCGAACGGATTGTTGGTCGACGGGTCAAGGAACGCGGGTCGTGACCGAGGTGCCATGACACCACGTTGGCACTTCAAGTCGGGTTGAAGTCAAATAGAGGGATGGAGCTCGTGATGATCGGCGATGCGGCCCAGTTGCTCGGACTCAATACCTCTGCGCTGCGCTACTACGAGGACAGGGGTTTGGTGACCCCCGAGCGGCGCGCGGGCAAGCGGATGTACAGCCGGGAACAGCTGCGACGGCTGGCGTTCATCCAGTTGATGCAGCGCCTCGGCATCCGCCTGGACGCCGCCTCGGCTGTGCTCGACGAGCCTAGCGACCAGTGGCGAGACGTGGTGCGCGGACAGATCGCCGCCATCGACGAGCTCATTGCCCGGGCGCACGGTGCACGCGACTTTCTCGAGCACGCGCTGGCCTGCCCAGCCGATCATCCGGTCGACCAATGTCCCCACATGATCGGGGTTCTCGACAAGCGGCTCGGCGGAACCACCATGGAGCAACTCGCGGCCGAACAGGGCCGGCCGGTACCTAACGCTTCATGAGAAGGACGGCGCCGCCGCCGACCACCGCCCCGATCAGCAGCAGCACGGCGAGGGCTGGGCTGACGAACCACCACACGAGACCCAGCGCGACGATCACCGGCGATACGGCGAACAGCACCATGCCTGGGTGCTGCTTGATGACCGCGAGAGCGCTTTGCGCCCGGACCCGGTCGATTTCCTTTGCCATGACACAAGAATGCCAGCGGTTTGCCTACTTTGGTCTGCATGACAGGAAGTGGACCTGGAAGCTGGCAACCCGACCCCGAAGGCCGCTACGAATTTCGGTGGTGGGACGGGCAACGCTGGACCGATCAGGTATCGCATCGCGGTCAGGTCGGAAGGGCGCCGGTGGGCGGCGCATCAGATATCGCGCCGACGATGTGGCCGCGTAGATCGCCGCCAACACCGTGACGCCCGGCGTGACCGCAAGCGGCGCAACCGAAGTGATCG
>Ga0310900_10000083_pt1 | contig 22683 bp, 19 predicted proteins | sample C24D1metaG_FD_203879 | JGI IMG/M metagenome (GOLD analysis project Ga0310900, IMG submission 203879) | Lab incubated soil microbial communities from West Virginia University Organic Research Farm, Morgantown, WV, United States - C24D1 | ecosystem: Environmental > Terrestrial > Soil >...
GAGAACAAGACGAGCTCCCGTAGTCGGGAACCCATCTTGTCGCTTGTATTACCAGCCTTTGTAAGTGCTGACATTTCCTTGTGTAATCAGTTCAGTAGGAATCAATACTTGCGGTTCCACTTTCTCGCCTTTGATAACTTTCAGCGCCAGTTCAACGCCTTGAATAGCCATTTGGTTCGGGAATTGTGCGGATGTTGCGGCATAGCTTTTCTTTTCTTTCAACGCATCGGCAGCGCCTGGTGCGCCGTCAACGCCGACGATAAAGAACTCGTCTGTACGGTTTGCTTGCTCCTGAGCGATTTTAACGCCTACGCCTTCTTCATCGTTGATGCAGAATACGGCATCGATTTTGCTGTTCGCCTGCAAAATGCTTTCCATCAAACCGAGCGCTTTCTCACGGTTTCCTTCGCCGTTCTGTTTAGCTACGACTTTAATGTCCGGATATTTCGCCATGACTTCTTCAAAGCCTTTGATGCGGTCCGTTACTGCGGATACCGGAGGTCCGTCGATTACAACGATATTGCCTTTGCCTTTCAAACGGTCAGCCAAGTACTCTCCCGCCAAACGGCCTGCTTGCACATTGTCGGACATGACTACCGAATCGATGCCGCCCTCGGCGCTTCCGTCGAGCGCAATTACCGGAATGCCTGCAGCTTTTGCTTGTGCTACGGCGCCTGCAATCCCTTTGGAATCAAACGGGCTGAGGAGAATCAAATCTACTTGCTGCGTAATAAAATCTTCAAATTGCTGCGTTTGTTTCGCAAGGTCGTGTTCTGCCGCTACAACCGTTACTTCGGCATTGTATTTTGCAGCTACTTCTTGCGCGCCTTTGGACATCGCTACGAAGAACGGGTTGCCAAGTGTCGGGACCGTTAAACCGATTTTAAGCTTCTTCTCTTCAGATTTCGCGGCGTTCCCAGAAGTTTCCGTGCCAGCCGTGCTGTTTGAGCCTTTATTCGCGCTGTTGCCGGAGCAGGCGGTAAGTACCAGAAACAGGGAAAGCATCAAGAAAACGAGCATTTTATATGATTTCATCGATTAACGACCTCCAAATTTATGAGTTCCTTGCGTTTTAAACCTCTCTGCACTTGAATAATTGATTCATTTCTTGCACAATAATAAGAGGCTTTGCTTAAAAAAGTTACTTTATTTTTGAGCAGATCCAAATACGGGTGTGAACAACTGGGCTGCAACCATTCGCCGTGGACTAAGCCGTTGTTTACACTCGTTCCTTTTTATCCAGCATCAAGCTGTAAATGTGTATCACCCCTCCGATGCTCCCCTATAGCGGCAGAGCCGAAACTATGAAAGCCCCCTATCAACACTTAGGTATTCACCTTTACTGCTCCAGTAGGCATCACCCCTTTCAAATAAAATATCCAACTAATCCTATGCTACCGCTTCGTTCCCGTCTGCCGGAACTTCATATTCGCTCGACATCTCCCGTTTTCAACCAGCATGTCCGAGCAAGATACAGCGCTTTCAATTTTAGCTGATAGAGCTTACACCGGGCAGCTCATTTGATATTTCATCCCGGTTAGACCGCTTCTATCTTGCCCTGCTTCTCTTCGGACGTCACGATATGCAGCTCGAGGCCCCGGCTCGCGAATTCGGATAACATATCTTCCTGCGCGCCGTCATCCGTGATGAACGTATCTATGTCGGACAGTCCGGCAAATTTCACATGCTTGATTTCACTGATTTTAGAAGAATCCGCCAGTAAAATCACCTTCTTCGAGGAATCGATCATCCGGCGTTTAATGCTGGCTTCGGTGATGTTTGGCGTACTTAACCCCTCGGTCGGGTGAATGCCGTTGGTAGCTATAAACGCTTTATCCACGTGCAGCATGCTCAGCATTTGCTCCGCGAACGGTCCTACTAAAGAAAGAATATCTTTCCTCATCGTTCCGCCGAGTAGAATAAGTTCAATACCGTCATGAGCAAGAAGCTCCTGAGCAACAGGCACGGCATTCGTGACTACGGTCAATTTGTTGAAGCGCCTTAGCTCTTTGGCTAAGCAAACCATGGTCGTGCCCGAGTCCAGCAAAATCACTTCGCCTTCCCTGATCAACGCTGCCGCTTTTTTTGCAATCGCTTTCTTTTGTTCGCCGCTGCTGACTTCTTTCTCGAGAAAGCTCGGTTCGTAATTCACATTATGTAAAGGAATCGCCCCGCCGTGCGTCCGCTTCAGCAGATTACTCTCCTCAAGCTCCTTTAAATCCCTACGGATTGTTGATTCCGAAACATGAAGAATTTGATTAAGCCCTTGCACATCTACACGCTGATTCACTTTAAGAAGCTCCAAAATCCGTTGTTTTCTCTCAGCTTCGTACATGTTATTACCTCCGCGGACCAGATGATTACCATTCATCGAAGAAAACATTTGGTCGTTTGTGATTATTTCTGACTGTTTATGATTAGATTATATTGTGAGTTTCCACGTATTGTCAACCTTATTTTTTTATTTTTCCCCAATATTAATAGGTGCGAAATCGTTTTCGTAAAATGATTGACACCGTGTATGAAAGCCCTTACTCTATTAACACAAAAAAATCACAATCAGTCATAGGAGGTGCCGAATGCTGAGCAACCTAGGAGCCTGAACAAAGCTTAACGCACAACAGATCGATGGAGGCTAACTTAAAATGCAATACATAAAAAAAAAACAACCAGCAGGTTGTTTTATCTTTAGAGCCGCGTACTATAATTAGCCAAAAATGTATTATTTAAAAACGTTGTCAGCGATCTCCAGCTTCTTTTATAGACGGTTCGTTCCTATTCCAGCGCCAGATGTAAACGACCAATACTGCTGACCATCCCCAAAGCCGCCATTTCGAAAAAGAGAATGTGTTTTAGATGTTGTAACAGCACCTTTACCGCTCACCACAGTGTAGTTCTTAAATCGCTTGATGCTATAGCCGGCATCCACTTCAGGAATTTGATCGTTATTGGTAAAAATATAAGCGGCATCCTCGTTAGGCTTCACTTGCGGCTGCTCGAAACGGTATCTGCCGAATGAGCGGACGAACTGAAATGGAGCTCCCGGGTTCACATAGTCGACCGTTGCTAGAAACTGCTGCGGTGCGATTTTCTCATAGAACAATACATAAATATAAGGCATCATCACCTGATCCGTCACATAGACATTGCCTTCCGTCTTATCCGAAGCATATTGCACGGCTTCCCCAAAGGATTCAAAAAAAAGCGGACTGATTTGCTTCGAGTATGCAGTGAAATAATGCCCGACGAAAAAAACGAAGAAAATGGAAAACGAAACGATTATTAAGATGAAAGAGTACTTGATATGCTTATGCAGCCACATTAAGCCCGCAGCGGTCAAAAACACCGTAGGGTAAAAAATAATATTGATCCGGTTGATGTTTACATCCGTAATAAGCGTCATTAGAACAGCTGATACAAACCAAATCGCAATAATCGCCGTCTCGACGCGGAACTGCTTTATTAATTTAAAGACGCCGTATAAAATTCCTATACCGATGAGGGGAACTGCCAAAGGATACATATAGCCATATTCAGGTATCGCATTCCATAGCAAACTATCATTTTGAGTGATGTACAAATTCAAAAATTGCTTGAAATGATGTGCAATCATCGAGAAGGCGCTGCCTTCAAATGCCGTTGATACCTGTTCTATCCGCGGCACTGTAAGCTTGGGTATGGTGAAAATGAAATGAATCGCCGGCATGTTGAACCGGTTGATGACAAGAAACAAGCCGATTGGCGCAGCTAGAATAGCAAGAAGCACGCTGTTCCACAGCAGGTCGCGCAGCTTGAACACCTTTAGGGCAGCAAACAGAACGAACACGCCCAAACCAAACACCGGCACAAAAAAATAAGACGTCCCGTACGCATACAGCGAAGCGGCAAGCGTAATGGTGAAACCGGCCAGCCATTTGGGCTGATGAATAGCTTTGAACAAGAAATATACGGCAATCAGCACCAAAGCAGGAAATAGATTTGATTCGAGCGCCCATCTGGACATCATAATATGCCACGGACAAATGACGATCAGGAAAGCTGCAGAAGCAGCCGCATGCTGTCTCTTAAATAGCCGGGCAGCAATCAGATAGAATAGAATCATACTTATTAATCCGAACAGGATGCTTACCGCACGAACCGATAATACATTTAAACCAAATAAATAAATGAACGGCATCGATAAATACGCATAAAGAGCATTTTGCCCGCTTCCCCATGCGATCAGGTGAATCGGCAGTTTTACGCCGTTACGATCGGTTCCGTAATGCAGAATCGAATAAGCCTCGTAGCCGATCGATGCCTCGTCCTGGTTCAAGCCGCCCGGTATAGAGCCCGCGTACAAAACTCTCACTGCTGCTCCGATTAGAAACAGCAGTAAGAGAATACGATTTTTTTTCATCCATTCAGAGACTTGACTCATTGCTATGCATCACCGCTTCTTGTAGTAGTGCCTTTATGGCGGATCGGATAGAAGTAAAAGAAGATAAGCGCGATAATCAAGGCAAAAAACGGAATGACGCTAAGCATCGAGCGAATGCCCCATACGGCAGCTTCCGGCTGTACAACATCCTTCACATAGCCGGTAGCTTCCAATATAAGACCCAGCACGACAGCCTGCAGCGAAATGCCCCATTTGACGATAAAGCCATTCATGCCGAAGTACATGCCTTCCCTGCGAACCATCGTCCGTCTCTCATCCTCATCGATAATTTCGGACAAAAGAACGTCCAGCAGCACGAGCAGCCCCGCTAAGCCGATGCCGATTGCAGCAGCCGCTATCGCCGCAGCAGCTACGCTGGATAAGAATAAGAAAGGAACCATCGCAATTGCATATATGCATACCGCATAAATAACCGTTTTGCGCGCTCCCCATTTCTGAACCAATCTCCCCCATACGTAAACGCAAGGAATAGCAGCGATAAAAATCGCGCCAAGCAAAATCGTATTGCTGTCCTCCGCAGCCTCAAGCACATATTTGGTGTAGAATGGTATAGCAGCCGGCAGCATGGCGAAGGTAAATTGCACGAAGAAGCTGCCGATGACGAACAGTACGAACGCTTTGTTCGAGAACGTGAATTTTAAGGACTTAAGAAAACCGGTTTCAGCGCGCGATGCGACGCTTTTCTCCTTGCTGGACGAAACCATGATGATGAAGAAGAGCAGCGCAATGCCCGCAAAAATCGCCCCCATCGGTCCCCAGCCCAGCGTTCCGTATACGAGCGGAGGCAGCGCCACGCCAATAATCATCCCGACGATGCCGAACATTTGCCGCCATGAGGATACGGTCGCACGCTCCTTCATCGTTGTGAACATTTCCGGAAACAGTGCCGAATAATTCAATACGACCATAACGAACAAGATATCATAGAGCAAGACGACCGTTAAAAAATACCAGAACAAAGCCATGCCTGTGCCGACCGGAAACCATATGGCCGTAAATAATGCCGCCAGCGGTACCATTCCAAACAGCATATAAGGAATGCGCCTGCCTAAACGGGAGCTCGTGCGGTCGGAGATATGTCCGAACAACGGATTCAGCACCGCGTTAACGATTCCGTGAATGACCATCGCTGCACTGATCAAGCCCGGTCTTACGCCAAGCACGTCCACATAATAAAATACGATGTAGGATGCGAAGGCCTGGGCTATTAAATTAACGGATAAATTTCCTGAACTGTAAGCTAACTTCGATTTAAAGCTTGCATTGGCCACTACAAACACCCTCCCGGCTAGGATGAAAGTCTAGTAAATATCGTACTTACAACTCTTCCATCTTACCGTAAAAACCCTTATTATTCCATAATTAACTTTTAGATCTAGACTAGCCGGCTTACGCCTCTTATCCTAATTTTTCTGCTTCGCCATTCGGATATAACGGCTGCCGCTGACTTGAATCGAGCCATCCTCGATATAATTCAGCTTTCTATAAAGCGCATATGCTCTCGTATTGTCTGGCTCCACGATCAGCGACAGCCTGCTGTAGCCTTCATCAATACCCTTCTGCTCAAAAGCGCCGATCAGCGCCTTCGCGATGCCCTGCCCCTGATAACGCTCAGCGACCGCAATCGAATCCAAATAATATTCGCCTTCTTTAGCCTCAACGGCAATCATCTCCCCGGCGCGGAGACCCGAATCCCGTCCCGGCCGCGTCACAAAAGGGACATCGAGCGCTGCCGCCCCGTCTCCTGCATAGCTGAGCAGCATCCCTGCAATGCCACCTTCCCGTCTATCGACAAGCACATGCTTATAGCTGATCCGATTGTCCTCGCGAATATAAAAGCCGGCTAAAATGCGCTCTGCTTCAACCTCATCCTCGCATCCCGCTAAGGAGTAAGCGATGTGGCCGATCGCCGCAAGCAACAGCGGCAGCACCTCATGTACATCTTCTTTTCTGGCAGGTCCAATCATGAAGGCATCCCTCATTCTTTTTTTGATCTGTTATAATAAATGAATATTATTTTTTTCTGAAGGTGATGAAGCAGTGAGCAATGACTATTATACATTCCCCATAGGAATCCGAAACAGCGAGGTTCCCTTTGCCCCCCGCGCAGAAGCCGAGACAAGCCTTCAGCTTGTCGGTTCCGGGGAGACGGACGCCCGTTTTTTCCGCGCTTTGGAGCGGTACGGCATATCACTTAATAGACCGCAAATTGCTGCGGTTCGCCATAATATGGGGCCTGCGCTTACACTCGCGGGAGCCGGCTCGGGCAAGACCTCAGTGCTCGTGTGCCGGACCGCTTACCTGCTTGCTGTACAGGATGTACAGCCCCAGCATATTTTATTGATGACCTTTTCCAAAAAAGCGGCCGATGAAATGCGAAACCGCATTCGCTTACTTCCCGTCCTTAGCCCGCAGGCGGCGAGCGGCGTAGAGGCGCGCACTTTTCACTCCTTCTGCCTCCAGCTGCTGCGGGGGCGCGGATACCGCCAAGGCATACTAGGTGAAACCGGGCAGAAGCATATTTTTTTCAAGCGGCTCATGCGCGAGCTTCTGCTGCAAAACGACTACGAGCCCGAAACTTTACTGGCCCAGCTTTCCGCTATTAAGCTGCGGATGATCAACGTAAGCGACCTTCCCGCTTCGACAACGGAGGAACGAGAGCTGAAGCTGCTTTTCACGCGCTATGAGCAGTGGAAGAAGGATATGGATAAGCTCGATTACGATGATCTTCTGCTCGAGGCCTACAAGCTTCTGAAGGATGACGCGGCGCTGCTTGCTGCGCTGCAAAGACGCTTTCAGTACATCATGATCGACGAGTTTCAAGATACGAATCAGGTTCAATACGTGCTCGTGCAAATGCTGGCAGACAAGCATCGCAACCTTATGGTCGTAGGCGATGACGATCAGACGATCTATTCCTTTAACGGGGCGAAGAACGATTATATATTAAATTTCGAGCATCAATACCCCGGTGCGGCAACTTATATTCTCGATATCAATTACCGGTCGACCAGCACGATCGTCGGTCTTGGCAATGCAATCATTCAATATAATAAGCTGCGCAAGGAGAAAACGCTGCTGGCCGTTAAGCCGAGAGGCGTGAACCCTTCCTACGCGCGGCTCAAAACGACCCAGGACGAGGCAAAGCTCATTGCGGATACCATTTCCCTTCAAACCGGGCAAGGCAAACGCTCCTTTGGAGATTTTGCCGTATTGTTCCGTACTGCGAGCAGCGGCAGGGCGCTTGTCGAGCTGCTGTTGACCCGGGAGCTTCCGTTCATCGACTTCGGCGACGGCCAGCTCTTTTATGACCAATGGGCCATAAAGCCTTTGCTTGCTCATTTGCGGCTAGCGCTGGATCGCCGGAATTTCGATGCGATGGAAATCCTGCTTCCCTCGCTATATGTCAATCGCGAGCAGGCTATGGCATTCATATGGAACCAAGACAAACAGCGCGCGAAGAAATGGCCGCTCATTCACCTTCTCGAATTTCCGCAGCTGAAGGAATTCCAGAAAGACAAAATCAAAGAACGCATCAAGCTTATTAAATCGCTCAGCGATATGAAGCCTGCTGCCGCTATTATGCAGCTTCGCCAAGCCTTTTATGACCAATTTCTCGAAACGAGCAAGCGTCATGAAATGACGGAGCATAAAGAAGGGCTAAAGGAAGTGCTTGATGAGTTCGAGGCTGCCGCCAGCAGTTACGACTCTATCGAAGCTTTTCTTGCCTATATAGATGATATCACGGACAAGCATGCTGCCGTGCAGCAGCTCCAAAAGCATGAGCATAACCGCAGCGCCATATCGCTGATGTCGATCCACAAATCCAAGGGGCTTGAGTTTCCGGTCGTATTCGTTATCGGCGCCTCGGAGGGCATTCTTCCGCATAGCTCTGCGCTCGCAGCCGATAAGCACAGCGATCGGAGCTCCATCCAGACAGGCGATGACGCTCTTGCAGAAGCGCTGGAGGAAGAAAGGCGTCTTGCATACGTTGCCGTTACGAGAGCCCAAGAGGAATTGTACATTAGCTCGCCCGCCCTTTACCGGGGAAAACCGGCTGAATTGTCGCGGTTCATCCGCTCTGCCTTCAAGAATGGCCAGGAGGAGGACGGCGATGCCGAATCGGCTCTAGCTTGGCTTTGCACAAGCGATTCCTGCCAAGTGTGGCAGCGGATTATAACTTACGAGGATTCGCAAGCGGATGCCCGGACATGCCCCTTGTGTCAGTCCCCAATGGAACAGGGAACTAAGATATTGCCGAAGAAAAAGAAGTGAGGTGAAGAAACGGGCAGCATGAGCAGTCAAAATGAACAGCTAACCCCTTACTTGAAGCTGGCGGACGCCGTCATCATAACAGATAAAGAACATCATATACTAGCCGTCAATCCATCATATGAGAAAATAACAGGCTACACTTCTCAGGAAATAACCGGGAAGAAAGCAAGCATTTTACGTACTCCCTATACGCCAAAGGAGACGCATGAGCAAATGAAGCTGGCGCTTAAGCAAGGCTTGTCATGGTCGGGTGTACTGACGAACCGCCGAGGAGACAGCAGCATCTGGCATTCCTCGATTACGATTACGCCTTTGCATACCGGCGCGGAGCTTTATTATATCGGTATTTTCCGCGAGCTGGAAAATTTGAAAAGCGGCTTCTATTTACCGGAGGAGCGTATCGGCTCCATTCAAAGCTCCATGCTGAAGGTGCTCGCTATCTCTTGCGAAATAAGAGATCCCGGCATCGAGCAGCATCTTGTTCGCGTTCGCGATTTAACGGAGCGGCTCACCCGCTTTCATATTGAACGGCTGCAACTAAACTGGTCGGAAGAGCTGGTGAACCGCATTTCGCATTCGAGCATTTTGCATGATATCGGCAAATCAGGAATCCCGGAGGGTATTTTATACAAGCCGGGGCCTCTAGCTCATTATGAGCGGCAAATCGTCGAGATGCACACGCAAATCGGCGTCGATATTATTGATAAAATTTATGCCGAGCTGAGCGATGATTTATTCAACCAGGAGCTCGAACTCGGAAAGAACATTATTTTGTACCATCATGAAAAATGGGACGGAACCGGATACCCCCATCAGCTTGCAGGCGAAGGCATCCCGGTTGAAGCGCGCATCGTAAGCGTCGTCGATGTATACGATGCTTTAACAAGCACTCGCCCGTACAAAGAAAAGTGGTCTGAGCAGCGTGCGATTGCGTATATCAATGAGCAGCGCGGGCAGCATTTCGACCCAGATCTGGTTGACTCCTTCCTTGCACTCATTCATACCGGAGCCTTAAATTAAAAAACAGCGGCAGCCTGAAACATGTACATCATGTTTGGACTACCGCTGTCTTTATTTTTGTTAGCATTCACTTAAGCGGGATACAACATTTTCGATTAATTTTATGCCTGCATCCCCGCGCAGGGTGGCGATTGATTCGGGATGGAATTGCACCGCTGCAATTGGCAGCGTTTTATGTTCGATTCCCATGACGATTCCATCTTCAGAAACCGCATTGACATTTAAGCAGCTTGGCAGTTCTTTTGCGTACAAAGAATGGTAACGGCCTACATGAAATTTCCCAGGCAATCCTGCCCACATATGGCTTAACCCGTCGGTCTTAACTAATGAGGATTTACCGTGCTGAGGATAATCCAGTACAGCCAGACTCCCCCCGAAATATTCAACAATACCTTGCAGTCCCAAGCATACGCCAAAAATAGGTATTTGCTTCTCCAAACAGATAGCAATCGTTTTATCCAATGCAAATTGGGAAGGCTTGCCGGGACCAGGAGAAAGTACGACCATATCGAACGTTTTTTCTTTTAGAATATCCCGGGCATAAGGTGCGCGCAAAGTCATTACGTTCGCGCCGGTTTGCTTCATATAATTGGACAGCGTATGGACAAAAGAATCTTCATGGTCGATAAGCAAAATATTTTTGCCCTGCCCTGCATTCGAGCGAGTCGGTTTAGATTGTTCCGCTCCCCCACTATGGGGTCCGCGCACAGCTTGGACTAGAGCAGCTGCTTTGGTGAGCGTTTCCTGTTCTTCTGCCTCCGGCACAGAATCGTATAATAACGTTGCCCCAACACGAATTTGTGCGACACCGTCTTGAATTCTGATCGTCCGCAACGTCAAACCTGTATTCAAATCACCATTGAAAGCAAAATAGCCGACAGCCCCGCCATACCATCCCCTTGGGGATGTTTCATGATCTTCAATCCAACGAATAGCGGCGCGTTTAGGAGCGCCGGTCACAGTAACAGCCCACATATGGGACATAAATGCATCCAATGCATCAAACTCAGGACGTAAGATGCCCTCCACGTGATCGACAGTATGAATAAGGTGGGAGTACATTTCTATTTGCCGTCTCCCGATCACTTCAACGGAACCGGGTTCGCAAATACGGGATTTATCGTTCCGGTCCACATCCGTACACATGGTCAGCTCAGATTCTTCCTTAACGGAATTTAACAGCTCTCTAATCTGATCTGAATCTTCAATCGCGTTACTCCCGCGTTTTATTGTTCCTGATATCGGACAAGTTTCCACTCTTCTGCCCTCGACTCTAACGTACATCTCGGGAGAAGAACCGACTAAAAATTGATTTCCCAAATTAATAATGAAGCCGTATGGGCTCGGATTAATCCGCTGCAGCCGCTCGAATATCGTTGATGGAAGGCTGGAACATGACTCATACAGTGTGTGGGAGGGAACGACTTCAAACAAATCCCCCACCTTGAAGGATTTAATGGCTTCCCGCACCATATTGGCATAGTTTCCTTCGGTATAACTATTTAACGGGATTTGCCCATAAAGCCCCGGCTGTGTAAGCGCCCCCGTTCTTTCGAGTCCGGCGGTACTTTCATCATTGAACCTGAAATCATAAGATAACTGATAAGCGGAATTCAGATGGCGGTCAACAATAATGATCTCGTCAGGAAAATAAAGGATCACATCTGAGTCACGGCTCTCCCGCTCATGCTTGAGTTCCATAGGTTCAAACTGAAAAACCAAATCATATCCAAACGCCCCGTACAAGCCAAGAAAAGAATCCTCAGGCGAATAAAAAAAATCTCTGATCGCACGGATTACAGTAAAAATGGAAGGCTGTTTCGTTCTTTCCTCTTCATTAAACACCGCTTTACTGATTTTAATGTTTCCTGAAACGTTGCTTCCCGTATAATCGAGATTTTCAATAACGTCGATTTCTCTAAGTTTGTGAAAAATGGCATGTAATAATATTTTTCCTCTTTCATTCTCGGCCGTCAAACTGAACCCGTTTCCACTAGCTGCAAGCTCCAAAGCGGGGTTTCTAAAACCAATGTCCCAACGCGAATAACGCCCAGGATATTCAAAGCCGCTGGAAAATAACGCACCTTTTTTATTATCGATTTCTTTTAAGATGACTTGATTGGCTGATGTGACATCAATGCGGTCTGCCGTACGGGTAACTTCAATGTTTCCTTTGGTGGTGTATAAGCTTTGGCGGGGAATAGAAACGAACGATGACAAAATACTCATGCGGATTACCTCCTCTAAATTTTAGAGGAGAACAGGAAAAACCTAAGAGAGAATATTTGGGATTGAAAAAACTCAAAACTAAATACACTTCGCATCTCTCGACTAGTCTCATCTCTTCTCGGCTCAGCTAACCTGTTCTCATCTCAACTGCTTAAAGCTTAATAGATTTGCCCAATATTTTCAAGATACAAATGGGAACTCTGGCATTCTGTAGGCGATCATCGAGGCCATCCTGCATTCCAGCCCTGACATCACGGGCAAGTAATACAGCCGTTAAGAAGGCTGCCGGTCCATTTGCCGGCGGCAGCCCCCCTGAAAAACTATTGTTTACCGTTATTGCAGTGAAAACAAGGGAGTATTTTATATAGCTGGTATATAGATATCAATTTGAGCTGCTTCACTTTCCAAAGCATGAATATCGTGCCAATATTCAATATCAATTGGTCTGCAGCCATATGTGTTATTTATAAACTCATAAGTTGCACTAATCTTTGATTCGGCACCTTTATGTATAATTTTGATATAACGGCCGGAAGGTACAGTATGCGTGATCATTTCATTAGAAATTTCACCATACGAGGTTACTTCGAAGCCGATCACATGTTGATATGGCACATGATGAGTCCAATGACCGTCATAAGGATAAATTTGGATTAAGTAAATGCCTGATCCTTTCCTGTTTTCGATTTCATTCATCCGTTTCTCCAAATCCTCGCGTAACGATCCAATAATCTTCGATTCTAAAACAGCGTTTAGACTTTCAGTTATGGAAAAACCAACCAGCCTAATCTCTTCTCTTTCCAAACTATCGACTTGATAGCTTTTCATTTTTATATCCCTCCCGATATATATAAAAATGTACCTGCAAATAGATTAGCAAATTTAAGTTCGCTTGTAATGATGTGATTTCGTACTTTGATGTTTACTTAGCTTTACGGAGCGACTTCAGTAAAAGTCGCATCGGCATTAAATGTCGATCCTGACCCGCCCTGGGCATACAAAAGATAATTGGAGTGGCGTAAATATTTGGTTGAATCCGTCCACATTTGGTAGGACGATTTTTGGGCATCCGCTAATCCTGCTACGCGGCGGAAAGTTGCATCATTTGCGAAAGTTGTCGTGCTATCGTTCGAATCCAGCCAAACTTCTCCACTTGATCGGACACGCAGGTAGCGTCCAGGGAAGTTGATGGACTCGAACGAAACTCCGCTCGAATCAGCCAATCCGGCAACCATCTTGAACTGTGCGTCTTGAACCGGAGAAACATTGGCATCTATCCGTCCACGATAGTTAGAGTGCCTCACGTAACGGTCCGGATTGTTATACGATTGCAAGCGAACGTTTACTGATATCGGTTCGAGCCTCCACTGCTGATGATTACCAAGAACATATCGCCATTGCTGTATAAGGGCTCCATCTGCTGTGGAGATACCTTCCACGTCAGCCGGCTTGTTACTATGTACAGGGGTGATGCGGTGATAACCGCTGCCTACAGGGATAAAAGCAAACTTCTGATTGTCTCCGCCATTACTGGTCCACAACTTAAATTTGGCGCCATGATCCAGAGAGGCACTTGCTATATCCAAATAAAGTCCGCTCTGCACACTCTTGACGCTATATTGACCTCCGCCAAGATGGGTCACCGTCCACTGCTGATCGGTTCCGCCATTAGATGTCCATTGCTGTATACTTGAACCACTTGTTGTTCCGGCTGCATCCATAGCCTTGCCGGTATGGCTCACAATGAAACGATAAGTGCCGTCGGGAATATTTCCGCTAGGAAGAGTTGCCGTTCCGCCGCTGCCAGCCGGCCGGGTATAGAGAAGTGTACCGAATCCGGGTTGGTCATACGTCGAAGGATGTGATGTGCCTGAGTTCGGACCGCCTTCCGGTCTCATTAGCTGGGCGCGTGCGGCAATATTGGGCACCGACAGTCCCCTACGGTTTGCGTAATGGTTGTAAATCATTTCCCAAACCGGACGTAATTCATTGCGGCCAGCGTTAGATATTACCGTTTGTGTTTGAACGGCGCCGTTTGTGCCGGAGCCCCATTCGTAAGTCGCAAACGGTACGTTATCATCTCCGTTGTTATATTTGGCAACGTATTCGGCGGCGCGCAGGAAGCGGTTATTGGCCCATCCATACAAGTCGTCGCCTTGATTCCAAGCCATTTCATTTATCGAAGCCATTAATCCAAGGCCCAGCTGCGTGTGCGGCTGGTCGCGCCCGGACTCCTGCCACTGTGCGAGCTCACCCGGGTGAAGGAATGGAATCGCATTATAGATAGAACCGTTTCCAGCGCCGTGCTTAAAGTACTCGATTCCTATGTTGTAGATATCCAGGCGGTCACAAAAAATACCAATCGCAACTGTCGCCGCCATATTGGCCAAATCCCAGTTCGCCCAGTAATTTTGGATGTATGCGCCGTTGTGATCCCCGCCGAATTCATTGCCAATAAGGAAGCGCTCGTTAAGAGGCTTATAAAATACATTTAACAGCATGTTTTGCATCTGGGTCACGTTGAAACCGGAATAGCCGCGCATAATCTCTGACACGTTAGCCAACTGATAGCCGTAAAGTCCGGCAGCCAAATAGCGGTCGGCATTGCCGGAGACCGTCGTAAGTGTGGACGACCATGCGTTCAGAATGTTGCGAGCCGTGTCGCCGTTAGCCGTGTTGCCGGTGATTTTCCATAGTAAGGCATTCTGGTAAGCGCGGGCAACATCGATGTACAACAAGGATACATTGTCGCCTTCGCCGCCGCGAATGATCGTATCCGTAGCACGCGGGGTCCAATTGGATGATGAAAACGCGCTGCCCACCAGTTGATTATAACCGTCCAGATATGGCTGTGTGCCCGCATTTACCATCTGAGTCATACGATCGAAATCTGCCTGTGTATGCAGTATGCCAGGATGTGCAAAGGGAGTTGTAGCTGCTTGTCCTTCATTAACATAAACTAACATGCTCAACAGAAGGCTTAAAATAATTGAAAACGCTAACATCTTCTTCATCTCAAATCATCTCCTTTAAACTTTGATAATACTGATTTTCGATCGCATCACCTCCCTCAAGCTAACCCCTACCGGGGTCCAACGAAAATGAGAGGCACTAAAGGGTGACAAAAAGCTAAACTTTCGAATCAGCCTAATGGTAGTAGAGAAAACCAATTAAAGCGCTTTCATTTTATTTTGCGATAACCTTTCTTCCTCGCTTTTCTCGATCCCCTGCAAATTACAATAGCAAAACATGCAGGTTTCATCTATTGCAAAACCATTCAATTTTATCAGATTTCTTTAAAACTCGCATTTTACGAGCGGGAGGCTTACGCAAAGTTATATACGCAAGAAAACCATGGAAATATTTATGACGCCTTTTGGCTTCGGAGAAAGGAGCTTTAATCAAGTTAGGTGAGCAAAGGCTGCGGGATATACCGGCAGCCTTTGGCTCCATTCTTTATTTAGGCTCACTCTAGGCCTGAACTTATTACATGATCAATCAGGGAATCTACGATACAGTGTGGAGTTTCCAAGGTCGAATTTAACTGGGGAACAAATAAAGTACCAACGAAGAATTTGTGTTCCGGTAATTCAATTATTCTTGGGCTTGCCATTGAGTCTGTTCCAACTATTCTTAATCCGGCCTCGTTAATTTGTGCTTCATAATCTGGACTAAGTCCATAATTACACCTGAATTGTTCGACTATGTTTGTCTTTTGATAAATTTCAAACACTCTCGAAGGGTTCTTTAATATGATTTCACCTTCTTGACCAACTAATGAACAAGTAAGTTTACTAATAATTAATTGAGTTGAGTGGGGATCTTGTTCTTCATGCCCGGCTTTTTCCATCATCAGTTTGTTTCTTGCATATTCCATAATAATATATTGAAATCCGCCGCAAGTTCCTAACAAAGGCATATTGTTTTCGCGAGCATATTCAATAATACTTAATACGCCATCAACAGAGTTAGGGCTACCGGGAGCTATCCAAAAACCCTGGTACGTTTTTTTGATGGTATCTATTTGCTCATATACAGTTGCTGTAGGAATCCATTCATGCTCGATACGGGTTCCTAAATTCTTAGATGAATGAATAAGTGCATTACTTGTAGCAAGCTGCGATAGATATTCTGGATTATAATCACCAACAATTCCGAGTTTCAATTAAATGCCCCCTCTCAAAGTTAACTAGTAATGAATACCTTAAGCTAGTTTACCTATCACAAAAGGAATACAATGCTTAGAACTCACAATATCCAATCGATTCCACTTATTGGATCGATCATTCCCCTTGTGGCGTTCTAATTTCGTTAAGCCTCATTTTATAAATCTCGCCCCATTCTTTCATGGATATTATGATCGGTTCCAACGTTTTGCCGAAATCAGTGAGAGAATATTCCACTCTAGGTGGAACTTCTTTATAAACTTCTCTATGAATGATGCCATCCCGTTCAAGCTCCCGTAACTGCAGCGTAAGCATAAATTGCGTTATACCCGGATTAAGACGCCGGAATTCATTAAATCTTTTCGTCCCGCCAATGAGATGATAGAGAATGATCCCTTTCCATTTTCCCCCGATGACATCCAGAGTTGTCTCCACAGGACATGCCTCCATGTTTGGTCTAGCTCCGTATTTGTTTCTTCGATCTCCCATTATCTTGTCTCCTCACAATGGTATGATTTTTAATACTATGTAATAAAATTATGCGTACTTTCTAAAAGTAAGTATACAGCATATAATTCAAATGCACGATATACCAACTTGAAAGGAAGTAAAATATGAGCAATCACCAAAAAATGAAAGCAGTCGGAGCTTACCGATATCTCCCTTTAGCCGATCCGGAGTGCCTTGTTGATCTGTATATAGAAAAACCGGTTCCAACCGGCCGTGATCTATTAGTAAAAGTAAAAGCCATTTCTGTTAACCCTGCAGACTTGGGCGTTCGGGAGAAAAACAACTACGAAGAAGAATCACCCAAAATTCTTGGTTGGGATGTATCCGGGATCGTGGAAGAGGTTGGACCTGAATGTCAATTGTTTAAACCTGGAGATGAGATATTTTATGCGGGTAGTGTGACTCGCCCAGGGGGGAATAGTGAATTTCACTTGGTAGATGAACGAATTGCGGGGAACAAACCGAAGAGTCTAGATTTCGCGCAAGCTGCCGCTTTACCGCTTACCTCGATTACGGCTTGGGAGGGCTTATTTGATCGTTTAGGAATTAGTCATAGCGTAGAAGAAAACCAGAATAAAAGCTTACTCATTATCGGTGCAGCAGGAGGAGTAGGGTCGATCGCTACTCAACTTGCCAAATTAGCAGGCTTAACTGTAATTGGCACTGCTTCACGCCCGGAGTCCATCCAGTGGGCCAAAGATCAAGGAGCAGATTTTACAATCAACCACAACAGCCATTTTTCATCGCAACTCAAAAATATTGGGTTTGAGACCGTGGACTATATATTTTGCTTAAATGACACGGTACAACATTTTGCGAATATGGCTGAAGCCATAACCCCCCAAGGCAAGATTTGTTCAATCGTTCCAGCAGATAAAGCTTCTTGGACGGGAAGCTTGGATATGGACATGCTTTTTTCTAAAAGTATCACGTTTGTTTGGGAGCTGATGTTTACCCGTTCCATGTACCAAACCGGAGATATGATCAAACAACATGATCTACTGAATAAACTGGCTGATTTAATCGATAACGGGAAGTTGAAAACCACTTTAACAGAACGAATTGAACCCATTAATGCAGCAAACCTGCGTTTAGTGCATGAAAAAATCGAAACAGGAAGATCGATAGGTAAGATTGTGTTGGAAAATTTCCAATAAAGCTTCAATGATAAAGGAGCAGCTGGCATGCTGCTCCTTTGAGTCGTATCGAAGCGACTCCTGCGTAACGTTCTCCGCTAGTTCAATCACTGGTAATCTCATTTCGCTCATTCCACTTCAGCATAACGTATCTTTTTATTTGTTCTGCTACTTCGAATGGTGGGGTGGTCGTCGTATCGATTGTTGGCATCGGGGGATTGTATGCAGTTTCCGCATTGTCGAGAAGCCATTGAGCAAATTGTTCATGAGATTTGAGCATTTCATCCGTCCACATCGCTTTATCCTCTCGGTTACGAAGACGATTATTACGAGTCGTGCTATCGCAATGTAAGTTAATAAAGCAGAGTTCACTGAAATCATCGTAAGTATCACATTTTTGGGCATCCCAAGGCATAAACGTGCCGCAAATAATCGTTCCTCTTTTGGATTTGGCAACAAAGTTAGCAAAATGAAGTAATAAGTTATATCTATCTTGGTAGTCCAACTTAGAAGCAGTTGTGCCAAAATTATCGATATCCGTACTGAATACAACAAAATCCGGCAATAGAACTCGCAGCTCCTGCATGACAGTTGTTTTCCCTACACCGCTCGCGCCTGTGACAATAAAAAGAGGAAATTTCTGCTCCATAAAAAGTCCCCCCAACTCTTGATTCTTATCATCTTATATTATCTGCACTGTCATGTTGGAAATAGGGAAAGTTTGACTATAAAAATATTCAACCGTAGCCGTCTACCTGTCTCAGAAAACTTTTTCAGTGACAAATGCTCTGGATCTTTGTACCATTAGAAATGGAAAATTATAGTTAGGAAGGGTATTAGACGGTGAAAGTTGTACGATTTAAAATGGTAGCTTTGCTGTTGACGATGATCATGCTCATCCCGTTGACGCAGGCATCAGCTGCAGGCGAGGTGTACAAGTACGATTTTGACCAGATCAAGGTAGTGTATGCCGCCGAATTTACAATGTATCCCGACTCTGCCTCGTCAGAACACTGGCTGATACAAATCGCTGGCGGACCGAATAAGCCGATTCAAATTTTATACGGGATTCTCCACCTGTACAACGGAGATCGCTACATCGATGAGCAATTTATTAAAATGTCCGGCGAAGGCGGTACGGAGCGTTTCTTAAGCAACTCTCTCCGCAACGATTATTACGATGAGACCTATACGCTGAAGCGGCAGTCTTCCGTTCAGTTCTGGTCCGGAAAGAAGCTCGACGGCAATGCGGTCGTAAAGGACTTTAACGAGCCGCTGAAGTCGGTTACGCTCGTTCAATCTTTTGGCCGGCAAGGAGAGGTAACGGGCTTCAATCTCTACGCGCAGCCTCTTGTATTACCGGGAACAGAATGGGACCCGTTCTCGAATTACGTCAGTTCCTACACGTACGATCCAAGCAGCCTGCAGCATGCCGGAGAATCGAATGACAAGGAAGTGGAGCCGAAGCCTGGAGAGCAGAAGGTCGAAGAGCCACAGACCGGGGAGCCGAAAGCCTAGGTGACTCAGCCATGATGAAAAAAAGCGTAACCCTTTCCCTTCTGCTGACTATGCTTCTGCTGCTGTCTTCCTCGGTTTACGCCATATCGTACAGCCGTACGAAGCAGGCTGACACCTTGAATCAGCTCGGTTTATTCACGGGTACAGGACAAGGCTACCAGCTCGAAGCCGCCTTTACCCGCGCACAAGGGACAGCCATGCTGTTTCGTCTAGCCGGCGAGGAAATAGATGCTTCCAAAGCTAAATTGAAGCCAGCCTTTAAAGATGTGAAGAGCACGTATTGGGCTGCCCCCTCCATCGCCTTTGCCGTAAAAAAAGGGTATGTGAAAGGTGTCAGCAGTACCACTTTTGCTCCGGAGCGCATGATGACGGGCAAGGAGTTTCTGACACTGGTCAATCGGCTGCTGGGTTATCCTGACGCAGTGCCCGGTAATGCGGCCGAGCTGTCACAAATGAATGGTCTTTTGCAGACGGATGCTGCTGCAAGGCTGACTGCAGCCAACCCGTTCCTGCGCGGCGATATGGTCGAAATCGCTTATGCAGCGCTGCTCGCCAAGCCAGCAGGAAGCAAGAGTACGCTGCTCCAGAAACTCGTAGAAGATAAAGGTACAATTACGGTTGCAGCCGCCGTAGCAAGCGGTCTTTATACCCCTTCCGCCGGGTCCATCGGTACGGAAGACGTTTATATTCCGGAGCCCGGAACAGATCCGATGGATGCGATCGAGGAAGCCATTCGGCAGAAACTTGATGGGAAATAATAACGCCCGCAATCTAATATTATCTAAGCCCAACAACCTTATTAAGTTGTTGGGCTTTTTATTACATCACTCACCCATGAACTCGTCTATTTCATTCTTTCGATTTTCGGATTCTATTGTGCAATCCCGCCGTTAGATTATTTGAGATGGTTTTTTCACTAAGTAAATTTATCTGGCAGCGCCTTAATGATTTCTTCATACTGCAGAGCAACTGCCACTTCCAAAATATGTATAGGGTTTTGATGAGCGTAAGCTACAAGCAATTCTTTATTAAACTCATCATCATTTAATTTCAAGCTTCTTTTTATCAATTCCATCATAGCTCTTTGATTGCGAAAATTAAGCTGCTCAATTTTTTCCATTGCTAATTCAATATCACCCTGCATTTTACACCCCTAATATCCGTGATCCGTGATTTTATCTTATTTTTATAGTAACTTATCGCACGTTTATATATACTAATTCGATGTATTTTCATTTTTTCAGGGGGGATGTATAAATTAGGATGCTTCAAGAAACATGAGAAAATTTTAACAAGATTATCTGATTAAAGCTGTGCTAGAATAAACGACACCAAAGAAATTCTATAAATTTACTATTATCGGATACGGAGGAATTCAATCATCATGTACAGATTTGTGACACTATTCACCCTACTCGTACTAGTTATCGCAGCCGCATCAAATCACAAGATATATGCTTCGCCTGTCTTGAAAGTCGGCAGCGAAGGGCAAGTAATTTCGGATCTGCAGTTCCGGCTTCAGACGCTCGGATATTACCATTTACCCATAGATACAAGTTTTGGAAAAGCCACCCTCAGCGCGGTTCAACGTTTCCAAAAATATAACGGACTTCAGAGTGACGGCATTGTAGGCCCGAATACATGGAGGAAGCTCAAAAAATTGACGGTCAACAAAAAAGAGCTTTCCATGCTTGCGCGTGTCATCTATGCCGAGGCAAGAGGGGAAAACTATAAAGGCCAAGTGGCGGTCGGTGCGGTTGTCATGAATCGCCTTATTTCTCCAAAGTTTCCCAAAACAGTGAAAGAAATCATTATGGAGCCGAATGCTTTCTCAGCCGTAAGGGACGGACAGTACTGGCTCATACCGAATCAAAGGGCGTTCACGGCGGCAAAAGCTGCGGTAAAAGGTATGGACCCGACCGGCAATGCGTTGTTCTACTATAATCCGGATATCTCCAACTCGAGTTGGTTCAAGACGCGTACGGCCACCATGAAAATCGGCAATCATCTATTTACACTGTAGGTAAAGCCAAGATAAAAAAAAATTATCCAGAACAGGGGAACGAATGAATGATAATTGATACCAAAATCCGACAAAAGGCAAGAGTTGAAGTGGTTATTGATATTATTAAAGATATTTCTGAGAAAGAGACCATTCCTGAAGCTTTCAAAGATAAATTAAACGCTATGAGTTATGAAGATTTGGGAACCTTGGTTATGAATATCGTTAAAACCCGATCCGTTGATGAAATCCTTAATTGAATACGTAATTGAGTCCATTTTCGGAAGCCTAATATAAAAAAACGAAGCCGCACCTATAGCTATGCTGGGTGCGGCTTTGTTTATGAGCTTCAGCTAAACAGCAATCAATCGATAAATGGCTTGAGTTGCCTCGGCGCGGGTCATTGGCGCTTTCGGTACGAATCGATTATCATTACGTCCTTTCACTAAGCCGATCTCCAAAGCGGACTTGATGGACGTCATAGCCCACTCGTCTATCCGGTCAGCGTCATCGAAAGGCAAAGCATGCTCCGATGTTATGGAGCTATCCGTTTTAATCGAGTAAGCCTTCATCAGCATGACAGCCATTTCTTGGCGCGTAATCGAAGCATCGGGATCAAAGACCGACTTACTGCGACCGTTGATGATTCCAGCCTCAAATGCCGCGGATACGGCTTCCGAATACCATGCATCAGCTGCGACATCGGCAAAATTATGCTCCGTACCTCTTGTAAGCTTGAGGACTCTTACCAGCAAAGCCGCGAACTCCGCACGGCTCATTGAACGGCCAGGCTCAAAGGTTGAGGCGGTTGTTCCTTTAACGATCTGCTTCGCCGCAAGCTCGCTAATGACATCATTCGCCCAATAGCCCGCCGGAACATCGTCAAACTGCTTCGTGACCTTGAGCACCGCGTACATACTGAAATGATTGATTTGCGCGATCCACTCGCCATCGATCAGCATGCCGTCCACATACTCCAGACTGCCATCCCCGGCGATATAATAGACGCCTGCTTTATCGGAATTTAAAGCTTCTTCTTGCTTAAGGCGGATCATGATCGGCTTGCTGAACTGCGTCAGGACCCGTTCATCTCCCGCGCTGTTTTTGATGGACAGTTTGAACTCATAGGCTTCTCCAACGATGTCAATTTGAGTATGTTCCGTTTGCTTGCCGCTTTGTGCAAGCAGCTGTTCCATATCTGTTTTGCCCACAGGCTGCAGCTTTAAAGTTATGGAACTGTTAGCCGTATCGGTCAGCTTGCTTTGAAGCTCATGGAACAGCTCGGCCGGAATCTCAACGGATAGGTTGTCCGTTTGGAATTTCACCGGCTGCTTATTCAACCGATCATAGAGAGCTGACGGAATCACGACCTCCGAGACAGTCGCA
>Ga0310900_10000084_pt1 | contig 22550 bp, 15 predicted proteins | sample C24D1metaG_FD_203879 | JGI IMG/M metagenome (GOLD analysis project Ga0310900, IMG submission 203879) | Lab incubated soil microbial communities from West Virginia University Organic Research Farm, Morgantown, WV, United States - C24D1 | ecosystem: Environmental > Terrestrial > Soil >...
CCGGATAAGCTTATCGATTTCAGCAGCTGCAGGGTTCAATCCATCCTGACGGATGACATCAGCTTTCTTGATCACATCAGGGCTGCAGTTGATCTGGTCTCATCGTTATCATCAAGGTGCGAATGACCGAAGCCGCCGCGTGCCGAATTAAAGCCGGAGCATGAATCATCGCCTCTTCTAAAGGCATAGGTCTTTGAGTAACCCCTACGATGACGTTGATCCCTTGCTCGTATAATACCTGCACATCGGAGGCAATACCTCCCGATATGCAAATAACAGGCACCTTGTACTTTTTAGCTAACCGGGCTATACCAACGGGTGTTTTTCCAAAGGAGGTTTGATGATCGGTGTGCCCTTCTCCCGTTATCACGAAGTCCATCTGCTGTACCCGATTCTCGAAGTCAACGGCTTCCAGCACAATGTCGATTCCCCGCGCCATCTTTCCGGATAAAAAGGCCATTAATCCGCCGCCCAATCCACCGGCAGCACCAGCCCCCCGAAGGTTAGCAATGTCCTTGCCCAAATCGCTTTTTATGACCCCGCTAAGTTGAAGCAAACCGTTATCCAAGCTTCGAACCATTTCGGGTGTTGCGCCTTTTTGCGGACCAAAAACAGCCGAAGCTCCGTTCTCCCCGCACAACGGGTTTGTAACGTCACTGGCAATGATAATCTCGCATTCGGCGATACGCGGATCCAGATCAGAGAGGTCGATTCGGCAAATGCTCTCCAGCTCGCCACCGCCGTAACCTATTTGTTCGCCGTCCTTATTCAAGAAGCGCGCCCCGAGAGCTTGAGCCATGCCGACTCCTCCGTCATTGGTCGCACTGCCGCCGATGCCTATAATCAGTTTACGGCAGCCCAGTCCCAGCGCTTCCTTGATCAGCTGCCCTGTACCGTACGTCGTTGCTATCATCGGATTTAACCGCTCTTTAGGTACCAGCATCAGTCCTGACGCCGAAGCCGCTTCAATTACGGCAGTGCGCCCATCCTTCATCAATCCTATCTCTGCCTTAACCGGATTACCCAAGGGGCCCGTGACTTCCACCTCATGCAGCCGCCCCTGGACAGCGCCAATAATGGCTTTAACCGTACCTTCCCCGCCGTCGGCAACAGCCATTTTATAAACCTCAGCTTGGGGAAAAGCTTCAAGGATTCCTTGTTCCATGTACTCGGCTACCTCATACGCATGAAGACATCCTTTGTATGAATCAGGTGCAACTAAAATTTTCAAACGGTTCACCTCGGCTTCTGGATTCGCTAAACGGATTAAAACTTACCGCTGCCTGCTCACTTCAATAGCGGTACTCCAACCTCTATCCCATTTCAAATCATACATTTCGGGGTTACGACTAGCAATAGTACTGATTGTTGAAAAACAAAAAAACCTGATCGATCAAGAAACTTGATCACATCAGGTTTGTGGGCGATACCTCTACTCCTTGACCGATCCAAGCGTAATCCCATGAACAAAGAATCGTTGCAAGAACGGATAGATCACAAGAATTGGAATCATGGCAATAAAGATCTTAGCCGCATTCAGAGTCTGGTTGGATAGCTCATTTAAGCGTTTCAACGCCTCAGGATCGTTGTTAATCGTGGTCAAATCCATCTGAACGACCATCTGTTGAATATACGTTTGCAGCGGATAATTGTCAGGCTTCGTCATAAAAACCAAACCGCTGAAAAACTCATTCCAGTGACTGACTATGCTGAACAGTGTAACGGTCGCTAAAACCGGTACGGATAAAGGGATAATTAACTTAATCAGGGTATACCATGGTCCTGCCCCATCCACAAAAGCGGATTCTTCCAGCTCTTTAGGCAAGTTCCGGAAGAAATTCATGACCAGAATGACATTAAACATCGGTAAGCCGCCTGACAGCACCAATACCCAAACACTGTCGATTAGTCCATATGCCTTCACCGTTTGATAAAGCGGGATAAGCCCTCCGCTAAACAGCATCATAAATACGAGTACCCACATAAGGACGTTTCTTAAACGAAACTCTTTGGTGCTCTTGGATAACGGGTACGCCATAAACACCGTAACTACAAAACTGAGGGAAGCCCCCAATGCAACACGTTGAATAGATACCCAGAATGAGTTGAAAAAAACAGCATCCTTCATAATCTGCACGTATGAATTCAGATTGAACCCTACCGGCCATACGCTGACGATACCGGCTGCAGCTGCAGATTTTTGGCTAAAGGAAACCATCAATGTATACCAGATAGGAAGGATACAAAGAAGTGAAATGGCAACTAATACGATAATAAGGACTAAATCGAATATTTTGGAGGCGGCACTCGTTTCTCTAATCATTTCAATGCTCCTTCGTTAAAAGATCCGGTAATTTGTAAATCGGTTGGCAAGGTAATAAGACAATGTAATCAAGATAAAGCCCACTACGGATTTCAGCAAACCGACGGCCGTAGCCAAACCATATTGCAATTTCAACAGACCTTCGCGGTATACCCAGGTGTCAATAATATCACCGGTGGAATACACAAGCGGATTATACAAGTTAAAGATTTGATCGAATCCGGCATTCAGTACATTTCCCAGACTTAAGATTAGAAGCAGCAAAGCGGTTGGCGCGATGCCTGGAACTGTAATATGCCTGAGCCGATGCCAGCGATTCGCTCCGTCCAGTGCCGCCGCTTCGTACAAAGAGGGATTGATTCCTGTTAAAGCTGCCAAATAAATAATGGTATTAAAGCCAAACTCCTTCCATACATCACTCCCGACAACGAGATACGGGAACAGCTCTGGTTTGCCCATAAATAGAATCGGATCAATATGGAATATCGACAGCAAGTTGTTAACCGGACCTGTAAAGGAGAAGACATCCATTATAATCCCGCTGAGAATGACCCAAGACAGAAAATGCGGTAAATAGACTAGAGTCTGAACCCATCTTTTGAAGATGGCTGCGCGTAATTCATTTAGCATTAGAGCAAAAATAACCGGTACAATAAGATGCGCCACCATCTTCATTAGTGCAATAAAAATGGTATTAAAAAAGATAATTTTACTGTCATTAAGTGAAAACATATATTCGAAGTTTTCTAAGCCGATCCACTCCGAGCCAAACACGCCACGTACAGGCTGATAATCCTGAAAGGCAATAAGTGCCCCGAACATCGGGACGATACTAAACATGATCAACCATACATAGCCCGGGAGAAGCATGAGGTAGTAATGTTTTGCAAATCCTTTGTTTTTCACAAACTGTCACTCCTTGTTTTCGATATAGAGAGATGTTCTCATGCAGATGCTTCTAGTTCAGTATAAACGCGATGTGCTGCTCTCCGTGATAGATAGCGAGAGGGCATTCAGGTAGAGAAATGAAGGAATATCAAACAAGCACGAGAGCCGTTTGATCAATCATTTCTATCATCTATACGCCTGTCCATCCTACATTTGTCCACCTAAACGCAATGAAATGATATAAGGACATAAGGAGAATATGCGGCCGAGAACTAGAAAGGACGCCGTCTTCATGCCGGCGTCCTTCCTGGTAGCATTGTTTTTATTTAATTGTTTTTGCAATTTCCTCTGTTACATCATCGCCGCCTTGTTTTTTCCAGTCCTTAACGAACTGATCAAAGGTATCAAGCGGTGCAGAACCCATAATAATCTTCAAGAACGTTTCTTTTTCCAGCTTGGTTAAGTTCGTCCATCTTTTCTCTACGGTTTCGGTACGTGTGTAAGATAGACTTTTGATTTTATTAACGTTTGGATCAGAATGATTTCTTGCTCCAACCAGTATGGAATAGGCACGCATGAAATCTTTATCGCTCTGATTCCAATATTGGATATCCACTTTGTCATAAGGTTCTAATTTGGCATTTTTAATCGTTTCCAACGAGTTTTTCAGCAATTTATATTCCGGCTTGTCTGCATAATCTGCAGGCGTCTTGGTTCCCGCCAATACCTCTTGCATAGCCTTATATTCATACCCGATTTCGTCGAGCGGTGCAAAGAAGTTACGGATGAGCATGAAATCAGGCCCGTGTATCGCTTCGTCTCTCAAATAAAGATTATTCAGCTTAATTAGAGCCTCCGGATGCTCATATCCTTTCCGGACAACCAGGTAACCGTTCGATGGGTTAGCTACCTTGACGTTATATTTGCCTTCCGCATCCAGCGGCGCCGCATAAGCCTGCCAGTTGGCTTTGGGATCGTTCTGCCATGCGCTCGGCAGCGGCCAGTAACCTCCATAGAAGCCTTCAAAAAACATGCCAGCTTTACCGCTAATAACCGTCTCTTCGGCAGCTTTGCGAATGCCTATTTCTTTATCGATCAAACCGGCCGCATACATGTCCCGCAGCTTAGCAAGCGCATTTTTGGTCTCTGGCAGAATTGATCCATACGCTGGCTTGCCGTCGCCGCCTTCAACCCAAAATCCCGGAAACGCATTAAAGGCTCCAAAAATCGGCGTTACATCGAAGGCGCCTGGGCCGGCAGTAAAATCATTGTATAATCCCGTACCCGCAGCGATACCGATGGTGTCCGCTTTACCGTTGCCATCAGGATCCTGCTCCACGAAGGCTTTCGCCACGTTTTCCAGATCCTCCACCGTTTTTGGAGGCTGGAGGCCGAGCTTATCGAGCCAGTCTTGACGGATCCACAGCATATTAAAGTCTTCTGCACCTACATGCGGAATAGCCATCATCTTTCCGTCAAAGGTAACTTGCTCCTCAGCAAGACCATTTGTACTTTCCATAATTCTTTTTACAGCAGGAGACGCATAGTTATTGTAAGCGTCCGTGAGATCTTCCAATTCCCCTGCTTTCACCATTTGATTCAACTGTACTTGGCTGACAACCATTGCATCAGGCAAATCATTGCTGGCAATGGACAAATTCATTTTCTGATCAAAATTTTCTTTGGATACCTGCCACGCAATATCGATTTCGATATTAAGCTCTTCTTTCATCGCCGTTTTCCAGGCATTTTTCTCAAGTGTTTCCCCTTTAGTGGACTTGAAGGCCGGGTCTACGGAGTAAGCGGTTTTGATGGTTACCGGCTCTGCGTATTTACCGAACGGATCGGAAGGTGCGGATGGTTTAGCACTTGCCTGCGGCTTTTCCGCTGTTGATTCATTTGATCCATTCGAACACGCTGATACCGCTACCATTGATGCTGCAAGCAGCACCATGGTGATCTTTTTAAACATTGATGTCCCCTTCTTTCGCTAAGTTTTTGCCTCGTGTTCAGTATATACCTGAAAGTCGGCACTCCGAGATAGATAGCGAGAGGAGGTTCAGTTAGAGAAATGAAGGCAATTCATGCGAGCAGGAACGCAAAACGGCAATTTGCTCCGAACATTTCCCTCCCTGTTATCATACATTTATCTACCTGCACGGATAGCACAGGACTCCTGAACTAATTCATTCGGTGAGTTTGGCGATATTCGCTTGGAAGCTCGCCGGTTAACTCACGAAAAATCCTGCTGAAATATTTTTCATCCGAATAGCCGGTTTGTTCCGCGATCCAAACAATGGTATGGTTCGTATTCAACAAATACTCTTTTGCCTTTTCTATTCGGATAGACCTGGAATACTCGTTGAACGTCTTTCCGATTATATCTTTAAAACATTGGCTAAAATAACCCCGGCTTAAATTTAAACGTTGGGCCACTTCGGCTGCTGTAAGCTGCTCGCTTAATTCATCTTGCACCATTGAAACAGCCTTTGTGATGCAATCCATGATTTCTTGTGAATAAGCAGGGTTTCCAATAGATTCCTGAATGCCCGTTCGGATCTTGCTTAACCATTGTTCAACATGAAACCAAGAATGAACATTGTTGATCATTAGAATTTTGCTTAATTGAGTCTGAGTAAATCGACGGTTCCATTCGATTACAAGAGAATATAGAAGTCCTATTAATTGTTTCTCTTGCAGCCTCAACAACTTCATTTCATGAATGAGTCTATTGAACGTCGTATCGTTATGGAACCATGTAGAAAACAGCCAGCCTTCTTTTACTTTTTCCAATGCTGATTCATCCGTTTCGGTGTGGACATGTACATCCTCACTCAGGGAAACGTTAATGATTTTGTGATCAGGATGATATTCATAAAATAAAACTTTCTCTTTATAAACCCTTAACCAGCGCTGCATATCTTTCCAGCTGTACCCGTCCTTGTCAGATAAAATAAGCAGCACGCTCTCTGGCTCCAGACGCACCTTCTCCGACAATGTTTCAAACACTTCACTTTGTTGTTCTTCTTTAGCGAACCACACCGAGCAGTTTCGATCCGCTTCCATCATGACAGCCGATGCAGGAAGCTGCAGTTCATGAGGCCAATTATGATCAATTTCATGATTCAAGGATAAAAGCACATAACCAAACTTATTTTCGGCAATAGCTTGATCCGGATTTAACGATTTTATACTTTGACTTCTTTGTTCGTTAATACGTGCTGCAATTCGGCCAAGAATTTCTTCAAACTGTTCCTCTTCCATCTGCACCTTAGCAATATAATCGATTGCGCCAAGCCTTAGCGCTTCCTGGATATATTCGAAATCCTGGTGCAGCGTCAATACAACCATATGCAGATGCGGAAAGCGCATTCGCGCGAACCTCATAAGTTCGATGCCGGACATGACCGGCATGGAGAGATCTGTAAGCAGCAAATCGACGGAATGCGATTCCAAAAACTCTAATGCCTTCTCACCATTACTCGCTTCCCCGACTACCTCCATGCCGAAATCTTTCCAAGGCATAAAAGAAATCAGTCCTCTGCGAACTAGTTTATCATCATCTACCACAAGAACTTTTATCGACATTACGTATCCTCCCCGCTCAGAGGCAAAGTCAACAATACGCTTGTCCCCTTGCCGACTTCACTCTTTATTTCCAGACTCGCGTTATCTCCATAACGTGCATCCAGCATTCGTTTAACATAATTCATGCCAATTCCCATCCCAACTTTCTTATGTTCAACCGTGCGATTGTTCAAAATCTCTTGGATCGTTTCTTCCTTCATCCCTGCTCCATTATCATTAATGGATATGTGAACATTATTATCCAACACGACACTAACCTCGATATATCCATCGTCACTTAAACCGTGATATAAAGAGTTTTCAACCAATGGCTGAAGAATAAAACGCGGCACGGGCTGTTTTAGGACACTCTCGTCCACTTCTATCCGAACATCAAACTGAAAATCGTACCTGATTTGCTGTAAAACAAGATACTGTCTTAACGCGTCGATCTCTTCCTCAATGGTTGACACTTGTCCCATTTTACCCAAGTTGTAGTACAGCAGCTTGTTCAGCGACTTTACGAGCCGGTCAATCTCCTTTTGTCCGTTGATCATAGCCAGCCAATGCACGGTATCAAGGGTATTCATCAAGAAGTGGGGGTTGATCTGATAAAGCAGCTTTTCAACTTCAAGATCTACACGTTTTTTTTCCTTTTGCTCTACTTCTTCGAATAAATTCCAGATCTGTTCCTTCATTTCGGAAAATTGCCTTAATAAATAATCAAATTCGGGAATATTCGTTTTTTTAAGCTGCGGTTTTAAACGATTTTGAGACATCCATTTAATCTCGGAATGAAAAAGGTTTAGCGGCTTGTATACCATCTTCCAAAGCATCCAAGCGAGCAAAATGGTCAGGCAAATAAAAAACAGCGAAACCAGCAATATTTGAAGCATCCATTGGTTTTTTTCTTTGTTATAGTCAGTCTGTGAAATAACGGAAACAACACTCCAATTTTGATTAGAGGTTTGCTTAAACCAGTAATGATCTTTATATAAACCGGTCCCCTCATCCTTTGAGAAATCGGGAAATTGTGCGCCGCTCGCAAAGATTTCCGGAACCTCGCTATAAGCGATTCGGCCATTCCCGTCTAAAATAAGATGAGATAAGCCTCCTCCATATTCATTGTTTTCAAGAATGTTTTGGGTCAAAGAAAACCCGGTTTCAATATAGACATATACATCATCACGGTCCGGCAATCCTACCTTTCTTAACGCTGACAACACGATTTGATTATCAGACTCGTTCATACTTTGATGTGGACCGAAATACGTAATATCATAATACTTAGCAAGCAAAGGCAAAGAATTTAATGAAAAGTTTTCTTTTACAGGGAAGTTTTCGAATTGAATGGCATTTTCTTTCTGGATATAGTAAAGTGCTAATCCAATATTGGGGTTGGAAAAAGTTGTCAAGTTTAGTTCACTTTTCAACTGATTTTTAGTTTCTATTCTTTGATAACGATCTATCGGTTGGAACAAGACATCGTCTATTTGCTTTACGATATTGCCGCCATATGCTAATTGTTGAGAAATATGATTTAGATTACTTATGGAATTCCCCAATGAAAGCTCAACTTGTCTCAGGTTACTATTTATTCCGCTCTTAATTTTATTGTCAAATATCTTGTCGATCGTGTAGTTCGAAATGATAAAAATACTTAAAAAGGGCACCAAAGAACTTACTAGAAATATTAAAAAAATTCTTCTCTTCAACGTCATTTTCTTCTACAACCTTTCATACTAAAATACGATTACTCCCAACTTCAAGCCGATAAATTACAGAAATGAAGATGTATTCGTCGCCTGGTCACCTTAGAAGCGGCTTTTTTTAATCATTTTAGCATGCATGATAATTTAGGGAAACGTTTGCACAAAAGAATTGCATGGCAATTCGTGGAGCCTTAATCTTTTATTTGTGTTTAATAACGAGTTCTGTATTGGTCAGGGGGATGTAAATCGTCGATAGATAGCAACAAGAGGTTCAGGTAGAGAAATGAAAACAATTATGACGAATAACAAAAAAACCAGTCTGTTCAAGTCTTTGAACAAACTGGTTTTCTCCATAAGGAGTAATTTTGGTTTCACTGTATCGAAGAAATTGATTCCTAATTCAAGGGCTCTATTAATAATAGAACGACTGCGCTCCTCATCGAGCGCCCTAGGATGATGCTACCGCTCTGATACACCGAAGCCCATACAGAAATACAAAGCCGGGAAAACACCGGTGTTTCCAAGTTTCACATACTCCATTTCATTGCTCCATATTGATTCCTTCAAGTGGCTACTTCAATATCCTTTTGGGGTCTTATACTCCATAAGATAAAGAACGAGACAATTACAATTGCTAGACATACCCAATAAACGTCACGAACCCCTGCAAACTGAGCAATGATACCGCCGCCTAAATTTCCCACTAACCTTCCAATAATGGACCCGTTGTAATAGATCGTTGTGGACATCCCCGGTGAATTTGGAAGAAGCTCCGTGAAATAGCTTAGTCCATTGCCCATAACAATAGCCACAAACACTGCCTGCAAAAGCTGTGCTGCGATCAGCTGCCAGGAATCGGTAGAAACACTTAATATAATGTTGTAAATGATTGCAATAAAGCAGGCGCTGATCATCAAAGAATGGTTCGATATCTTTCTGCCCAGGGCGCCTAGCGCAAACATAATGGGAATCTCCAAACCAGCACAAATACTAACAACCAATCCGACATCTGTAAGCGTACCATGAAGCTCGTTTACAATAAACAATGGCGTAACGATCCCGTTTATGGCATTGACCGCAAATAGAAAGATGAAGGCAATCAACGGAAACCAGATCTGCCTGCGGTTGAGTGAAGTTGCGCCTGTACTACCTGATCTCTTATTTTGAACTGCTCTTTTTTTAGGCAAAAATAGAAACACAAGAGATGCGATTGTAAGAAAAATAGCGGAAGTCCCAAGAAAGAGTCCCTTGTATCCAACAGCTCCTAAAATTATTGTTCCTACTAAAGGTCCTACCAGAAATCCGAGAGATACAAGTGAACGTAAAGTAGACATCGCAAACGTCTTGTCGTCGGAGTTGCTTTCATTTGCTGATTCCTGAGCATAGGCATAAATTTGCGGCATGGCGGCAGCCCCTAAACCACTAAAAAAACTAACGATAATAAGTAAAATTAAGAAGTTATCAAACACTAAATATGAAGTATAGCCCAATGCAGATGAAACCGCGGCTAAAATAATAATTAATTTCCGGTCCAGCCTGCGATCCGAATGTTTACCAATGAACGAGTTCGCCACCACGCCACTTAATGAACTCACAGCCGTGAAAACGCCGAAGGCTCCCGCACTCATTCCCAAATCCTCTGTAAAATAGAGAGCTAAGTACGGCAGTGTAATCGAAATCCCGGTGCCAACCAATAGAACACAAATGACAAATAAACTATATCCCTTGATTGCAAACAATTTTTTTACTCGTGTGTACAACTTTATCCTCCTTAAAACAATTATGATTAAAATCCATATCGGTAATGGATTCCGGTAATTCAAACATCACCATTCCTGGCGAAATGATGGTTGAGCGGATATTGTTACCGTACTCTTCCTTGCGCAGTCCTTCTGAAATCGCACGTACAGTGAACTTCGTCCCAGCATAGACGGCGCTTCCAGCGCCGACAAAGTGCCCGGCTACGGAATAGAGTACTTGGTTCATATTACCTCTCTTTAAATTTTTCCCCTTTATGCTTATTCCTATTATGCAGCAAATGAAAAAGCGATCGTTATCCCATTAGTCTCGAATCATTGCCTAATCCCCTCACCTCCACTTAAGCGACAGATATTGTTGCTTATTCAAAAAGGCAAGCCTATTTGGCTTGCCTTCAGATATTGAAATTTAAGTTGCTCACTCCGATTGCTCTGATCTTCCCTTCCCGATACAGCTCCTCCATGGCGCGCCAGGAACCATACACGTAAGCGTGGAGTCCGACAGATATTCCAGCGCCTTCAACTCATGTATAGGACATAATGTTCTTCTTACTTCATTTCGTTCTATAAGAACATTAGATATCAAGTTTACGGGTACCGATCCATTTCACCATTTCCGGATCGCGATGAGAAAAGAACAGGCTCTGTTTCGTATCTAACGTAGCAATCGACTCCATATCCTCTTGATTTAATTCAAAATCAAAGATGTTGAAGTTTTCGATAATTCTTTCTTTACGAACAGACTTTGGAATCACAACGACTTCTCTTTGTGTCAACCAACGTAAAACCACCTGAGCTACGGATTTATTATACTTTTCAGCTATGGATACCAATACCTCATTCTGGAACAAGTTATTTTTCCCTTCAGCAAAAGGCGCCCAGGATTCGATCTGAACATTATTCTCTTTCATGAATTTTGCATTTTCGATTTGTTGGTTGAAAGGGTGCGTTTCAACCTGGTTTACGGCAGGAACTACTTCATTATGAATAATTAAATCGATCAGACGATCCTCATGAAAGTTACTAACGCCAATCGCACGGACCTTTCCTTCACGATACAATTCCTCCATAGCGCGCCAAGAGCCAAACACATCTCCATATGGCTGATGAATTAAATACAAATCCAAATAATCCAATTGCAATCTATCCAGTGATTTTTCAAATGCTTTTTTTGTGCGCTCATAACCAGTATCCTGAACCCAAAGTTTCGTAGTGATAAATAACTCGTCTCTTGCCACGCCACTACGTTTGATCGCTCTGCCAACTGCTTCTTCATTTAGATAAGAGGCAGCAGTATCAATCAGCCGATAGCCTGCCATAATAGCATCATAAACGCTTTGTTCACATTCATTTTGATCTGCAATCTGAAAAACACCAAAACCGAGTATAGGCATCTCAACACCATTGTTCAAAATTACTTTTTGCATATATAATCCTCCAGTATTTTAAAATTATTTGTAAATCGATTTGATCTTATCCGTTACATCCATAACTGTACGAAAGTGCTGTTTATACTGTGCATGATACCGAAGGCTTCAGGAGTCGCTAATTGTGACGTACGGACCAAAAAGCTGATATGGGACAGCATGTGAATTTTCTAGGTATTGTTCGTTGCAATGTATGCTCTCCCCCTTTTCACATCCTTATTATGCACCAGATGACAAAGCGACCGTTATCCCATTCGTCTCAAATGTTTGCCTAATACTCTCAAGACCACTTATGTAACAGACGGAGATGGACTATAATCGAACTATAAAGAATGAAGGAACAAGGAGGACCAAATGTCTGAAATAATCACTAAACAGCAGAATGAGCTCGCCAAAATCATTGAGCGTTATTCAGAAAAGGACGGAGTTCACCGAACCGCTATTCCGTCCTTATTTTTCATGCGTCAGTCGAATGCGACCGGACCAAACCACGGAGTTTACAAGCCTTCCTTTTGTATGGTAGTACAAGGGGCGAAGGAGGTATGGCTAGCACAGGAGCGCTTTACATACAGTCCTGCCGATTACCTTGTTGCATCCGTTCACTTGCCAGTTACCGCCCAAGTCACAGAAGCCGCTCCCGATGTACCATATTTGGGTTTCAGGCTTGAATTTTCACCGAGTCAAATCCTAGAGGTTCTACATGACTCTGAGCTTCGAGTTATTCCGAAAGAAAATCCTAGACGGGCTATGTTTGTTAGCCATATTGAATCGTCTTTATTGGATGCGGTCATCAGGTTAGTTCGTTTGTTAGATAATCCCAAAGATATTCCGGTGCTTGCTCCACTATATACTGAGGAAATTCTTTATAGGGTGCTGCAAGGTCAGAATGGGAATATTTTAAAGGAAATTGTAATGGAAGAAAGCTCAATCCATCAAATCAGAGATGTTATTGAACACATCATGAACAATTACGATAGTTCTTTTCGGATTGAGGAGCTTGCCGAAATAGCGAATATGAGTGTTTCTTCGTTTCATCGGCACTTTAAAGAAGTAACTGCTATGAGTCCTATTCAGTTCCAAAAACAAATGAGACTTCAGGAAGCCCGGCGTCTATTATTAACCGAGTCTGCAGATGCCGCTGATGTTGCATATCGGGTAGGCTATGAAAGCACTTCCCAATTCAGCCGTGAGTATTCCCGAATGTTTGGCTTTCCGCCTAGAAAAGATATAAAGCGCCTAAAAGCATAAACGAAAGTCAGTCAGTAAATGCTGCAATGAATAATCCGATATCCAAACAAAAATCAGGGGTCGAAAAAAAATAAACCCCTTCATCGAAGGGGTCTCAACGTGTGCATTCGCTTGCAATATAATCTGCCATCCGAATAGCTAAAGCAACGGTAGTCAGCGTAGGATTGGCAGCCCCCATACTAGGCAGAACACTGTTATCGGAAACAAATAATCCAGGTACTCCGTGTACTGAACCCATCGGATTTGTGACGGACGTATTCGGATCGATCCCCATTCGACACGTCCCTGATTCATGATTATCCGCCCCGGGCAGAAGTAAACAGATATCGGACCCTTCTTCTGTTAAATCTAGCTTTAAACCTATAATCGAGGCTATTTTCCTAAGGAAGACAGCCGATTGTTCAATGACAGCCCAATCCGTAGGACTGTAGCTGAAATGAACTTTAATTTCAGGCAATCCGTAAGCGTCACGTTTGGTTGGATCCAGAAACACCCGGTTCTCATACCGGGATTGCACTATTCCCAATGTATTCAGAGCATTCCCTTTCCACTCATTTATTCTTGGTTTTGGTCGATATCGATAGGAGTAATAAGAGCCGAATATTTGAAGCTGAAACGGGCGATACCATGTTTGCGGAACCAAAATATTGATCATTCCCAATATTTCCGGAAATTTTTCGCTGCTGATTTCACCGTTTCCCCTGACGATGGAGTGATTAGTGAGATAGTGACCGATCGCTCTTCCTGGAATCCCCGAGTTAAGCAATATCCGCGGGGTTTCCAATGCGCTTGCGGCGAGCACCACGGTTTTGGAGCGAAGGTCATATACTTTCTTCTCCGGCGTTATCACCCGGATTCCCCGCGTTTTTTGATTCTGATCCGTAAGGACCTGAATCGCCCGGGCATTCACGGCTAGATCGAAGGGATGCAGTTCGAGCGCTCTTGCCAAAAAGATGATCGAACTGAAATAGGCGTTCGAATGAAGATCTCCATATTGCGTAGGTTGGAGATCGATAGCCACAGGTTGATCGACGGCCTCCGGATATCCGTTCGCCCGCAGACGGTCAAGTAAAATTTGAGTAAATGTGGAATATCGCGAATATAAATCGGTTACGGTCATTATCCGTTCGGCGATACTGTAATACCTATGCATTTCCGGAATTGGGACCGGCCATTTCGCGAGTTCGAAATCCGGAATACGCGGACAAACCGCCCCCCAGAACAACGTTCTCCCGCCGAGTGCATGCACCAACCGGGATCCAGGAAATTGCGGGAGGGTTTCGCCCAAGCGGGGAGCGATACTAGGGTCGTTGTAGAGACTTGTGGCTGTCGACCCTGTCGGTAAATTGAAAGCATTCGTCGGAAGTAACAGCCCTCCCCGTTCGACGATACCTATCCGTTTGCCCGAATTTTTCAACTGTTCGCATAGCCTCCAGAGGGCTGCCCCTCCGCCTGCACCTGTCCCGGCGATGATGACGTCATATTCTTTCGAAGCCATTTCGTCTAGGGGTGTAACAGGTATCCAATGATTCTGATCGGTAGGCGGAGGTAACGGACAGTAAGGGATTTGACGCACTGATGTTATTGTATCTTGATGATTAGCCGCGCTAGGACGTAACGCGTCATCACTATTCGAACTCCAAATCATCAAACGACAGCCCCCTTAACAGACCTTCATTTGAATGCGATGAGCATAACTGATACAGGAAGCGTCAGAACAAAATCTCCATATTAAATTTATGCTGTGCTAAAAGGGATATTCGTCTATAAGACAATGTCAGCCATCTAATTTCCGTAGGCGTTTTGTATGAGTAGTACGGGACAATTTGCCCGACCTTTGGAATATGGAAAGGACCGCCAATCCAACAGGCGACCTCATCCAATACGGATTAGTTCAAAAATCCTTCGAGCGCTATGGTCGGTTTCCCGTCCGCCTGCCAAGCCCCTTTGTTATAATTATTGTATCCCGGTGGTGCTTGAGGCTCCCAGTAGAATACGCCAAGACCTTTGCCGCCGGATAAATTCCGGACTTTGGTTTTTATATCGGCAATAAAACTTTTAGCAGCTGCAGGCTGGTTGTAGTCCATTCCAATCTCCGAGATCATGATGCTTTTGCCGTAACGCGATATCATATCATTTGCATTGCTGATTGTCTGATTAACTTTTTCACTCCAGTCCGATGGGACCGGATAGAGGGACATTCCGATAATGTCAAAGGTAGCCCCGTTGTTGATCAAGCCGCCGATGTTCCAGACAAATTCGCTGTTATCATGTCCGAATGCCAATTGAACAATGGTCTTAGTAGAAGGAAAGATATTTTTAACCGCATTATTACCAGTATTCACTAGCAAGGCGTAGTTCTTCATGTTGAGCGAGGCTCGACCATCTTCCCAAAGCATGCCGCCGTTTGTTTCATTTCCAATTTGTACCCAATCCGGGGTGACGCCATTATTCTTCATGGTATTCATCACGTAGACGGTATGAGACCAAACGGCATCCATAAGCTGGTTAAAGTTGAAATTCCTCCACGCATAAGGCTTGGTCTGATGCCCTGGGTCTGCCCAAGAATCGCTGTAGTGGAGGGTCAGCATTACATTCATCCCCTGATCCTTCGCACGTTTGGCCAGTAGGGCAGCCTTTTCGGCATTCATATAACCGTTCCTGTAATCGCTCATGTTCGGATTGACCCACACCCGAATCCGGACGGAGTTGATTTGATAATCATCTTTAAGAATTTGAATGATATCTCTCGTCACGCCATTTTTATCCTTCCAATGATAGCCCTGTGCCTCCATACCCGAAACCCAACTGATATCCGCGCCCTTGGCAAACACCGGGGCGGCGTCCACTTGTTTTCCTAATGTAAAGTTAATGGAAAAGGTTATAACGACAAGCGCTATCACGACCAGTAGAGACGAAACTCTTGATTTCTTTTTCATGTTACAGATTCCACCTTTTATGCTTAAATTACAATACTCTTTTCATAATTTGACCAAAGGCTAGTTGTAGCGTTCCCCTATCCGACGAATGCATACATTCGCTAAGAATGGAGCAGGCAAAGAGGTTGCTAGTGGATCCTATCATCAGAAGTCAGCGAAGTGGCCGTTCGAGTCGGTTACGACAATATGTATCATTTGAATTGCAATAAAAACAAAAAAAAAGGTTAGCACAACTCATTTGTTGGCTAACCGGTTATATATTCGTGGAAGGAATTGGGTTAAACTCTGATTACGTTCCTGTTACCTTACCTTAATGGATTAAGCATTAAACATATAACTGCCGGAATCAACCTTTATCACGCCATACATCTGCCCATTCTCCCGCAACATTTCATATTCACATGGAGCTCCGTTCTCCAGAACACGTCCAGTAGATGAAAGAATCGGCAGCTTGACTTTCGCAGACGTATTAGGCGGAATGCTTACATGCAGCTTCACCCCATCCTTGTCATGTGAGAAATCAACGTGTATCAAACCTCTGGCCGAATGATGGCTTCCGCGCGTATGCCGTATTTTTTCAGTATAAAACGGAGCAATCAATATCTCCTTATAAGCATCTTTTAAAGAAGAAATGCCAAGCATCTCTTTATACATCCATTCCAAAATATGACCCATCATATCATGATTGCGCGAACGGGCATCGTCCGTCCAAAATTCAGGCAGAGCGGTCTCACCCATCTCGACAAAGCGAATGTAACTGGGATGCTCGGGCTGCATCATCATATCGAAAACGATATCGTTCCGATTCATGCCCGCCAATGCGCCAAATAAATATCGGAGACCGATCTCCCCTGAACGCAATTGGCTTCCGGACGTCGCATTCAGCAAAGCAGCTTCAATATCTATGCGGCACTCATCCGGTACGAGGCCGAAGTAAAGCGGCATGGCCTGCATAACCTGGTTCTCTGGATCAAATTCGCCATTCAGCTTGCAATAGGAATAACGGTTTTCGCCCGGCACTTGTCTCAGTAGTTTTTCATTATAGACCCGCTTAATACGTTCAGCCTCTGCAGCATAATCATCAGCTTCATCATCGGATTCCAGCATGATGGCGAACTTGGCCATTAATCGGTAACACTCATAATAAAATGCCGTCTCGACATTTTCGATATAATCCCCGCCGGTTTGCGGAGCAATGCCCCAGTCTCCGAGGCCATGGCAGATCAGCCCTCCATCCACCTCTTTCGATTGCAAATAGCTCATATAGGCTTTCATTGCCGGATAAGCTTCTTCAATGGCAATTCGATTGCCGTACGTTTGCAGCAGCAGTTCTGGAACCATAATAATTGCGCTTCCCCACGCAATCGAATCCCTGAACCCTTCTTGAAACCTTGCATATTCAGGCGCAATATCGGGGATCAACCCGTCTTCCGTTTGGGCTTCGATCATATCCCGCGTAATCTTCAGCCAGAGCTCCTCCACCCGCTTCACATACATGATCGAAGGCCCCATAAGACTGGCCGTCTCGATCCAGCCAAGCTTTTCGATCGTCGGACAATCCGAATGCACACTTTGCAAATTGCTTTCGATTGCCTTCATGATAATTCTGGCCAACTGTGTGATGCGGGGATCATCCGTTTCTACATCTCCGGCGTCCCGAGCAGCCGACGTAACGAAATATCCCTTTACGTCATGGATGAATGGCCTCGACTGTTCCGCTTCGTCCCTTGTACAGCCTTCGATTTGCACCCATCTGGCCCCGTAATAAGAAAAGTCAGGCTTCCAAATTTCCACATCTCCGGTACCGGCAAGCGTAAACTCCGAATAAGTGACGATGTCCCATGGGGTACCCACCGTTCCGTCTCCATTCCGAAGCTCACCCGGCTTTATCGTCACTTTACTGCCTGCAGGTCCGCTGACATGAATCTCGAACATGCCCGACATATTCTGTCCCAAATCAAAGACATACACGTTTTTCAGCGGCTCTTCGATCCCGATCGTATCATAGATTCTTTGCACAGTAATTGGAGGCTGATTCTGGCATACCAGCTTACCTTCGGGAGGTGACAATACAACCGCGTCCTCCCACTCCGAATCATCAAACCCATCATCGTACCAGCCGTTCGGATATAGGCGCGCATCAAAGTTTTCTGAGCCATAAACATTGGCAAGGGTCGTTGCGCTTTCCCTCACCTTCCAACCGCCCTGTTCCGTTCTAATGATCTCTTTCGAACCGTCCTCATACTCGATATGCCATTCTCCCAGCGTGATAAGTTCGCTGCCGAAGGGCTCGTACCCTTTCCCTATCGTATAAAAATGCCTGTCTCCGGCGTCACCCGCATAAAAGCCGTTTCCGACCGATAATCCGATTACGTTGTTTCCTTGCCGAATCGACTCGGACACGTCCAAACACACGTATTGAACGGATTGATCGTAATTGGTCCAGCCTGGATCCATCTCGCTCAGGCCGACTTTCTTCCCGTTCAGATACATTTTGAAGTGCCCCAGCCCCGAGGCTAGAGCGAATGCATGCTTCACCGGACCCGCAGCAAAGAACTCCCGACGTGCATAGAATGGCTTGCTTCCTCCACTGCCAATCCATACCGCTCTCCATTCCGTCCCTTTCAGATACCCAGTAAACAGCATTTGTGTATCACTCCACTCGAAGTGTCCGTCCTGATTCCAAACGGCCACCTTCCAGTAATATCGCGTAACGCTCTGCAAAGACTGTCCGTCATATTCAATGCCAAGCTGTTCGGAGGAGCTGATCTTTCCGCTATCCCAAAGCAAGCCGTCGAGGGTGGCCATTGAATCCGCTCTTTCCGACAGCACGATCCGATAATGGGTTTGCTGCTGACCGAGTTCCTCGCCCTCTAGCAGCCAAGAGAATAAAGGCTTAGCTGTATCGACTCCCAAAGGGGAATAATAATGTTTGATTTGCAATTGAGTCGGCTTCATAAGTTCCACGCACCTTTTCATAACATATAGGACACTGCCCCTTTGGCAGTGTCCTTTTTCGTTGTAATCATTTCTAAATGAGTTGCCATTGACTACTTGAAATTGGTGATGCGCACCGATTCCATTAATCCGTATGAAGTACCCCTGCAGTGAAGAACGTCATTCCGTCACCTTACTCGCTCTGCCGAGGTTCGGTGCTGCGCATCACATCGGCAAGAAATGCGAGCAGCAGCCCTTGTCCCCAGCCCTGTATCCGCTTGAATGGCACATCTTTGTAGCCCTGCTCATCGTTCATAACTGCGGTGCCAGCCGAGACACCGGTAACTGTACCGTCAGGCTTAATACGCTGCAGCACGGCATCAAGCGCCTTTTCCACCTGCTGATTGTACAACCCAGCGCTCAGAAGGCCGGAGGCGATGCCGGCAGAGCCGGAGGTTTCCGTATAAGACGTGCAATCGGTCAGTACCGTATGCCAGAGCCCGTCCTCAGTTTGCAGTCTAGCGAGTGCACTCAGTTGGTCACGCAGCGAACCTTCAATTACCATATAAGACGGGTTCTGTACCGGAATGAGCGGCAGCGCCTTGGCCATTGTATGCGCCGCCCAAGCGTTACCCCGCGCCCAAAACACGCCGGACATGTGATTGCCCGCGAGACTGTCCCAGCCGTGATAATACAAATTGGTATCGTCGTCCTGCAAGAGCCTCTCATGCGCGTGATACTGTCTAAGGCCATCATTGAAATAATCATCGCGGCCAAGCAGTCTACCCATTCGAAGCAGATAATAGCCTGCCATCATCATGGTGTCGACCCAGGCCTGCCCGGGAAACACGTCCGTTTCCGAGTATACCGTATGCTGCAGCACACCATCGTCGAACCGCTCAGCTTCGAGCGCCAGGAAATCAGCGAGTTGAACCGCCGTCTCTAGATAACGATTATCTTTCGTCGCCTGATGCAAAGTGATCAACGCGTGGCCAACGGATACGCCGTTGACAGAGAGCTTAGGCAGCCCTTCCTCCAGCTTATCGTCGACCCAAACCTGAAGGAGTCGCAGATACTCCTCCCGTCCGGTCGCCTCAAACGCCTCTGCTACGCCATACATGGCAACACCAGCAGGCCAATCCCAATGATAATCCATTCGAAAAGTCTGATTCACCACCCGGTCGATGGTATCAGTCAGCGTTAGTCGGTCCGCATTCAATTGTTTCATGTTTGTCCCTCCATTACTCTCTGCGGCGAAAGAAGCTTGATTTCATTGGGTTCCCTTTAAACCTCACCTTTCACCGCACATCTCGTTTCCAGATTTGTTTAGAAATCAACCTACCTATCATTGAACTACTTGTAAGACGGATGGCACTGTATGTTCTGAGCGGATGCGTCCATCCCGTGTCCGTTCGTGCCTTACATGAATCAGACCGTGCGGTGTCGGATACGTACCCTCCACCCAATCTAGATCTGCTAGATTAGGCTGTATCCTCACTTTTCGGAACCCTGGTTCCGCTACCTGAACGCCCAGCACATATTCCGATAGCCAAGCAGTGGGCCCGGATGCCCATCCGTGACATAAACTATGATGGTAACCCTTGTAGCAAAAACCGCCGTATTCTCCATGAACATCGATTTTACCGGGAGGCGTGAGCTCATCAATCCGTGCCGCATTGTCCATCCACGCAATATCAAAGTCCTCCCAGAACGTCGTAGCCCCGAGCTTCAGCATGCCTCCCCAATAAGAACGGATGCTGTCGAGGCAGCCGGCGATATCGCCGGCTTCGGCGCGAGCCCAGAGCATGTAATAGCCGTAAAAGGTCGAATAGCCGTTCGGTGCGTCCGGCGCGATGACTTCACGATTGGCCTCGACAGGATCCATGAGACCGGCAAGAGTCTGCAAGGCTGCCGCCTGTTTGCTGAAAGCCTGATGTGGCTTACAATCGCGAAGTCTTCGTTCCAGCGCCCCGCAAAGTTTGGCGGTTTCTTCCTCGCCAAGAAGCCGGCAGAGACGCGCTCCTGCCTGCATCGCGAGTACAAAAAGTGCATGGACGCCGGAAGTAACGCCAGCCGGATTTGATGATGCAGGCCAGTCTAGAAACGGACGATATACATTTATTGTGCCGTCTGGCTCCACTTTACCCGCGAGCTCACGCAGTAATCCGTTCATATAACTGCGTTGCTCCTGCAGATATGCAACATTCCCATGCTGCATATACCAATCGTGCTGGATGAGCAGCCACCATATCGAATAGGTCGGCATGTCCATAAATGATGGCAAGGGGGAGCGATCCCGCTTAAAGTCCAAGCTGGCGGGTACGATCTCATGCTCGCCGAACACAGCGCTGATCGTTGCGACTTCGGGATGCATGTCGCCTGTCCAGACCAGCCGATCCCGTTTTATCCCATCCCATAAGTAATCCTGCATGTTCAAATGAACGGTATAAGCACCTGTTTCCCAAATGCGGTCCAACTGAGGATCACTGCTTCGAAAACTGCCCTTATACTCGATATCCCGGTGCAGGAAAACAGCCTGTACGCTTTGCAGTTCGAGCGTGCCTTCTTCCATCAGATCGATCCGCACAAACCGAAACCCTGTCGTTCCGAACTCGGTTGCCCCTAGGAGGCTGACGTCCACGATACTGTCGCGCGCTGTATGATCATTGGTGGCATTGCCCGGACCGGACAACTCGCTCATCGCTTCCATGGCGGATTCACCAAATCGAACACGAAGACGTGTGGTCCTCGAAGAGAAGTGACCTTCACAGACCGATATCCGAACACCGCCATGCAGCTCCTTCCCGAAGTCCAGCAAGATACCGGGCGGTTCTCCGTTATGGCGAAGTACACACGCATTACGCGCTTCCTTTGTTACCTGTCCCCCATTCGAGACAAGCAAGCCTTCCGGATTAACAACCGCAGAGGCTGATCCGGAGCCGGAAGTCCAAAGCAGACGCGATGGCTCGACATAGGCCCTGGAGCGCGGGTCTTTCGTGAGACCTCGTTCCCATAAAGATTGATTTCTCATACCGCTTTCTCCTTTCATGCCGGGTACGTTATAAATTTATCAGCATGATATACCGAACTTCATTTGCAGTCTTTGGGCCAGTTCGTCGTCTGTCAAAGGATTACGATGAGTATTTTCTAAATAAATATATTTCTCTGTTTCCGGCATGAGAAAATGTTTATACCAGGCAAAAAAATCCGGATTGTCTCCGTGCATACGCAGCCATCTTCTTAATGTATCCATATTGCTCACGGTACTCTTAATGTTTGTAAGCCAGTCCGCCCGGTAGAAATTTTGCCAATCGCCGTGTTCCGCTTCCTTCAAACCCTCTACTCCTTGTTGATAGGACCACATCGCACGCGATGCGTACACGAAAGCGACAGGAAAATCCTTATTCAAGTATGCTTTATATGAATCACCTAAAGCCGCAAATCCCTCGCAGCCGGATAGGTGCAGCTTAACGTGCAGGAGCAGATGATCGTTCAACCTGCACTGATCCTCTATTGGAAGCTTGGTCATAAGCTGTTCGATACGCCTTTGCAGCAACTGCCAGCCGGGAACCGCATCCGCGCATTTGCGGCGAAACCATTCAACCTGCTCTGCAAAACTTACCGGACCACTTGCCCAATTCAGCCTATGCAGCGGTTGTGCGTCTCTTCCTTGCAGCCAATGGCCGACGATTTCCCGAGCGGGATGATGATAAAACTCCTCGCCCGCGCGATCGTCTTCATTCGGACCGTAC
>Ga0310900_10000085_pt1 | contig 22500 bp, 36 predicted proteins | sample C24D1metaG_FD_203879 | JGI IMG/M metagenome (GOLD analysis project Ga0310900, IMG submission 203879) | Lab incubated soil microbial communities from West Virginia University Organic Research Farm, Morgantown, WV, United States - C24D1 | ecosystem: Environmental > Terrestrial > Soil >...
GGCTATTCGTCTTGGCAACCGTTTAATTATGATGGACAAAGGACGGATCATTCTTGATGTGCCTGAAGAAAGCAAAAAAGATCTCTCCGTCGAACAACTGCTTGGCGAGTTCGAGCGAATTAGCGGTAAGAAGCTGGCTGACGATAGAATTGTTTTAGGCTAAAAGGAAATTGCAGAGCATGCAGCGACAGATGGAAATGAAGCTCCGTGCACTGCGAGTAAAGTGCTTCAAACTGTAAAAGTAAAAACGCAGAAACATTTGGTCGCTGCGTTTTTGTATGTAAATTGAACTCATGCAAATGGGATTAAAAGCTGACCGAGTCATGCTGGCGTTATTTGGGGGGTGTCTTTTCGCTCATTTGATGTTTATAATCAGTTAGCGCCCATTAAGTCCGTTATTATAATGGAGAGCTTCTAAATGCTTGTAATAAGGGACATAATGGGCCATATGTGAGCTTGAACAGCATAAAAGCTATGCTCATCGGTATGGCAAAAGCCAATTGAAGCGTCCTGGAGCGATATTTTTTGTCTACTTTAAAGTATTTGCAAAGAGACCAAACTTTATGTTGCATTTGCCTATTAGTTTCGGTATAATATTGACTGTTGGTCTGACGTTGCGATGATGTGAGAGGTTGCCGACACACCCGGCCCCTTTGCCATGGGGCATGTGCAGGGTTTTCTCACGGAGTATGTCCGATAATAAATTGGGCGAAAGAAGGAGGGATTTATATGGCAAAGCAAAAGATTCGTATCCGCTTGAAAGCATACGATCACAGAATTCTTGATCAATCCGCAGAGAAAATCGTTGAAACTGCAAAACGTTCCGGTGCAGGCGTATCCGGGCCGATTCCGTTGCCAACGGAAAAGCAAATCATCACCATTCTCCGTGCGGTACACAAGTACAAGGATTCCAGGGAGCAATTCGAACAACGCACTCATAAGCGTCTAATCGATATTGTTAACCCAACGCCGCAAACGGTTGATGCGTTGATGCGCCTGGATTTACCATCCGGTGTAGATATCGAAATCAAACTGTAATACCAGCATATGTGATTATAGAAAGGAAATGAGGTGTCAACATGAAAGGTATCTTAGGAAAAAAACTTGGTATGACTCAAGTGTTTACTGCTGAAGGTAACGTCGTTCCTGTAACGGTTATCGAGGCTGGACCTTGCGTAGTGCTTCAGAAGAAAGACCAAGAGAACGATGGCTACGAAGCTGTTCAATTCGGTTTCTCCGATAAGAAAGAAAGCAGATCGAACAAGCCAGAAGCTGGTCATGCGAAAAAAGCTAACACAACACCTAAGCGCTACGTTCGTGAAATTCGCGGAATTAACCTGGGTGATTATGAAGTTGGCCAACTAGTAAAAGCTGACCTATTCACAGAGGGCGAATTCGTTGACGTAACAGGTATTTCGAAAGGTAAAGGCTTTGCCGGCGTTATCAAACGTTGGGGACAAAGCACGGGTCCTATGTCTCACGGTTCCCGTTACCACCGTGGACCAGGTTCGATGGGTTCTATCCAAGCGAACCGTGTACCGAAGGGCAAACGCCTTCCAGGACATATGGGTCACGAAACAATTACGATTCAAAAGCTTGAAGTTATCCGTGTAGATGCAGAACGTAACGTTCTTCTTGTAAAAGGTTCGATTCCGGGCCCTAAAAACGGATTTGTGAAAGTAAAACAAACAGTTAAGAAATAATTGCTCTTAAAGAAAGGAGGAACAGGAAATGCCTAAAGTAACAGTATATAACGTGAGCGGCGCGCAAGTGGGCGAACTGGAATTGGCTGAAACGGTTTTCGGTATTCAACCAAACGCACATGTCCTGCACAGTGCTGTTGTTAATCAACAAGCATCTGAGCGCTTCGGTAATCACAAAACTAAAGGACGCTCCGAAGTACGCGGTGGCGGTCGCAAGCCTTGGAAACAAAAAGGAACAGGCCGTGCTCGTCAAGGTAGCATTCGCTCCCCGCAATGGGTTGGCGGCGGTACAGTATTTGGACCGACTCCACGCACTTACGGATTCAAGCTTCCTAAGAAAGTTCGTCGTCTTGCAATTAAATCGGCATTGTCTTCGAAAGTGATCGCAAACGAGATTATCGTTTTGGATCAGTTGACACTTGCTACACCTAAGACGAAAGAATTCGCAGCAATCTTGAACAACCTTAAAGTCGGCCGCAAAGCTCTTGTAGTTACGGCTAACTATGAAGATAACGTTGCATTGTCTGCTCGCAACATTCCAGGTGTGAAATTCGTTGCAGCTGACGGCATTAATGTTCTGGATGTATTGGTGCATGACAACCTTGTCATCACTAAAGAAGCAGTAGAGAAAGTACAGGAGGTGCTTGCGTAATGAAAAATCCACGCGATATTATCAAGCGCCCGGTTATCACGGAACGTACGAGCGATTACATGGCTAACAAACGTTATGTGTTTGAAGTTGATCTTCGTTCGAACAAAACCGAAATCAAACTTGCAATTGAGCAAATCTTTAAAGTAAAAGTAACCGGCGTTAACACAATGCGTGTAGCGGGTAAACCAAAACGTTATGGTAAACATAGCGGATACAGACCAGATTGGAAAAAAGCGATCGTTCAACTGAGCGCTGACAGCAAAGAACTTGAATTCTTTGAAACGTCTGTTTAGAAAAGGAGGGAATCGAAGTGCCAATTAAAAAGTACAAACCGACATCTCCAGCTCGTCGTAACATGTCCGTCTCGACTTTCGAAGAGATCACGACAAGTACACCGGAGAAATCGTTGCTTGCTCCGCTTTTCAAAAAAGCTGGACGTAACAACCAAGGTAAAATTACGGTTCGTCACCATGGCGGCGGACACAAACGTAAATACCGTGTTATCGACTTCAAACGTACGAAAGACGGTATCGTTGGTAACGTAGCGACGATCGAATACGATCCGAACCGTTCATCCAACATCGCTTTGATCCATTACGTTGATGGTGAGAAAGCATATATCATCGCTCCGAAAGGCTTGAAAGTCGGAGATCAAGTAACTTCTGGACCAGCTTCTGATATTAAACCAGGCAACGCGTTGCCGCTTGTGAATATCCCAGTCGGTACAGTTATCCACAACATCGAATTGAAACCTGGCAAAGGCGGACAACTCGTTCGTGCAGCTGGAACTAGTGCTCAACTTCTTGGTAAAGAAGAAAACTACGTTTCCGTGCGTTTGTCTTCCGGTGAAGTTCGTCGTATTTTGAACACTTGCCGTGCAACAATCGGTTCAGTTGGTAACGAAGATCACGAACTCGTGAAAATCGGTAAAGCCGGCCGTAACCGTTGGCTCGGAAATCGTCCACAAGTACGTGGTGTTGTAATGAACCCTAACGATCACCCACACGGTGGTGGTGAAGGCCGTGCTCCAATCGGACGCAAATCGCCAATGTCGCCTTGGGGTAAACCAACTCTTGGTTACAAAACGCGTAAGAAGAAAAAAGCATCGAGCCAATATATTATTCGTCGTCGCACGAAGTAATAACCGCTTGATAAAATCCGCGTGATACGCAAGTATCGCTACCGCTCATGAAGGGAGGAACACAAATGGGTCGCAGTTTAAAGAAAGGTCCGTTTATTGACGGTTACCTGCTTAAAAAAGTCGAGGTATTGAACGAAACGGAGAAGAAAGTCGTTATCAAAACCTGGTCCCGCCGCTCGACCATTTTCCCGCAATTCATTGGTCACACGTTTGCAGTATATGACGGTCGCAAGCACGTGCCGGTATATGTAACGGAAGATATGGTTGGACACAAGCTTGGTGAGTTTGCACCAACTCGTACTTATAAAGGCCATGCTGGTGAAGACAAAAAAACGGGCAGACGTTAATTTGCCCTTAAATATCTCTAACTGAACGAGAGGAGGTTCCTACATGCCAGAAGCTAAAGCGCACGCTAAATTTATCCGTATTGCTCCCCGTAAAGCACAGCTTGTTGCGGATTTGATTCGCGGTAAACAAGTTGGCGAAGCAATCGCGATTTTGCGTCATACGCCTAAGTCTGCATCCCCAATTTTGGAGAAGCTGCTGAACTCTGCCATTGCTAACGCTGAGCATAACTATCAGCTTGACGTAAACAAATTGTTTATTTCTCAAGCGTTCGTTAACCAAGGGCCGACGATGAAACGTTTCCGTCCTCGTGCGATGGGTCGCGCAAGCCGGATCAATAAAAGAACCAGCCACATTACCTTGGTGGTATCTGAAAAATAAGGAGGGATTACGTGTGGGTCAAAAGGTAAATCCAGTAGGCTTCCGGGTCGGAGTTATCCGTGATTGGGAGTCCAAATGGTTCGCGGGCAAAGATTTCGGCGATCTTCTTATGGAAGACGTTAAAATCCGTGAATACTTGAAAAACAAGCTGAAAGACGCAGCAGTTTCTCATATCGAGATCGAACGTGCAGCTAACCGCGTGAACGTAACGATCCAAACCGCAAAACCAGGTATGGTTATTGGTAAAGGCGGTTCCGAAGTTGAAAACTTGCGTACTGAGCTTGGTAAAATCACAAAAGGCAAAAAAGTACACATCAACATCTCTGAAATCAAACATGCTGATCTTGACGCTATTCTTGTAGCTGAAAGCATCGCACAACAACTTGAGCGTCGTGTATCTTTCCGTCGCGCATTGAAGCAAGCAATTCAACGCTCCATGCGTTCAGGTGCTAAAGGGATCAAAACTGCAGTTAGCGGTCGTCTCGGTGGCGCGGAAATCGCACGTTCGGAAGGCTACAGCGAAGGAACAGTTCCACTTCATACGCTACGCGCTGATATTGATTACGGCACAGCAGAAGCGGCAACAACATACGGCCGTATCGGCGTAAAAGTATGGATCTATCGCGGCGAAGTCCTTCCGACTAAGAAGAAAGCTCCCCAGGAAGGAGGCAACTAATCATGTTGGTACCTAAACGTGTCAAACACCGCAAACAACAACGCGGTCATATGAAGGGTCGCGCTAAAGGCGGCACTACAGTAGCATTCGGCGAATTTGGTCTTCAAGCTCTAGAACCATCATGGATTACTAACCGTCAGATCGAAGCGGCTCGTATCGCTATGACTCGTTACATCAAACGTGGCGGTAAGGTTTGGATCAAAATTTTCCCTGCTAAACCAATTACTCAAAAGCCTCTTGAAGTGCGTATGGGTAGTGGTAAAGGTAACGTTGAAAAATGGGTAGCCGTAGTTAAACCAGGTAAAATCCTGTTTGAACTTGCTGGTGTATCCGAAGAAACCGCTCGTGAAGCGATGCGTCTTGCGGCTCATAAATTGCCTATCAAGACTAAATTCGTGAAACGTGAAGAAGTGGGTGGTGAAGCAAATGAAAGCTAGTGAATTTAGAAACCTAACCTCTGCTGAGCTTGAACAACAGGTCGCTGGTTTTAAAGAAGAGCTTTTCAATCTTCGTTTCCAACTGGCTACTGGCCAATTGGATAACCCGACTCGGATCCGTGATGTGCGTAAAGGAATCGCTCGTGCTAAAACGATTTTGCGTGAAAGAGAACTCGGAATTAGCAGCTAGTATATCCCTTACATGAATGCATAAACACGGCTGAAGGAAGGAGGAAGAACATGAGCGAACGCAATGCCCGCAAAGTTCAAATCGGCAAAGTGGTAAGCGACAAGATGGATAAAACAATCGTAGTTGCTGTTGAAACATACAAAAAACACGAATTGTACCATAAACGCATTAAATACACGAAAAAATTTAAAGCGCACGATGAAAATAACCAAGCGAAAATTGGCGACATCGTGAAAATCATGGAGACTCGTCCGCTATCGAAAGACAAGCGCTTCAGACTCGTTGAAGTTGTTGAAGTAGCTGTTATTATTTAATGAGCGTATGCAGTGTCTGAGCATTTTTCCGAAAGGAGGACGTTGAAATGATTCAACCATTTTCGCGCTTAGCGGTTGCTGACAACTCCGGCGCAAAACAATTGATGTGTATCCGTGTACTTGGTGGAACGGGACGTCGCGTTGGTCACATCGGCGATTTGATCGTTTGCTCAGTAAAACAAGCAACACCAGGCGGCGTTGTCAAAAAAGGTGACGTTGTTAAAGCGGTTATCGTTCGTACAAAGCGTTCGGTTCGTCGTAAAGACGGTTCGTACATCGCATTTGACGAGAACGCAGCTGTAATCGTTAAGGAAGACAAAAGCCCGCGCGGTACTCGTATCTTTGGACCTGTTGCCCGTGAGCTTCGCGATAAAGATTTCATGAAAATCGTATCGCTAGCACCAGAAGTAATCTAAGAACCCATATAAGCTTGAAAGCACAAGCGTGCAGGAGGTGTAACTCATGCCAAGGCTGAAAAAAATTCTCGAATCCCATAACAATAAATTGCACGTGAAAAAAGACGACACGGTTATCGTTATTACCGGTAAAGACAAAGGTAAGAAGGGCCGCGTTATCGCTGCGTATCCGCGTGAAAACCGCGTACTCGTAGAAGGTGTTAACACTGTTAAGAAACATACTCGTCCATCACAAGCTAATCCACAGGGCGGTATTATCGAACAAGAAGCGCCAATTCACGTTTCCAACGTTATGCACATCGATCCGAAGAGCGGTAAAGTAACACGTATCGGATACAAAGTGCTCGACAACGGCAAGAAAGTTCGGATCGCTAAACGTTCCGGAGAAGTAATCGACTAATCGTTACGGTAGGAAAGGAGGTCCATGATCAATGGCAGCAAGATTGAAAGGTCGTTTCTTAAACGAAATAACTCCTGCTCTTATGCAGAAGTTCAACTATACGTCTGTTATGCAAGTGCCGAAAATTGAGAAGGTAGTTATCAACATGGGGGTAGGCGAAGCGGTTTCCAATTCGAAAATCCTTGATGTAGCTGTTGAAGAACTACGTATCATTTCCGGTCAAAAACCAGTCGTTACTCGTGCGAAGAAGTCTATTGCAGGCTTCAAGCTTCGTGAGAACATGCCAATCGGGGTTAAAGTTACATTGCGCGGCGAGCGTATGTATCATTTCCTTGATAAACTGTTCAACATTTCTCTTCCGCGTGTACGTGACTTCCGCGGTGTATCGAACAAAGCTTTCGACGGTCGCGGTAACTATACGCTTGGCTTGAAAGAGCAATTGATATTCCCAGAGATCGAGTACGATAAAGTCGATAAAGTGCGCGGTATGGACATCGTCATCGTCACGACGGCAAAAACGGACGAAGAATCTCGTGAACTGCTGACCCAAATGGGCATGCCGTTTACGAAGTAATCCACTTTTAGGAGGTGTAATACCCAGTGGCAAAAACTTCGATGAAAGTGAAGCAACAACGCACACCGAAATTTAAAGTGCGCGCATATACGCGCTGTGAGCGTTGCGGCCGTCCGCATTCTGTTTTGCAAAAGTTTAAAATTTGCCGGATTTGTTTCCGTGAGTTAGCACATAAGGGCCAGATTCCTGGCGTTAAAAAAGCAAGCTGGTAATCAGCCTAGTTTGGGAAGGAGGTTAACACAATGGTTATGTCTGATCCGGTTGCAGATATGTTGACACGCATTCGCAACGCGAATGTCGTTCGTCACGAGACCGTGGAAATGCCCGCTTCGAAAATGAAGAAGCAAATCGCTGAGATTTTGAAGCGCGAGGGTTTTATCCGCGACGCTGAATATATCGAAGACAACAAACAAGGGATTATCCGTATTTTCTTGAAATACGGCCCTAACCAAGAACGCGTAATTACAGGTTTGAAACGTATTTCTAAACCAGGCCTTCGCGTTTATACACAATCAACTGAAATCCCTCGTGTACTCGGTGGACTTGGAATTGCAATTATTTCCACTTCCAAAGGGATTATGACTGATAAAGAAGCTCGTCAGGTTAAATCCGGCGGCGAAGTAGTTTGCTACGTTTGGTAAGTAACAAGTCACAAAGATAGGAGGTGTAACAATGTCCCGTATTGGTCGCAAACCAATCCAAGTGCCTAACGGCGTAACAATTAGCTTGGACAACACAGTTATTACTGTAAAAGGACCTAAAGGATCGCTTTCTCGTGAAATTCACAAAGATATGAAAGTGAATGTAACGGAAACGGAAATTCTAGTTGAACGTCCTTCCGATAATAAATTGCATCGTTCGTTGCACGGAACTACTCGCAGCATCATCGCTAACATGGTTAGCGGCGTTACAGAAGGCTTCTTCAAAAACTTGGAGCTAGTCGGCGTAGGTTACCGTGCAAACAAAACTGGTGATAAAATCGTTCTTAACGTTGGTTACTCTCACCCAGTCGAAATTGCTCCAGATAACGGCATCGAGTTTGAAGTACCTGCTAACACTAAGATTACTGTTCGCGGTATCGATAAAGAGCTCGTTGGCGCAACTGCAGCAAAAATTCGTTCCGTACGTGAACCAGAGCCGTATAAAGGTAAAGGTATCAAGTACGAAGGCGAGCGCATCATCCGTAAAGAAGGTAAAGCCGGTAAGAAAAAATAAGCAAACAGATCGTTTGCTTAAGATAGCGTCTTAAGGCATAAGGAAAGGAGTGAACTTTGAATGATTACGAAAGGCGACAAAAACAAGGCTCGTCTAAAAAGACACCTTCGTGTTCGTAAAAAAATTAACGGTACAGCTGCACGTCCGCGTCTATCTGTATTCCGTTCCTCCAAGCATATGTACGCACAATTGATCGACGATGTTGCAGGCGTAACAATCGTTTCTGCGTCCACACAGGACAAAGAATTGACTGAAGCAATTGGCAACGGTGGTAACATCGATGCAGCTAGCAAAGTCGGAGAATTGATTGCGAAACGCGCTCAAGCTAAGGGTGTATCCCAAGTAGTATTTGATCGCGGCGGTTACTTGTATCACGGCAGAATTCAGGCGCTTGCTAACGCAGCTCGCGAAGCTGGCCTAGAATTCTAATCGACTTTATTTATAAGGAGGTTAAACGACTTGCGTGTAGATCCAAATACGTTAGAACTGACTGAAAAAGTTGTTAATATCAATCGCGTATCTAAAGTTGTAAAAGGCGGACGCCGTTTCAGCTTTAGTGCACTTGTAGTAGTCGGCGACGGTAAAGGCTACGTTGGCGCAGGGATCGGTAAAGCAGGCGAAGTACCTGATGCTATCCGCAAAGGTATCGAAGATGCTAAGAAAAACCTGATCCATGTTCCAATCGTAGGAACGACTATTCCTCACCTTGTTCTCGGACATTTCGGCGCAGGTGAAGTTCTTCTGAAACCAGCTTCCGAAGGTACTGGCGTTATCGCCGGCGGCCCGGTTCGTGCAGTTCTTGAACTTGCTGGTGTCGGCGACATCTTGACGAAATCGCTAGGTTCTTCGAATTCCATGAATATGGTTAACGCAACGCTTGAAGGTCTTTCCCGTCTTAAACGCGTGGAAGATGTTGCAAAGCTACGTGGAAAAACAGTCGAAGAGCTGCTACGCTAAGGAGGGAAATAAGATGGCAAAATTGCAAATCACCCTCGTTCGCAGTTTAATCGGCCGCAACGAGAAACAACGTGCAACGGTTGAATCTTTCGGTCTTAAAAAGATTCGTCAGGCAGTTGTTTTGAACGATAGCCCAGCTATCCGCGGCATGGTTAATACTGTTAGCCACTTGGTAAAAGTAGAAGAAGTATAAGATAGATGGTTGTTCTAAGAAATAAATAAGGAGGTGCACGAACGATGAAATTGCATGAGTTAGCACCAGCACCAGGCTCAACCCAAGCGCCTAAGCGCAAAGGTCGCGGTATCGGTTCCGGTAACGGTAAAACGGCCGGTAAAGGTCACAAAGGTCAAAACGCTCGTTCCGGCGGCGGCGTTCGTCCTGGTTTCGAGGGCGGACAAAACCCTTTGTATCGTCGAGTGCCGAAACGCGGATTCAATAACGCTTTCCGCAAAGAGTACGCAATTGTTAACATTGAAGAACTAAATGCGTTTGCAGCAGGCACTGAAGTCACTCCAGAAGTCCTTATCGAGACTGGGATCGTTAAGAACCCGCTCGCAGGAATCAAAATTTTGGGCAATGGTGAAGTTAGCGTTACACTTACTGTAAAAGCAAACAAGTTCTCTCAATCTGCGGTAGAGAAAATCCAGGCTGCCGGCGGTAAAACCGAGGTGATCTAATTGTTCAAGACCGTATCCAATATTTGGAAAGTGGCGGATCTTCGTACAAGGATCCTCTTCACCCTTTTCATCCTACTAGTGTACCGTATCGGTTCCTTTATACCGGTACCTGGTGTAAACAAAGATGTGTTTAAGCAGGTTGATGCAGCCGGTGCGGATCTGTTCGGCTTGCTTAACACGTTTTCCGGCGGTGCTTTGTTCCAATTCTCCATTTTCGCAATCGGAATTACTCCTTACATTACAGCGTCGATTATCGTACAGCTGTTATCGATGGATGTTATTCCTAAATTTGCGGAATGGGCGAAGGAAGGCGAGAACGGTAAACGTAAACTCGCACAAATCACCCGTTATGGAACGATTGTTCTTGGTTTGATCCAAGGCTTTGCAACAGCAATCGGCTTTAACCGTCAATACGGTTACGAGATGGTTGTTGGAGCAACATTCGTTGACTACTTACTCATTGCAATCATCTTGACTGCAGGTACTGCTTTCTTGATGTGGCTCGGTGAGCAAATTACGGAAAAAGGAATTGGAAATGGTATTTCCATTCTTATCTTTGCAGCAATTGCAGCTGGTATTCCTGGACACATTCGTACGATCGTCGAAGATCAGTTCGTAGGTGCCCAAGATCAACTGTTCTTGAACATCATCAAAATGGTACTGATTCTGATTGCGATCATCGCGATCATTGTTGGTGTTATATTCGTACAACAAGGTATTCGTAAAATTCCGGTTCAATACGCTAAACGCGTAGTTGGACGGAAAATGTACGGTGGACAATCGACGCACATTCCGATGAAAGTGAACGGCGCTGGCGTTATCCCGGTCATTTTCGCGGTTTCACTTATCATGTTCCCGATTACGATTGCACAGTTCTGGTCTACTCAGGCCTGGGCAAAATGGATTATTGACAATATGAACTATGACAGACCGCTTGGTATGGTATTGTACGTATTGTTAATTATCGGTTTTACCTTCTTTTACACTTTCGTGCAAATTAATCCGGTGCAAATGGCTGATCAGATGAAGAAAAACGGTGGATACATTCCAGGTATTCGTCCAGGCAAGCCGACCTCGTCATACCTAACACGCGTTATGTCGCGTATTACGTTGACAGGTGCGATCTTCCTGGCTGTCATCTCTGTTCTTCCAGTGTTCTTCGGATCACTTGCTGGATTACCGCGCTCAGTGCAGCTAGGCGGCACTTCGTTGCTCATCGTTATCGGTGTTGCACTGGATACGATGAAGCAAATTGAGAGCCAGTTGATCAAACGCCATTACAAAGGGTTTATCAATAAATAACAATAGGTTCTGACCGGGCTTCCGCGTTCGTCAACTTGCGCTCTGCGGTAGCCCGCCCGAGCCTATTGTGCTTAAAGCGAGGAACTCAGCAATGAACATTTTATTCATGGGCCCTCCGGGAGCCGGTAAAGGTACACAAGCTGAACGGATCGTTGAAGAGTTCGGTATTCCGCATATTTCCACTGGCGATGCTTTCCGCCTCGCGATGAAACAAGGAACTGCACTCGGAATCAAAGCGAAGGAGTATGTCGACAAAGGCTTGCTCGTTCCCGATGAGATCACGAACGGTATTGTGAAAGAAAGACTTGAAGCAGACGATTGCAAAAATGGATTTCTACTCGACGGGTTTCCACGGACATTGCAGCAAGCTGAAGCGCTTGATGTTATGCTTTCGGAACTCGGCCGCAGTATCGACCATGTTGTAAATTTAAAGGTTGACCGCAGTTTGCTGCTTGCCCGCTTAACGGGCAGACGCATATCTAGAACGACAGGTACGACTTATCATGTAATCTTTAACCCACCTAAGGTCGAAGGTATTTGCGACAAGGACGGCGGGGAATTGTATCAGCGTTCTGATGATACAGAGGAAAAGGTAGGAACTCGTTTGGATGAATATACGTCCAAAACAGCGCCTTTACTCGATTACTACAATGCTAAAGGTCTCCTTCGCGAAGTCGACGGCGAGAAGGACATTGATGTTGTAACATCCGACATCGTTTCCTGCTTGCGAGGTTCATTGTAATGATTATTTGCAAATCCGATTCGGAGCTGCGATATATGAGGGAAGCTGGACGCATTGTTGCGGAAACGCATCGATTGATGTCGCAGGCTGTGAAACCAGGCATCACGACTCGTGAGCTTGACCAAATCGCTGAAGCGTACATTAAGAGTCAAAATGCGATTCCTTCCTTCAAAGGTTACAATGGTTTCCCTTCCAGCATTTGCGCTTCTGTGAATGACGAGCTGGTGCACGGCTTCCCAGGTTCACGCAAGTTGAACGAAGGCGATATAATTAGTATCGATATCGGTGCGCAGTTTGAAGGCTATCATGGAGACTCGGCTTGGACCTATGCGGTTGGAGCAGTGACCCCTGAAGTACAAAAGTTGCTTGACGTGACGGAGGCATCGCTATATGCAGGCCTTGCTCTCATCAAACCAGATATTAGACTATATACAATTTCGCATGCTATTCAGAAGGTAATTGAAGATGCAGGATTTTCCGTAGTAAGGGAATACGTAGGGCACGGAATCGGCGCGGACCTCCATGAGGAACCACAAATACCGAACTACGGCATACCGGACCGCGGGCCTCGTCTAAAGACCGGAATGGTGCTTGCAATCGAACCAATGGTTAATATCGGTGAACGATATGTCCGTACGCTAGAAGACAATTGGACGGTTGTAACGGAAGACGGCTCATGGTGCGCTCATTTCGAGCACACAGTAGCTGTTACAGAGGACGGCTTTGAAATATTGACCATTCTGCCGCAGCAGCCTTAAGCATGATGATGGATGCTCGTCCCCAGATTGGTCAGTTCGTCAAGGTGCTTCGGGGTAAGGATGAGGAAAGCTATGCTGTTATCCTGGCAATTATCGATGATCGATTCGTCATGATTGCCGACGGCCATAAGCGCCGATTCGATCAGCCGAAGAAAAAGAACGTTCTACATCTCGAGTTACAGCCTGCAATTAGTCCGGAGGTTTCAAGCAGCTTGCAAGAAACCGGCAGGGTGACCAATGCAAAGTTACGTTATGCAATTCAGAAGTTCGCACATGCGAAAGGAGAATGACGGTTGGCTAAGGAAGACATCATTGAGGTCGAAGGTACGGTTATAGAGCCGTTGCCGAATGCCACGTTCAAGGTGGAGCTGGAGAACGGTCATCAAATTCTCGCACATGTTTCCGGTAAGCTCAGAATGCACTTTATCCGCATCCTGACAGGAGACAAGGTGGTTATACAGTTATCGCCTTATGACTTATCAAAAGGGCGCATCACCTATCGTAAGTAAGCTGTGCAGCAGCTTGCTCACGAAAGATTCGGGAGGTAATCACAATGAAGGTTAGACCTTCGGTAAAGCCGATCTGCGAAAAATGCAAAGTCATTCGTCGCAAAGGCAACGTTATGGTGATTTGTGAAAATCCGAAACACAAACAAAAACAAGGATAGAAGGAGGGGAATATAGCCTATGGCACGTATAGCTGGTGTAGACTTGCCGCGTGATAAACGCGTCGAAATCGCCCTGACATACATTTTCGGTATCGGCAAAACAACGTCGCAAAAACTTTTGAATGCAGCTGAAGTTAACTTCGACACTCGTGTTCGCGATTTGACAGAAGACGAATTGGCTCGCCTGCGCGAAGCAATTGACAAATCTGTTAAAGTAGAAGGCGACTTGCGTCGTGAAATTTCACTTAACATTAAGCGTCTGACTGAAATCGGATGCTACCGTGGTCTTCGTCACCGTCGTGGCTTGCCTGTTCGCGGTCAACGCACGAAAACGAATGCACGTACGCGTAAAGGTCCTCGTCGGACTGTAGCTAACAAGAAGAAATAAGAAGGGAGGATAATGGACAATGGCTAAACCAAAAAAAGTCGTTCGTACGAAACGTCGCGACCGGAAAAATATTGAGACTGGCGTTGCGCATATTCGCTCGACTTTCAACAATACGATCGTTACGATCACGGATCCGCACGGTAATGCGATTTCATGGGCAAGCTCCGGTAACATGGGCTTCAAAGGCTCACGTAAGAGCACGCCTTTCGCAGCTCAAATGGCTGCTGAAACAGCTGCGAAAGCAGCAATGGAGCATGGCATGAGAACCGTCGAAGTGATGGTAAAAGGACCAGGCGCTGGCCGCGAAGCTGCGATTCGTTCGCTTCAAGCTGCTGGGTTGGAAGTTAACCTCATTAAAGACGTAACACCAGTTCCTCACAACGGATGCCGTCCGCCGAAACGTCGTCGCGTATAGTTGGATCCGATGTGGTATCAAATAACAACAACTTGTGAATAATGGTTGTGAAGGTTTGGCATACTACAAGATTTGACTTAAACTAACGTTAAGGTAACGGAGCGACGTTTTAAGGAGGATACTATTAGTGATTGAGATCGAAAAGCCGAAAATCGAGACCGTAGAACTGAATGATGAGGGAACTTACGGACGTTTTGTCGTCGAGCCGCTTGAACGCGGATATGGCACGACGCTTGGAAATTCGCTTCGCCGAATTTTGTTGTCGTCGTTGCCGGGTGCAGCAGTAACCTCGGTTCAAATCGATGGAGTGCTTCACGAGTTCTCTACGGTTCCCGGAGTGATTGAGGATGTTACCGAGATCATTTTGAACCTGAAGGGCCTCTCGTTGAAAATCCACTCCGATGAAGAAAAGGTGTTGGAAATCGACGCGGATGGCGAAGGGAATGTTACAGCGGGCGACATTCGAGCGGACAGCGATGTCGAGATTTTAAGCCCTGATCTTCACATCGCAACCTTGGCCTCCGGCGCGCGGCTCCATATGCGGGTTTTTGCTAATCGGGGACGCGGTTACGTGCAAGCGGACCGCAACAAGAAGGACGAACAACCGATTGGGGTAATACCCGTTGATTCGATATACACGCCAATTACTCGTGTAAATTACAGCGTAGAAAATACGCGTGTTGGTCAAGTAACGAACTATGACAAGCTAACGCTTGAAGTTTGGACTGACGGCAGTATTAGACCGGAAGAGGCTGTTAGCCTCGGCGCTAAAATTTTGACCGAGCATTTGGACTTGTTCGTTGGATTAACCGATGAAGCCAAAGACGCGGAAATTATGGTTGAGAAGGAAGAAGATAAGAAAGAGAAAGTTCTGGAGATGACGATCGAGGAGCTTGATCTTTCCGTCCGTTCTTACAACTGCTTGAAGCGCGCTGGCATCAACACCGTTCAAGAGCTGATCACGAAATCCGAAGAGGACATGATGAAGGTTCGTAACTTGGGCCGTAAATCACTCGAGGAAGTTCAAGAGAAGCTTGAAGAGCTCGGTTTGGGCCTTCGCATGGAAGAGTAGAAACCAACTAGTGTAGACAAAAGAGCAAGGGAGGGGAAAACAAGATGGCATATCAAAAATTAGGACGTGACGCTAGTGCGCGGAAAGCTTTGTTCCGTGACCTCGTTACTGACTTGTTCCTTTATGAGCGTATTCAAACGACTGAAGCAAAAGCGAAAGAAGTTCGTTCTATCGCTGAGAAGCTAATCACCAAAGCTAAGAAAGGTGATCTTTCTGCTCGTCGTCAAGTAGCTGCTTATGTACGTCGCGAATCCGTTGACGGACAACAAGACGCTATTCAAAAGCTGTTCTCCGAACTGGCTAGCCGTTACTCGGAGCGCGCAGGCGGATACACGCGTATTCTAAAACTAGGACCCCGTCGCGGCGATGCTGCGCCTATGGTTTACCTGGAATTGGTTGACCGCGCGTAGTAGCAAGATAATCGAAAAGGTATAAGCTTGTCCACAGCGTTAAACCTTGTCCAAGCTTATACGTAGAGAAAAGGGTGGACCCTTGCGGCCACCTTTTTTTATTTGCTGTTCAGTGCTGCTGCTTTAAAGCTGCCTGCTTGCAGGAGCTGATCTGTTCATTGGCCTGTTTCGTCTAACGCATAAGCTTCCACGAGGCCGTATAAGCGGCTGTAGTGGACGAAAGCGGCTGTTACAGGTAAAAGTGACCAGGGAGCGACAGATGAGCTTGTGCGGCACCTCCCAGGTGTCCAGAGGGCGGAAGTCCTCGAAGTCTTCCTTATAAAGGGGATGTAGGGGCTTAGGAATCCCTTTAGTTAAAGGGGGGAACAGGTTGAGGAATATTTGCGTAAAGGTCAGCTACGACGGGGCCGGCTTCAACGGTTTTCAAACGCAGCCATACGGCAGAACGGTTCAGGGTGAAATAGAGAAGGCCATTAAGAAGCTTACGGGCGAGACGACCATTATTATCGGTTCGGGACGCACGGATGCGGGAGTGCACGCGCAGGGGCAGATGTTCAATTTCTACACGGAGTCTACGATTCCGACGGAAAGATGGGCGATCGCGCTTAATACGCGATTACCGAAGGACATCGTCATCATCGAAGCATTCGACGTGCCGGAGCATTTTCATGCGAGAAGATCCGCAAAACGCAAAACGTATCGCTATACGATAGATACCGGAAAGTTTCCTGACGTATTTGGACGACAGTACCGCTTTCATCATCCGACGCCGCTTGATGTTGAGGCGATGCGGGAGGGGTTACGCTTCCTTATTGGCGAGCATGACTTTACCTCGTTTACATCGATACATTCAACCAAGCCTCATCATATTCGCACGATCTATGAAGCAGACTTTGTGCAGGAAGGCCCGATCGTGCATATGTACGTGACAGGCAACGGTTTTTTGTACAATATGGTTCGAGTTATTATGGGAACTTTACTATGGGTTGGCGAAGGGAAATTGGCATCATCTGAGATAAAAAGCATCCTCGAGGGACGAAATCGCTCTCTCGCTGGTCCTACGGCAATGCCGCATGGATTGATGCTGATAGATGTTGACTATTCCGGCGAAAAACAGGAATAAACCACTATAAATTACTTGCACTTAACTATACTTTATAGTAGAATATAACTTGTGCTTTCGAAGTGGCTAACCCACAGCCCCGACTGAGATCGTCACAAACTTGGCAATCAACAATGAATAAACAAACCAACGTTTACGTTGTTATAAAAAAGATTAATGTATGTAATTAAGGAGGATCATCCATGCGTACCACCTATATGGCTAAATCAACTGAAGTTGATCGTAAATGGTTCGTCGTTGATGCGGAAGGCAAAACGCTTGGCCGTTTGGCGAGTGAAGTAGCTGCCCTGATCCGCGGCAAGCACAAACCGACATTTACGCCACATGTTGATACAGGCGATTTCGTTGTTGTTATCAACGCTGAAAAAATCCATCTGACAGGTAAAAAAATGTCAGACAAAATTTACTACCGTCACTCCATGTACTCCGGTGGCTTGAAAGCTACTCCGGCACAAGAGATGATCCAAAACAAGCCAGAGCGCGTAATTGAACTGGCTGTACACGGCATGTTGCCTAAGAACCGTCTTGGCGACAAAATGAAGCTTAAACTTAAAGTATACGCAGGTGCGGAACATCCACATCAAGCACAAAACCCTGAAGTTTACGAACTTCGCGGGTAATAAAGAGGAGGACAAGTTTCATGGCTCAAGTGCAATACTATGGAACCGGTCGTCGTAAACACTCTGTTGCACGTGTACGTCTTGTGCCGGGTGAAGGACGAATCATTATTAACAAACGCGACCTTAATGAATATTTCGGTTTGGAAACGCTGAAACTGATCGTAAAACAACCGCTTAACCTTACTGACACATTGTCGAAATACGATGTGCTTGTAATCGCTAACGGCGGCGGTATGTCCGGTCAAGCAGGCGCTATCCGTCACGGTATTTCCCGTGCTCTGCTTAAAGCAGACCCTGAATTCCGTCCGGCTCTAAAACGTGCAGGCTTCCTGACACGTGATCCGCGTATGAAAGAACGTAAAAAATACGGTCTTAAAGCGGCTCGTCGCGCTCCACAATTCTCGAAACGTTAATATGTATACGACAAATGCCTTCTCTGCCAACCAGAGAAGGCATTTTTTGTGTCAGAATTAAAAATTCCAAAAACTTTATTTCATTTTGGTGTAAACTTAATATTGAACATTGACCGCGCAGGACGTATAATTTTATTACAGACTAACTTACTAGGATTTAAAAACGGAGGGGTATAAACATGAACCTTTTTGAAAAAGAAGCACTCATCAAGCAAAAGGAAGTTGAGCTCGAGAACGCAACGCCGGAAGAAATTATTGCGTTTGCAGTCGAAACTTTCCCTAATATCACATTCGCATGCAGCTTCGGAGCAGAGGATGTCGTGCTAGTTGACATGCTGCAAAAAATCAGCCCGAAAACGGATATTTTCTATTTGGATACCGATTTTCATTTCAAGGAAACCTATGAGACGCGCGACCGTATGGCAGAGCGTTACCCGGGTATTCCTTTCGTTGAAGTAAAGCCTGAAATTACGCCCGAGGAGCAGGCAGCGCAGTTTGGCGAAGAGCTGTGGAAATCCGATGCGAACGCATGCTGCAACATCCGTAAGGTAAAGCCTTTGACTAATATTTTGTCCAAATATGATGCTTGGATTACCGGTATCCGCCGTGATCAAGCTCCTACGCGTGCAAATTCCAAAAAAATTGAGTACGATACAAAATTCGGACTCGTCAAATTCAATCCAATCGCTCATTGGACAAATGAAGATGTGTGGAATTACATCCGTGAGAATGATGTTATTTATAATCCGCTGCATGATCAAAACTACCCGAGCATCGGCTGCGAGCAATGCACGCGTAAAGTAATGCCAGGTGAAGATCCGCGTGCGGGTCGTTGGTCCGGACAAGAAAAAACAGAATGCGGATTGCATAAATAAGCTGCTATAAGCAACTTTAGGAGGATATTACACAAATGAGTCAAATTCTACCGCACGGCGGCGTACTGGTTAACCGTGTCGCTACCGGCGAACAACGTGAAGCATTACTGGCTGAAGCAAAAGCATTGAAATCGATCACGATCAACACTTGGGCCATTTCTGACCTTGATTTGATCGGCGTAGGCGCATTCTCCCCATTGACCGGCTTTATGAACGAAGCGGATTATCAATCGGTTGTGAAAGACATGCGTCTTGCGAATGGATTGGTATGGAGCATTCCGATTACTCTTGCCGTAGAAGAAGCGAAAGCGGCTGAATTTTCCGTTGGCGAACGCGCGGCGCTAGTCGGCGAAGACGGCGTAATTTACGCGGTTATCAATATCGACAGCATTTATACCGTTGATCATAAGATTGAAGCAGTCAACGTTTTCAAAACGGACGATCTGGAGCATCCGGGTGTTCAAAAGCTGTTTGCACGTTCGACGACAAACGTAGGCGGCGAAATTACGGTATTGAACCGTCCGCAGCCTGAGAAGTTCGAAGAGTTTTATTTTGACCCGTCGGAAACCCGCCGTATTTTTGCAGAGAAGGGCTGGAAAACAATCGTTGGCTTCCAAACGCGTAATCCGGTTCATCGCGCGCATGAATACATTCAGAAGACGGCAATGGAAATCGTTGATGCGTTGTTCCTTAACCCGCTCGTCGGCGAAACGAAATCGGATGACGTTCCTGCGAACGTACGGATGAAGAGCTACCTTGCGTTGCTTGACAACTACTATCCGAAAGATCGTGTATTCCTTGGCGTATTCCCGGCTGCTATGCGTTATGCTGGACCTCGTGAAGCGATTTTCCACGCGCTTGTCCGCAAAAACTATGGCTGTTCGCACTTTATCGTAGGCCGCGATCACGCTGGCGTAGGCGATTACTACGGTACTTACGAAGCGCAGGATCTGCTCAAAACGATTCCGGCAGCAGATCTCGGTATAACACCGCTCTTCTTCGAACACAGCTTTTTCTGCACGAAGTGCGGCAACATGGCAACATCAAAAACTTGTCCGCATGACAAGGAGCATCACTTGACGCTGTCGGGTACGAAGGTTCGCGCATTGCTGCGTGACGGCGTTTGCCCGCCGCCTGAGTTCTCCCGTCCAGAGGTTGCTAAAATTCTTATCGAAGGTATGTCCGAGCAGCCGGTAGGCTAATTCAAATACTTTCTTACAGGATTGTCTCATAAACGACCATCTCGTCCCATATAAATGAAAGTGTGCCTTTGGCTTATTTAGAGCCAAGTGATGCCGCTTATTCATTTGATGGAGAACGGGGTGGTTTTTTTATGCGCCGAATCGGCCGGCATGTAGTCATTTGGTTGACGTATAAAGGAGTAATCCGAATCGGAATCGGAGTGCTCGTAGTTGTATTGACTGGCTTGGTGCTCACTCATTCGATGCCATCGACAAAAACGTGGTCCTATTGGACGCTGCCGTTGTCCGGGAAGACGATCGCGATTGATGCCGGTCATGGCGGAGTGGACGGAGGCGCGGTCAGCAAGCAGGGGGTTATTGAAAAGGATTTGAATTTGGCCATAGCGCTTTATTTACGCGATTATTTGCAGCAGGCCGGGGCAATCGTTGTTATGACGAGAGAAGGCGACTACGATCTCGCTACGGGTGACGCTAGAGCTTACAGTAAGCGCAAGACGGAGGATTTGAAGCGGAGGGTTGCAATTATTAAGGAAAGCAAACCGGCAGCCGTTATAAGCATACATATGAACAGCATACCGTCAACCAAGTGGTCAGGCGCGCAAACCTTCTTTCACCCCGCGAACCATCCGGATAACCGTATTCTCGCTACCTTCATACAAGATGAGATTAAGCGCAATTTGGAAAATACGACCCGGGTAGCCGCCACGGTCAAGGATGTGTATGTGCTGAAGGCGATTAACAATATACCGGCGGCTTTGGTTGAAGTCGGCTTTTTGTCTAATCCGGGCGAATCTCAGCGGTTAGCTGATGCCGAGTACCAAAGACAGGTGGCCGCCTCGATATATAATGGCGTATTGAGATATACCGCAGGGGAGAAGCTGAGCGGCAGTATGATGCAGGATGAAATGACGACTAAGTAAACAGTCATTGGAAAAGCGCAGCAGCTTGTCAGCGAATGACTTGGTTGACCGGCTTACTGTGCTATAATGACAATTAAATAGCATTGATTACATAAAGGTGGGACATATACTATGTTGACACGCGAGCAAGTGATAGAGGCCGTCGAATCCGTGACGGCGCAGCACAAAGCGGATGAGATAACCATCCGCGATGTAATGGTTCGGGACCGTCAAGTTTCGATGACGGTCCTTGGGGCTAGCGCGGCTGCGCAGCCCGCGCTGGAAGCCTCGCTCCGCGAGGCTCTGGCGCGCCTGGGCAGCGAAACCGTGCACTTCCGGTTTCGGGCCGAGGCAGCGCCAGCCGCGGGCGCAGGCGCGTCTACGCCGCCGCCTGCGGCAGCTAAAGCGGCGGCCGCGGCTAGCGCCGGCGCCGGCAAGGCTGGCGGCCCCGCGCCCGTACAGGGCCACGGGGCGGGCCTTGCCAATCCGCTGCTGGATCCTCGCAACGGTGTGCAGTTCATCGCCGTCGCCAGCGGCAAAGGCGGCGTCGGCAAATCGACGGTGACCGTCAATCTGGCGGTTGCCTTAGCCCGCAGGGGCAAGCACGTCGGCATTATCGATGCCGACATCTATGGCTTCAGCGTTCCCGATATGATGGGAATCGAGGAACGCCCGGAAGTGGTGAATGAACGGGTAATCCCGATCGAGAAGTTCGGCGTAAAGGTCATGTCGATGGGGTTTTTCGTCGAAGACAACAGCCCGATCGTATGGCGCGGACCGATGCTCGGCAAAATGCTGCGCAACTTTTTCCAAGAGATCGAATGGGGCGAGCTTGACTACTTGCTGCTTGATCTGCCGCCGGGAACGGGAGACGTCGCGCTTGACGTACACCAGATCATTCCGCAAAGCAAAGAAATTATCGTAACAACGCCGCATGCCACGGCTGCTTTTGTAGCGGCAAGGGCAGGTGCTATGGCAATCAAGACCGAGCATGAGATTATCGGAATCGTCGAAAACATGTCCTATTACGTGTCTACGACATCCGGCGAGAAGGAATATGTATTTGGTCGCGGTGGAGGCGCTCGCCTTGCAGAGACGCTTCACGCTGACCTGCTCGCGCAAATTCCGTTAGGCGCGCCCGACAACCATGTGTCTGAGCCTGACTTTGCACCATCCGTCTACAAAGAGGATACTGAAACAGGTAAGCTTTACTTGGAATTGGCGGATCGCGTCCTAAGCAAATGCGGCGGCTAATGACTGAGTAATAACAGCACAGGGATCTAACAGTAAGAAGCCCGAACGATTGTCCGCGGCAGCATACAGCGGACAATCTGTTCAGGCTTTTTTTGCTCTAAAACGATAAAATGTTAAATGAGCTACATGCCGGAATCGCTTTGTTCCTGATCTCCGCTGGAATCATCGCCCTGATCTGATTCTTCATCCGACTGCTGTTCATCCTCGCCGGATTCCTCTTTCTTCTTATCGACTTTCTCGGTAGGATTCGGTTTAAGCTCCTCCTGAACCGCTTTTTTCAT
>Ga0310900_10000091_pt1 | contig 22211 bp, 16 predicted proteins | sample C24D1metaG_FD_203879 | JGI IMG/M metagenome (GOLD analysis project Ga0310900, IMG submission 203879) | Lab incubated soil microbial communities from West Virginia University Organic Research Farm, Morgantown, WV, United States - C24D1 | ecosystem: Environmental > Terrestrial > Soil >...
GTTGCGGCTCACCGGGCACCCTTCGCGAAGAGAACAACCTTGACCGTGTCGAACAGGATGGTCAGGTCGAACGGAATCGAGAGATGTTTCACGTAGTAGAGGTCGTACCGGAGCTTCTCGAGTGAATCCTCGAACGAGGCGCCGTAGCGATATTTCACCTGCGCCCAGCCAGTAATGCCGGGTTTCACGGCATGCCGCTGTTCGTAGAACGGCACCTGTTCGGCCAGCTGGTTGACAAAGAACGGACGCTCGGGCCTCGGCCCGACGAAGCTCATGTCGCCGCGCACCACGTTCCACAATTGCGGCAGTTCATCAAGCCGCGTCTTTCGGATCAATCGCCCGACGCGAGTGACGCGATTGTCTTCCGCCTGCGCCCAGACGGGCGTCCCTTGCTCGGCATCCTTTCGCATCGATCGAAACTTGTTCAGCGTGAAGAGGCGGCCGTTTTCGCCAACTCGTTCCTGGCGATAGAGGATCGGCGTACCGGATTCAAGCCAGACGGCGACTGCGGTGAGGACGAGGAACGGTGTCGAGAGCACGAGCACGACGAGGGCAAGAAGAATGTCGAAGACTCGCTTCGAGCGGCGCGTCCAGTGCGAGGCGCAGTAATCGTCCGAGAAAATCAACCAGCTTGGCCGGAGATCCTCGACCAGCAGCTTGCCGGTGAGCCGCTCGTAGACGGTGTTGACGTCTTCGACGCGGATGCCGCGCAGCTTGCAGCGGAGGAGGGCTCGAACCGGCAGTCGTCCGCGACGATCGGACATCGCGACGATCAGCCGATCGGCGGCACACTGGGAGACGACGCGGTCGATGTCGTCGAGCGAGCCAATCACGCGCCAGTCGCCGACGCTGTGTGTCGCCGGATGCTCGTCGTCGTCGATGAAGCCGACGATGTCGTAGCCGAAATCGTCCTGCGCACCGATTTGCCGAGCGATGGTTTGTGCGGTCGCATCGGTGCCGACGATCAGGACACGTTCGCCGAACGAGCGCATCCGGGTGAAGTGATTGAAGACCAGCCGCCACGCAAGAATCCCGGTCAGGAGTATGGCGAAGGCGGGAAGCGACGCCCCGTCGGCGACCACCAGCCACGGCATCAAAATGTAGAGCAGCGCAATCAGAATCAGCGCCGAGCCGACCGATTGCAGCAGCCGGATGAAAACCTCGCGCGTTGTCCGAACGACCGTCAGGTCATACAGGTCGTTGTAGTAGAGGCACAACATGCAGAGGACGCTGACGACGGTCCCCTTCCACACCGCCGTCGAGAGTTCGTCCTCCGGGCTGTAGTAATGAAGGACGAAGCCCATTGAACCGGCGATGAGTAGCAGCTCGCCTGTGAACACCGTGAGGTGGCGCTGCGACACGTACCGGTTGAACACACGAATCGGGCGCATCGCTTACGCCCCGGCAGTCCAGGCATACGCGCCCGGGTAGGCGCTCACGGACACGTCGACGTCATTGAGGACGAGACCCGCGATGCGCTCCCGTTCGACGCCTTCGAGTGCGTGTTCCAGCGACGGGCGAGAGGTGACACCAGCGCGCACGACGATGAGGACACAATCGGCGAGGCGGGCGAGAACATGCGTGTCGGAGAGTGTCACCGGCGGCGAATCGACGACGATTCGATCGAAGCGCGTCCGCAACGTTTCGATGAGACGTGCCATCATCGATGAGCCGAGCAGTTCAGTCGACCTGCTCGTCGCCTGGCCGGCGGGAAGAAGAAACAGATTCTGCCCGGGCAGCTGCACGAGGACGTCATCCAGCGTCGCGGCGCCAACCAGGACGTCGACGAGGCCGTGTTCCGGCGAGATCCCGGACAGGCTGGCCAACGTCGGCCGTCGCAGGTCGGCCTCGACCAGCACGACGCTGTGGGTGAAATCCTGCGACATCGTGAGCGCAAGATTGCCGCTGGTGGTGGTCTTGCCGTCGCCGGAACCTGGACTGGTGACAAGAATGAACTGGGCCCGCCGTCCGCGATCGCGGCCTTCGAGCCGGGTCCGCAATAATCGGTACTGCTCAGCCGCGACAGACGTCGGATGTGTCGCGGCGACGAACAAGGAACTCAATCGTCCGATGTCGGTATCGTCGCTGATTGCCGAATCGAGATCCGGCAAGGCGTGATGCAGATCACGCGGCGACTGTCTGTCTGGTGGCGGAGCCTCTCGCGGCGTCGCCCTTCGACTGCCCTCTTCGCGGCCAGTCCACGCCAGGAGCCCTTCGCGCTCGGCCTTTGCCACTGCTCGTTGTAGTCGACTCATCGTGCTTCCTCACTCCTCACCGGTCTCAATTGCCGTACCCTCACCCTCCGCTCACCCTCAGGCGGCGTCATGAATCCGTGGAATCTCCGCGAGCACCGGGACCTCGAACTCGTCCTGCAGCTTGCGCGCATCGCGAATTGATCGATCGAGGAACTCGCGTCCGAACGCACTGGCACCTCCGAGTGCGAGGCCGAGCGCAAACGCCATCAGCAGAAACCGCGGCCGGTTCGGGCTCACAGGGCTTCCCGGCTGATAGGCGTGATTGAGAACACTGAACTTTTCGCCGCCGCGCGTCCGCGCGATCTGTTCCTCGACGACGGCTGTTTGCAGCTTCTCCGAGAGCTGCTTGAGGTTTTCCTTTGCAAATTCGTACTCGCGGGTGAGCGATGCCATCTCCTGTTCAACCATCGGAGCGGCTTCCACGCGCTGCTGATATCGGCCGATGTCGCTCTGTAACTGCGCTTCCGACCGCTGTAACGCTTTGATCCGCAACTGCGTCTGGTTCCTCTCCGCCACGACATTCTGATAGGCCGGGTCGGCGGTGAGGGTCTCTTGTCGAGCGCTCTCGGGCTGCGACCGCACCGCCGCCGCATCCGCGCGAGCCGACTTCAATTCGTCTTCGAGTATCTGCACTTCAGGATGCTTGTCGGTGTACTTCGATCGCGCGAGGTCGAGTTCGCGCTGCAATGCGACGACCCGTTGTTGTGGCGTCGTCGGCGCGCCGCCTCCAGAAAGCGGCGCGGAGTAGGCACCGTCCTTCATGGTTTGAAGCTGCCGCTCGATCAGCGCCAAACGATCCATCTCCGAACGCAGACTGTTACTGGTCGCCTCGAGCTGAGTGCGCATCCCGGAAACGGTCTGGAGGTTCGCCAGCGTCTGTTCCGGCAGCTTGCCCATGTGAAGTTCTTTGGCCGTCCGCAGACGCTTTTCGAGATCGGCAATGCGGTCCTGTGCCGCCCGCTGCTGCGCGCTGAGAAACTCCGTGGTCCCTTCCGCCTGGATTTCGCGGCTGCGCGAGTGTTCTTCGACGAACACCTGGGCCAGCTTTTCAGCCACGCGCTGGGTGCGTTCCGGGCGGTGATCGAAATAGACGATGTCGAACGAATCCAGCTCCGGCACACCCGGGGTTCGGGCGATCGGCGTCGGCACCTCGACCTTGATGCGATCGACAAGTTCCTGAACAACCTGCTCGAGAGGACGGTCCGTCACCAGACGTTCTTCACGCGCCACTCGCTCGAGCACCGCGGGGCTGCGTAGCTGCTGCGACAGGGCCCGGAGTCGCTCGTCGCGACCAAGGCCGCTGTTTGCCGAGATCAAACTTGGATCGACCGTCGGCGTGTCGATCCCAATCCGAGCACTGGATCGGTAAGTGACGGGAAGGAGGAAGGCAAGTGCCACCCCGACGACGACACACAGCGCGAATGGCGCAAGAAACCAGTTGCGACGTCGCGACAGAATGTCGAGATATTCAACGGGATGCACGGTTCGTTCGGCCATTTCAATCCACCTCTGTGGTTATCGTTGCAAGAGCGGTTCCGAGGTCAGCCGTAAGCTCAGGGCACGATGATCACGTCGCCCGGCTCCACGCACATCTGCTTCGATTCCGACTTGATCGCGTCCTTGTAGTTGAACTTGATCCGCGTCGTGCCGGTCGGCGTGCTCCGTTGAATCGTGATGTTCTTCGTGTTGGCGAAATCCTTGAACCCACCGGCCATGGCCAGTGCTTCAATCACCGTCGTTTGCCCCTTGATCGGATGGGTCCCGGGCGCGTTCACTTCACCAATCACCGACACTGTTTGCGGCTGGGCTTCGACGACAATCACGGTGACGACCGGACTGGTGATGAATTCCTTCAACGAGCTTGTCAGCGAATCGCGAAGCGCGGCCGGTGTTTTGCCGGCGGCAGCGACGTCGCCGAGCAGCGGAAGCGTGATCTTTCCGTCGGGACGGATCTGAAGCGACTGCGACATCTGCGGATCCTTGTAGACTTCGACCCGCAGCTTGTCTCCCACGACCATCTTGTAGTCGGTCGAGTTGGTCGCCACGGTCGGTCCGCTCCGGGCGACCGACGGCAGCGACCCTTGAGCGACTGCAGGGCCGACACTGAGCGCGGTGAGGAGCACGAACGAGAAAATTGTGGCCTTCATGTCAGTCATCCTCAATGAACATTCGAGCTGCCGCGCGGCGCGCGGCGCGGTTGGACGGATTGCGATGCCGCAGCAGACCGCAGCGACATCAAATCGACACCGTGTGTCGGACAGGATGCGGCACCAATCGAAAATGAGGCCGGCGTTCTGAATTCGTAGTGCTCGACCCAGGTCATCAGCCGCCCGACCACCTGCATCGAGCTGTCGAAATCGGCGTCGAGCAAAACGACCGAAAGCCGACCCTCTGCGTCCGGCGACAGAATGTCGGTTTCGCGGACCACTCGTCCGACCACCCGCGCCAGTTCGCGCGCCAATGCGGGGCGCTCGCTTTCCGCGCTCGGCGCCGTCGGCTCCATCAGGAGAAGCGTCAGGAAGTTTTGCGACCGTATGGCCCGCTTCAGCTCGTTGCTGACCACAAACTCGAATACTTCCGGCGGCAAAGCGCGCCGATCGTCGGAGAGCCTATCGTCCTCGACCATCACGACGCTCGATCCAGGTCCGCTTCCTTGATCTTGTAAAGCAGCGCTTTGTAGCTGACGCCCAACAGGTCGGCAGCCTCACGGCGATTCCAGCGCGTCTGCTGTAGTGTGCGGTAGATGATTTCTCGTTCCGCTTCGCGCGCGGCGTTCCGCGCAATCTCCTTCAGCGATCCGCTGACCGGTGCTGCCGCGATGTCGGGTGTCGCAGCCGGTGGCCCGGCTGGAACTGGCGTCGGTGCTGGAGGCGGAAGGTCGCGCCGCGTCGGACTTTGCTCACACGCAGCGAGGGGACCCACGATCGCTTTGCGGCCGGACATCATGTCGGCCAGATCCTGGGCCACCTGCGCGTCGCCGCCGAGAATGACGATTCGCTTGACGAAGTTTTCGAGCTCTCGCACATTCCCCGGCCAGTCGTACTCGGTGAAGATCCGCAGCGTGTCGGCCGAAACGGTCAGACGTGCCTTGTTGTAACGGGCGGCATACTGCTGGAGAAACACATCGATCAGCAGCGGGATTTCATCTCGACGCTGACGAAGTGGTGGCAGCGTTATGCAGACTACGTTCAGGCGGAAGAACAGATCCTCGCGAAATGTCCGCTCGACGACTGCCCGCTCCAGATCTTGATTGGTCGCGGCGACGACGCGGACATCGACATGAACGTCGTCGCGCCCGCCCAGGCGGGAGAACTCGCCGTCCTGCAGCACCTGCAGCAGCTTGGATTGAAGCGGCAGCGTCAGCTCGCTGATCTCGTCGAGGAACATCGTCCCCAGGTGCGCGAACTCGAATTTGCCGGGACGATGTTGAACCGCCCCGGTGAACGCGCCGCGCTCGAAGCCAAACAGTTCCGATTCAAGCAGCTCGGAGGGCAACGCGGCGCAATTCACTTTGACGAACGGCCGTTCGCGCCGCGGCGACGCGGCGTGAATGTCGCGCGCGACCAGACCTTTTCCCGTTCCGCTCTCTCCGGCGATCAGGACGGTGGCGTCCGTGTCGGCGACACGTTCGATGAGCTGACGAACTTCGCGCATCTGTTCGTTGCGACCAAGGAGCGCAGGAGTACCGCGCGAAATGCGATCGCGACGTGCAGGCGAACCGTCGCTGTGGGTCAATTGAGCATCACTCATCGAATGGGCCTCGCTCACACACGAGCGCTGACAATGCACCTCGTGCGGGGGAGCAATGTGGGTGCCAAACGGGGCAAGTCAGGTAAGTGAAGCGCCCCGATGGGGAGTTTTCGAAGTGATCTGGCCCTGGGACGGAAGTGAACCGCCGGGTCCAGAAATGAAGATGGGAAATGAAGTGCCCAGATTAGGCCGCGAGGGTTACCTTCGGCACGGCGGAGTCTGTCAGACTCTGCTAATTCCACACTCCTTGATCTTGTTGAGGAGTGTCTTATAGCTGACGCCGAGATTCACCGCCGCCTTGCGCCGGTTCCAGTGCACTTGTCGGAGGGTTTGTTCGATTGCCGCCCGTTCGGCTTTCAGCGCGGCTGCCTTGGCCACAGAGGCGAGCGAGCCGGTTCCGTCGTCCACCGACGAGCTATCGTGTTCGGCCAGATCCGGTTCGCTGTATCCGAACGCACGCTCCGGGCCGGCCGCGACCGCCGCCGCCGCGGCAACGGGGACAGGCACCTCCGCCGGCTGCGGCCTCATCACCCCAGCACCCTCGCTCTTACGCTGCATATGCCGCTGGATTTCCTTTATCACCAGGGACTCATCCTGGAGGATGATGGCTCGTTTTAGCATGTTCTCGAGTTCGCGAATGTTCCCCTGCCAGTCGTACTGCTGAAACAATTGCCGCAGTTCCTCGGAGATCGGGCGCATCGGCCGGTTGTACTTGCGTGAATATCGTGCGATGAAGTAATCGGTGAGGGTCGGAATCTCGTCCCGACGTTCGCGGAGGGGAGGAACCACAATCTCGATGACCTTCAGTCGGTAATAGAGGTCCTCGCGAAACTCCCCGCTGAACAGCATCTGTTCCAGATCCCGGTTGGTCGCGGCGACGACACGGACGTCCACCTGAATCCGCTTGTTGCTCCCGAGTTTGGTGAATTCAGCATCCTGGAGCACGTGCAACATCTTCGCTTGCAGTGCCGGTTTCATTTCGCCGATCTCATCGAGCATGAGCGTGCCGCCGTCCGCCGACTCGAACTTTCCGATCCGTGTGGTCGCAGCACCCGTGAAGGCTCCGCGATCGTGGCCGAACAATTCGCTTTCGAGGAGTTCTGCCGGCAGGGCCGCGCAGTTCACTTTGACGAACGGGCGATTGCGTCGATTGGAGCGGTTATGAATGGCACGGGCGACCAGTTCCTTGCCAACTCCGCTTTCCCCTCGAACGAGCACAGTCACGTCGCTGTCCGCCACTTGCTCGATGACCGTCGCGATGGCGCGCATCTTCTCGCTGTTGCCCCAGACGGATTGATGTTCATCGTCAGTGAGTTGCTGGCGGAGCTCGCTCAGTTCCGACACCAGCCGGGTCTTTTCGATTGCGTTCTTGATCGCAACGTCGAGCGCGATTTCGCCGAGACCCTCCGGGTCATCCGGCTTGACGACGTAGTCGGCGGCTCCCAGACGGACCGCCTCGACGATGGTCGACGCCTGGTTTCGACCTGAAAGCATGATGACCTGCGTCTCTTGCCGCGCCGATTTGATCCCGCGGAGGGTCGCGATACCGTCGAGGCCGGGCATCATCACGTCGAGCAAGACCACATCGGGTGGCTCGTTTTGTTTCAGCGATGCAAGCATCTCGTCTCCGCGCGTGTAGCAGCGCGCTTCGTATCCGCGGAGAGAAAGAAAAGTTCGCAGGTAAGCGGCGAACCCGGAGTCATCATCAACAATTGCGACGTAAGGCTTTTTCATTGAGAGTCCTGTTTCGAGCGATGGCCGACAGGGACCGCTGAGGTCCAATCACAGTCGTCTTCATTCAAGAGTCGTACCTCAACAGGTTATCAGGATTTGTTCTTCAGGAAATTTGGGTAACCATCTTCCCTTCCCCAAACCTGTATTGACCTGCGTCGGGCAAATGATGCGATTTGTTCACAGTTGTGCCGCGGTTGTTCCGCTGCGGCGGTGGCACACCGCTTGAAGCCACGTCAGGAATCTGTCCGACGAGGCGTCGTCAGGACTCGGGCGACGAGGCGTCGTCAGGACTCGGGAATTGAGGCACGATCTTTATGGGTAGGTGGTGGGTTACGCCGATGCTTTTCGGCCTGTTAGCAGGGACTCCAACTCCGGGTTCCAGCGAAGATGAGCGGTCTCCATCGGTAACCGCGATGGTGGCTGTGCCTTCGCCTCCTCTGCAGTCGCCGGGCCTCAGGGATGAGACGGCGATGATACTGGTCGGAACCGCACTGATTGGCTTGGCTGCGGCTCTCCGACGAACGGCTCAATGACATTCGGAACGAGCCGACGCAAGCGGCGTATGTCCGCTTCCGTCGGCTTCCGAATGTCGAGGGCAGCCGCTCGCGAGACTTGCGGGTGGCCAACTCAACTAAAGCGTAGGTAGGGTGATGATCCCGCCGCTGCCTTTCGCGCCCGTCACTGGCGCCCACAGGCCGCCGCCGTGTGCGTTGAGCACCCACTTCGCAATCCAAATCGTTACGCCAAGATTGCCGCGCTCTTTGTCGTCGAACCAACCAAGCGAGTCTTTCGGTTGCTGGCGCAGCACGTTCAGCTGATCGTCGTCACCGATGAGGATCCAGGCGGCAGGTTTGCCCTGGTACTCGCCGTTCTCCTGGTGGACGTGCAGCGTATTGGTTGATCCGACCTCGCGGCGAAGCGCGTCGATGATTGCCGTGATGGCGCGCTTGAGCCACACACGGTCGGCTTGCAACGTTGCCGGCCCAGTCGCTCCGAGTTCCACCGAGACCTCGCGGTCTGCAAAAACCGGAAGAGCGTCGATCGTCTCTCGGAGCACGGCGGGAAGGTCTGTTCGGGCTCGATTGAGTTTGGTATCTCCCGATACCAGTCTGGCGTAGTCGCTGAGTTGGTTGGCAACATCTGTTAGCCGCCCACATGAATTGACCGCCGTTTGTAGCCACTCTCGATGCTGCGGCGGGATTTCTCCTCTGCTCAAAACAATCTTGATGAATCCGAGAATAGTGGACAGAGGGTTTCGAACCTCGTGGGCGGCGAGCGAGAGCAGGCGGGCGAGCTCGGCGTCCGCAAGGGGGGCGTTCATGGAGGCATTCTCTAGTACCAATGGCCCCCTGTCGAGGGAACGGGTAACCCTTGGCAGGAACGACCCATCAGGGGGTGTTAAGGAGTAACCGGGCCGGTCGTATGGTACCGTAAAGGGTGAGGCAAAGAAGGGCCAGATGCTACTCAAGCGAAATCCCGACATTCCGTCTTCTGAGATTACCGACGAGCGCACGTATCTGCGGCGTCGCGAATTCATGAAAGTGGCTGGAGGAGCGGCGATGGTTGCGGCGGCGGCCCCCCTGCTTGCCTGCTCCGACGAGCCAGTTGCGGCGGTCGGTCCGGCAGACGGGATGTTTGGCGCTCCGAATCTGCCGTTGACCGGTTACAAGGAAAAGGCCGTCACGGTCGACGAGAAACTGAATACGTTCGAAGAAATCACCGGCTACAACAACTTCTATGAATTCGGAACCGAGAAGGACGACCCGAAGCGGTACAGCGGCAGCCTGAAGACGAGTCCGTGGACCATCAAGATTGACGGCCTGTGTAACAAACCCGCCGACTACCACATCGACGATCTCATTAAGCCGATTCAACTCGAGGAGCGCATTTATCGGCTGCGGTGCGTCGAAGCGTGGTCGATGGTGATTCCATGGATCGGCGTGCCGCTCAGCAAAGTCATCGAACGAGCCGAACCCACGTCGAAAGCCACGTTCGTTCAATTCACCACGCTCCTTCGCCCCACCCAGATGCCCGGGCAGGCGGACGCGGTCCTGGAGTGGCCCTATGTTGAGGGGTTGCGCCTGGATGAGGCAAAGCATCCGCTGACTATCCTTGCGGTTGGTCTCTATGGCAAGACGCTGCTCCAGCAGAACGGCGCGCCGATCAGGCTCGTCGTCCCGTGGAAGTACGGGTTCAAGGGCATCAAATCGATTGTTCGGATCCGTTTCGTCGACAAGCAGCCGCAGACGTCGTGGGTCCTTCAGAATCCCGACTGGTACGGGTTCTATTCCAACGTGAACCCGGATGTGAACCCGGTTCGGTGGAACCAGGCACGCGAGCGACGGATCGGCACGTTCCTTCCTCGCCCGACGGTGATGTTCAACGGCTACGGTGATCAGGTTGCCTCGATGTATGCGGGTATGGACCTGCGTCGGAACTACTAGTTCCCCGCATGCACAAGGCGGCGAAGGTCTCCGTCTTTCTCCTCTGTCTCACGCCCTTCGCGTGGCTCGTCACGAGGACGTTGACGGGCCGTCTCGGGATCAATCCCGTTGAAGACCTGGAACTGACGACCGGCATCTGGGCGCTGCGCTTTCTTGTCCTGACACTCGCGGTGACGCCGGTCCGGCGGCTGACCCGCTGGAATCGCATCATCCAATACAGAAGGATGCTCGGGCTCTTTACGTTCTTCTACGTGTGCGCCCATTTCATCATCTACATCGCGGTCGATCAGTTTTTCGCCTGGAGCCTTATCGTCAAGGACGTGGTGAAACGGCCGTTCATCACCATGGGATTCACGGCGTTCGTCCTGATGATTCCGTTGGCGCTGACGTCGACGAAGGGGTGGATTCGACGGCTGGGCCGTAACTGGCAACTGCTCCATCGCCTCATCTATTTATGTGGCGTTTGCGCCGCCATCCATTACCTCTGGAAGGTCAAGGTGATCATCGGCTCGCCGGTGTACTACGCGGCAATTATTGGCGCCTTGCTCGCCTTCCGAGTCCTCTGGACGGTACGTGCCGCTAAGTTGTTCAAGGCGCAGCGAGTTACGGCGTAAGTGCAATCTTGTAACTTTTAGCCCTTTGCTTTTTCCTTTTCCCTTCTCCCTGGTCCATTTCACCCCCCGATACTGCCAATTAGCCTGATTTTGGCTGCCTTGGGGAGGGTGGGCACCCTATTCTGGCCAATGGATTCAACCGCGTTGAACCGCCCGTAGCGGACCCGGCGCGTTGGAGGGGGCAGCGAGGCATATGTATAAGCCGATTAAGTACGTGGAGAAGGGACTGACTCTCGCGGCGCGTGGCGCCTGGACGGTGTTCGATACGCTCAACAGCATCGCGCCGGCTCAAGCGTTTACTCCGAAATGGTCGGAGAAGCCGATTCTGAAGTCGTGGCAGAAGGTGAAGCCGCCACTTGGTTGGCCGCGCGAGACCGACTCGCTCTGTCCGAAATGCGTTCGCGAGGCGCGGCAGGAGATTCTCGACGGCAAGCGCGACTACAAGATCCTGCTCAACGAAAAGGTCGGTGAGATCAAGGCGCAGATCATCGAGCGCGACGGCAAGATCCTGATGATCAAGGACTGCCCGCAGCACGGGCATTTCGAAGACGTCATGGCGATCGATCCGGCGTTCTTCAAGCATCTCGAAGAGTCGTTTCCGGGTAGCGACATCCGCTCGCACGCCGACGAGAAGCTCCACAACCACGGATCGAGCACCATCAAGTATGGCCGCGGTGCCGTACTGACCATCGACCTGACCAATCGCTGCAACATGATGTGCGATCCCTGCTTCATGGACGCCAATCAGGTCGGCTTCGTGCACGAGCTGTCGTGGGAGGACATCAAGACGCTGCTCGACAATGCGATTTCGATCAAGCCGAAGCGCCAGATGTCGGTGCAGTTCTCGGGCGGCGAACCGACGATGTCGCCGTACTTCCTGGATGCGGTGCGCTACTCGAAGAAAGTTGGCTACAGCAGTGTCCAGGCGGCGACCAACGGGATCGAGTTCGCAAAGAGCCCGGAGTTCGCCCGTGCGGCAGCAGAAGCAGGTCTGCGCTACGCGTACCTCCAGTTCGATGGCATCGGCAACGCCGCCAACTCCCATCGCCTGGTCGGCAACCTCTTCGACGTCAAGCTGCGCGCGATCGAGAACCTTCACGCCGCCGGCGTCGACATCGTCCCGGTCACGACCATCGTCAACGGCGTCAACAACGAGCAGGTCGGACGAATTATCCAGTTCGCCCTCGATAACCCGAGGAAGATCAATTTCCTCTCTTTCCAGCCGGTTTCGTTCACTGGACGCGACGAGGAAGTTACCGACGAGCGTCGAGCCGCGCAGCGCTACACGCTCTCGCACCTCGCTCACGACGTGAAGAGCCAGGTGGGCATTGGTGAACCGGTCCGCGATTGGTTCCCGATCTCGTTCATGGGAACGTTCACCGACTGGGCCGACCTCGTGCACGGTCCCAGTGCGGAGTGGGGCAACCTCGCCTGCGGCTGCCACCCGAACTGCGGCATCGGCATGGCGGTCATGATCGACAAGGAAACGAAGGAAGCCGTGCCGGTGACGGCGTTCCTGAAGGCCGGACAGGTGGCAGAGGACCTGAAGAAGGTCAACGACGCGGGACGGGGCAAGTTCCTCTCATCGCTGGGAATGGCGCTGGTGCTGATGAAGAACTACGATCCGTTCGCGGCGCCCACGCACTTCAAGCTGATGGATCTGCTGAAGAAGTTCGACAAGACGTTCGGCGCGACCGGCCGCGATTACGGCAAGGTGGGAGCGGACCGCACGAAGGCGGATATCGATCGGCGCCGTGCGGATCGCTGGAACTTCCTGTTCATTGCCGGCATGTGGTTCCAGGATCTGTTCAACTACGACTTCCGCCGTACCGAGCGCTGCATCATTCCGTATGCGACGCAGGAAGGGGAGATCTCTTTCTGCGCCTACAACACCGGAATCGGCTGGCGCAACATCATCGAGAAGATGCATATGACGGCCACCCTCACCAAGTGGTATGAGGAGCACGGCCGTCACGAGATCTTCGCCGGCGGCAAGAGCGTCGCGCTGAACAGCAAGGAACACAGCCTTGTGCTCGACGCGGCAGCGGTCGCGGCCGGCAAGCAGCAGGACCTGGACGTTGCCGGTATTGCCAAGACGGCACGCGAGGAAAAGTTGCGCGCGAAGGCCGAGGCGAAGAAGAAGGCAGAAGAGAACGAGCGCATGGCTGCGTTGTATCGGCAGCACGTTCTCAAGGAATCGCCTGAAGAGCCGGTCATTCAAATCCAGGGGCTCGGCTCGAAGAAGAAGGAGCCGGTGCAGGAAGTCCTGCACAAGGATCAGCAGTAAGACGCCTTCCGCCTTTAGGCGGAAGATCCGGTTAAATTTAGGGCGCGGTCTTCAGACCGCGCCCTTCTTTTTATGCCTACTCTTCAGGTTTCCAGCCTCCGCAAGTCCTACGGCGACCGCCTCGCGGTCGACGACCTGACATTTTCAACGGCTCCGGGTGAGATCGTCGGATTGCTGGGTCCGAACGGCGCTGGGAAAACGACGACGATCAATATGATTCTCGGCGTGCTCGAACCGAGCGGCGGACGGATTCACATCGAAGGCCGCAGCCTTGCCACCGATCGTCGAGAAGCGCTTCAGCGGACGAATTTCGCGGCCGTTTACGCCCCACTGCCCGGCAACTTGACCGTCGAGCAGAACCTGAAATTCTTCGGCATGCTCTACGGGGTGGCTTCCCTGAAGAACCGAATCGATACGGTGCTGGAGCAGTTCGATCTCCTCGGGTTCCGTCGCACGAAATGTGGTGTGTTGTCTTCCGGAGAGCAAACGCGGGTGTGCCTGGCAAAGGCCATGCTGAACGCGCCGAGGCTTCTACTTCTGGACGAACCGACCGCCTCGCTTGATCCGGCGACGGCGAGAGAAGTTCGCGCGAAGATCCGCGGCCTTGCGACCGACCGGCAGGTCAGCGTGCTGTGGACGTCGCACAACATGTATGAAGTCGAGTCGGTATGCGATCGCGTGCTGTTCCTGTCGCGTGGACGAGTGCTGCTCGAGGGGAACCCGAAGACCCTTCCCGATGAACATGGGAAAGGGACGCTCGAAGAACTCTTCATTGCGGTTGCGCGCGAGCCGCTTTCACTCGAGTCCTGACAACCGTGCGAATCACCCCAGTCCGGGCGATCGTCCTGCGGCAGTTGTACCTCCTCCGTGGCGGACCGACGCGAGTCTTGTCGCTCGTCATCTGGGTCGCCATCGACATCATCCTGTGGGGCTTCATGACGAAGTACCTCAACACGGTGACGGCGGCGGGTTTTGATTTCGTGCCGGTGTTGCTCGGCGCCGTACTGATGTGGGACTTTTTCACTCGCGTGATGTTTGGCGTGACGATGGCGTTCTTTGAGGACGTCTGGTCGAGGAACTTCCTCAACATCTTTGGTTCACCTGTATCCATCAATGAGTACCTGACGGGCCTCGTGTCGTCGAGCATCATCACGAGCACGTTGGGTCTCGTCGTGATGCTGATCCTGGCGGTGGCGTTGTTTGGCCTGTCGTTTATCTTGTACGGTGGGCTGCTTGTTCCGTTTCTGATGGTGCTGTTCCTCTTCGGCATTGCTCTCGGCATCGTCGGCTGTTCGTTCGTGTTGCGGTTTGGGCCGTCTGCCGAGTGGTTCGTCTGGCCGATTCCGGCAATCCTGTCACCGTTCGCCGGAGTGTTCTATCCAATCTCGACCATGCCGACATGGATTCAGTGGATCGCACACCTTCTACCGCCCATGTATGTCTTCGAGGGAATGCGTGCGATTGTGACCGGCGGGGCGATGTCGATGAAATCGCTGACGATGGGCGGAGTGCTCGCCGTGTTGTACGTCCTTGCGGCCTCTTTGGTATTTACACGGGTGTACCGCAATGCAGTGCGAACGGGGTTGATCGCGAGGTACAGCGCGGAAACGATTACATAACGGCCATTCACCGTCGCGCTGAAACGAACCCGCGTTTAACGCGAAGGTACGAAGAATCGAGTGCTTCGACTCTTCGCGCCTTCGACGCAAGCCGTCGGCACGTGTAGGACGCCTGTAGTAGCGTGTTTGGCGTAAGATACGCGGTCATGCAGCAAGTCGTCTCACCTGCTCGACTCATCACGATTGCCGGGCTGCTCGTTCTGTGTGCCGCCGCTTCAGCCGTCGCGCAGGCGCCCCCGACCAAACTCAAAACGAAGTGGGCCGCCGACGTGTCGCCGACACGTGTGCTTCCCGAATATCCCCGTCCGGAAATGGTTCGGACAGCCTGGCAGAACCTCAACGGCGAGTGGGATTACGCCATTGCGGACGCCACTGCCCAGAAGCCGGCAGCCTTTGCCGGAAAGATCCTTGTTCCATTCCCCGTGCAATCGCAATTGAGTGGCGTCGCCGCCGCCGTGACAGACCAACAGCGGCTCTGGTATCGGCGCACGTTTCGCGCCGGCACCGTTCCGCGCGGGTCGAGAGTACTGCTGCATTTCGGCGCCGTCGACTGGGAGTCGCACGTGTTCGTCAACGGTAAGGAAGTCGGCCGTCATAGCGGCGGATACGATCCGTTTTCGTTCGACATTACGTCGGCACTCAAGGCATCTGGCGATCAGGAACTCATCGTCAGCGTCTGGGATCCGACCGACAAGGGACCGCAGCCGCGTGGTAAGCAGGTTCTCGAGCCGAAGAGCATTTGGTACACAGCGGTGACAGGCATCTGGCAGACCGTATGGTTCGAGACCGTGCCCGATGCGTACATCACCGGTCTGGATATCGGTACGGATGCCAACGCCGGGACGATCAGCGTGACCGTGCGATCGAACAGCGGCGCGGCCGGGAACGCGCGGGTGACTGTGCGCGATGGATCGCGAACCGTCGGCGAGGCAACCGGGGGCGTGGGCCAGCCTATCGTCGTTCGCGTTGCGCAACCGAAATTGTGGTCGCCGGATCAGCCATTCCTCTACGACCTGCGAGTGGCTCTCGGTGGCGATGCCGTTCAGAGCTATGCCGGTATCCGCACGATTTCCGTGCAACGTGACCAGGCGGGTGTGAATCGCCTGTTTCTCAATGGTAAGGCGCTGTTTCAATATGGGTTGCTCGATCAGGGATGGTGGCCTGACGGTCTCTACACTGCGCCAACAGACGAGGCGCTCGCGTCGGACATCGAAACGACCAAGCGTCTCGGTTTCAACATGATTCGCAAGCACGTGAAGGTCGAACCGGCGCGGTGGTACTACCACGCGGATCGATTAGGCGTGCTCGTGTGGCAGGACATGCCCAGCGGCGGCGACAAGACGCCCGAAAACAAAGACATGTTTGCCGGCGAACTCGAACATGTGATTGACGCCCTGGACAATCATCCGTCAATCGTCATGTGGGTCCCCTTCAACGAAGGCTGGGGGCAGCACGAGACGGAACAGTACGTTCAGTGGATTAAGCAGCGCGACCCCAGTCGCCTGGTGAACAATTCGAGCGGCTGGACCGACAAAGGCGTCGGCGACGTCTCCGATGTCCATTCATATCCGGCGCCGATCCGCCCACCGCTCGAAGATAAACGCGCGGCGGTGCTCGGCGAGTTCGGCGGGCTTGGTCTTCCGCTCGAGGGGCACACCTGGATCGAAAAAGGAAACTGGGGATATCGGACCTACAAAACGCAGGAAGAACTCGGGCAGGCGTATCGCGATCTCATGCATCAGTTGAGAATCCTTGTCGGCGAAGGTCTTTCCGCCGCTATTTATACGCAGACAACGGACGTGGAGATCGAAGTGAACGGGATGCTCACCTACGACCGCGCGGTTGTGAAGCTTCCGGCCGACGCAAAGGAATTGTCCAACCGGCTATCGACGCCGCCGTCGGTGCGTGAAGTCGTTGCGACATCGGAAAAGTCGCCACAGTCGTGGCGCTACACAACCAACACACCTGTTGAAAACTGGTTTTCGACGAGTTTCGACGACCGCGTGTGGACGCAGAGCAACGGCGGCTTCGGCCGGCCCAACCCAAACAATAAGGCAAGCGTCGGAACTCCCTGGCAAACATCCGATATATGGTTGCGAAGGTCGTTCGATCTTCCCGCCGGCGCGCTGACCAATCCGCATCTGCGTATCTATCACGACGACGACGCCGAGGTGTATTTGAACGGTCAGCGGATCGCGACCTTGCCGGGTGCGGTCAATGGCTATTCATACGTGCCGCTCGATGCCACGGCAAAGGTGCTGTTGAAAGCCGGGGCCTCAAACATGCTTGCCATTCACGTCAAACAGGTTCGTGGCGGGCAGTTTGCGGATGCAGGATTGGTTGACGTCGTTGAAAAGTGAATTCGAGTATTCACGATGCGCTTTTCGATTGCGATCATGTTGCTGATGACGATGGGCGCGTACGACGCACAGTCCGGTGGCACTCCACAGCGCGGTGTCACCCGCACGCCGTTTGGTAAGACACGCGATGGCAAAACAGTTGAGATCTACACGCTGACAAACGCACATGGCGTCCAGATGCGGGTCATCACCTACGGCGGCATTATCACCAGTTTGAAGCTGCCCGATCGTTCCGGGCGTCTCGGCGACATCGTCCTCGGGTTCGACACCCTTGATGGATATCTCAAGGACCCTCCGTACTTCGGGGCAGTCATCGGGCGCTACGGCAATCGCATTGCGAAAGGGCAGTTCACGCTCGACGGGAAGACGTTCAAGCTGGCGACCAACAACGGACCGAATCACCTGCACGGCGGGGTCAAGGGGTTCGACAAAGTGGTGTGGAACGCTGTTCCGGGCACCGATGCGAACGGCGTCAGCGTGGCGCTGTCGCGCACCAGCCCCGACGGGGAAGAGGGCTACCCGGGCAATCTCCAGGCAACGGTGCGCTACACATTGACCGACAAGAACGAACTTGCCATCGACTACCGCGCGACCGCCGACAAGGCAACGCCAGTGAATCTCACGCAGCACAGCTACTTCAATCTCGCTGACGATTCGAGCGACATTCTCGGTCACGAGTTGACGATCCGTGCAGGGCGCTACACCCCCGTGGACGCCACGCTCATTCCAACCGGCGAAATGGCCGCGGTCGAAGGAACGCCATTCGATTTCAGGAAAGCGACGACGATTGGCGCTCGTATTGCCACCGAGAACGCGCAGTTGAAGAACGGCGGTGGATACGATCACAACTGGGTGCTCGATCGTAGCGGTGGAGGCCTGCAGCCAGCCGCGCGGCTCGTTGATCCGAAGAGCGGGCGGACACTCGAAGTGGCAACGACGGAGCCGGGTCTCCAGTTCTATTCCGGAAACTTCCTCGACGGATCGATTAGCGGCAAGGGCGGCCGTGTCTATCGCCATCGTACCGGCCTGTCTCTGGAGACGCAGCACTATCCGGACTCGCCGAATCACTCGAACTTCCCGTCGACGATCCTGAAACCAGGACAGACCTATTCTTCGCAGACCGTATTTGCGTTCGGTGTGCAGAAGTAGCGAGCACTATGAAGCGTGATGTTGCGATCGCGACGATTCTTGTCTCCGTCGCGCTGGCCTCGTGGTCCGGCCTGGCGCAGAACGACACATCAAAGATCTCCATCCGCGTCGATGCAACGAAGCGGCTCGGGCCGATGACCACCATGTGGGCGTTCTTCGGTCACGATGAGCCCAATTACACCTACATGCCGGACGGGCGGAAGCTCCTGTCAGAACTCGCGGCGCTGAGCCCGGTGCCGGTGAATGTTCGAGTCCACAATCTATTAACGACCGGGGATGGAACACCCGCTCTGAAATGGGGATCGACCAACGCGTACACCGAGGATGCGCAGGGCCGCCCGGTGTACGACTGGACGATTGTCGATCGCATCTTTGATACCTACGTCGAGCGCAAGATGAAGCCGCTTGTGCAGATTGGCTTCATGCCGAAAGCGCTTTCAACGAAGCCCGAGCCTTACCAGCACAACTGGATGCCCGGCGTTCAGTACAGCCAGATCTACACAGGGTGGGCCTATCCTCCAGCCGATTATTCGAAGTGGCGAGAATTGGTCTATCAGTGGGCGCGGCACACGGTAGAGCGATACGGCGTCAATGAGGTCAAGACCTGGTATTGGGAAGTGTGGAACGAGCCCGACATCGGGTACTGGCAGGGCACGCCGCAGGAATTCCAGAAGCTGTATGACTTCGCAGCCGACGGCTTGAAGCGGGCACTGCCAGAGGCCAGGATTGGTGGTCCCGAAGTTACGGGGCCAAATGGCGCGCGAACACAGCAGATATTGAAGGATTTCATCGAGCACTGCCTGCGAGGCACGAACAATGCGACCGGCCAGCGCGGCGCGCCACTTGATTTCGTGACCTTTCACGCCAAAGGCGCTCCACGCGTTGTCGACGGTCACGTCCGAATGGGCATCAGCAATCAGTTGCGTGCGATCTCGAACGGGTTCCAGATCGTCGCGTCCTATCCTGAGCTTCGAACGACGCCGATTGTGATCGGCGAGTCGGACCCGGAAGGATGCGCCGCGTGCTCGGTTCGAACCAATCCGGAGAACGCGTATCGCAACGGCACCATGTATTCCAGTTATACCGCGGCGCAGATCGCGCGCACGTTCGAGTTGGCCGATCTTCATAAGGTCAACCTGCTTGGATCCTTGACGTGGGCATTCGAATTCGAAGGACAACCGATGTTTGCCGGATTTCGCGATCTCGCCACGAACGGCATCGACAAGCCGGTGCTCAACGTCTTTCGCATGCTGGGAAAGATGCGCGGCGACAGGGTTGTGGTGACCAGCACCAGCGCTGCGAATACCGAGACGATCAGAGATTCCGGTGTCCGCGAAGCCGCCGACGTTTATGCGTTGGCCAGCCGAACGGATCGCTCGATGGAGATCCTCGTGTGGAACTATCACGACGACGATGTGCCGGCGCCGGCTGTCCGGATTGCCCTGACCGCGGAGGGGCTGTCAGGGCGTCAAGCAACGGTCACGGAATACAGGGTCGACGATCGTCACAGCAACTCGTACGAAGCGTGGAAACAGATGGGATCGCCGCAGACGCTCACGTCTGAGCAACGAAGTGCGCTCGAGAAGGCGGGTCAACTGCAGACGATGGGATCGCCGGCGCGCAGGAACATTGAGGGCGGTCGTCTCACACTCGACGTGTCGCTGCCGAGACAAGGTGTCGCCCTGTTTACCGTAACCTTTTAGGCAGCCGCCAGCCGCCAGGTTTACTCGATCCGCAACGCAATAATCGGATCGATCCTCCCCGCGCGCAGCGCCGGCCACACGCACGCCTGAAGACCCGCGGCGAGAAGCACCACGGCCACGAGGGCGAACGCGATTGGGTCAAACGGCGACACGTTCCAAACCTGCCGCGCCAACAGACGCGCGCCAATCAGGCTCCCGGCCAGACCGATGGCCATGCCGATGAGCAGCAGGCGCGAACCGCGCGCAAGGATCATCGCAACGATTGATTTTGAACTCGCTCCGAGGGCCATCCGTACGCCAATCTCCTGACGCTGCTGGGCGACCGCCGTCGCCATCACCCCGTAGACACCGATGACGGCGAGCACCAGTCCGATGAGCGCAAAAGCGGAAAGCAGGATCAGATTGAAACGCGGTGTCGAGAAGGCATCTTCCTTGAGCACAGTGTCCAGGGTCTTGACGTTCGTCACAGGTTGACTGCCATCGATTGCATAGATCTGCGCCATGATTGGGCGCGTCAACGATGTTGGTTCAAGAGTCGTTCGCACGATGAGGACGTTCGAGGCACCGGTCAAAGAGTAAGGGAAGTAGATTTCCGGCCTGGTTGGATTCGCGAGTCCGTCATTGGCGATGTCCTGGACGACGCCTACGACCTCGAAGGCATCGCTGGCGAGCTCAAATGGTCGCTCTTTGAGGCGTGGAAGATGGATGATCTGCCCGAGTGGGGGTCGTCCTTCGAAGCGCGCGCGGACGAACTGCTCGTTCACCACCGCAACCGCGCGCCGGCTCGTCACGTCGGTTTGATCGATTGCCCGCCCGGACGCGAGGCGAATACCGAGAGCAGGCGTATAACCCGCATCGATCTGATGGACGACGACGGGGTCGGTGCTTGCCGCCGTGCCAGCGACGTCCGCCGTTGTCGACATGTTGCCGAGCGGGTGAAGCCACGTGTTCACTCCGGCCTCGGCGACACCGGGCACGATTCTCACTCTCGACAGCAGATCTTCAAAAAATGCAACCCGTCGAGTGGCGTCCGGGTATCGCTGCGGCGGCAGCGGAATGCGCATCGTCAAAAAGCGCTCCGGCTGATATCCGAGATCAACGCGCGCCATTGCGACAAACGTGCGAATGAGCAGACTCGATCCCGCCAGCAGCATGAGCGAGAGCGCGACCTCGACGACGACGAGCGACTTTCGAAGCCGCGCTTGTCCCGAACTTCCTGACAGCGATCGACTGACTTCGCGCATCGAGGCCGCAAGATCCCGCCGTGAGCTGTGCAGCGCGGGCGCGAGGCCGCAGATGATGCTCGTCATCGCGCAAATGGCCAGCGTGAAGAAGAGCACCGATCGATTCAACGCAATCTCGGCCTCATCCGGGATCGTGTTTGGCGGCACGATCGCGAGGATTGCTGGAAGTCCGGCATACGCGAGAGCGGATCCGATGGCGCCGGCAATCAGCGCAAGCAGCAGGCTTTCAGTGAGGAGCTGCCGCACGAGGCGGCTGCGGCTTGCGCCGAGGGCAACGCGCACGCCCATTTCTTTCTGCCGCGCGGCCGCCTTCGACAAGAGCAGATTCGAGACGTTAGCGCAGGCGATGAGCAGGAGGAACGCGACAGCACCAAAGAGCACCCAGATGTCGCCGGTGATTCCGCTTGGGAATGTCTCAGTGAAGGGCAGCAGACTGACGCGAAACTGTTGCGGAAACTCGTTCGGCTGCCGTTTTTTGAGATCCTCGATGATTGGTGCCAGGTCTGCCTCGGCCCGCGCGCCGGTAATTCCAGGTTTGAGCCGCCCGAGCAGGTGAACGTTGCGTACGCCTTCCACGATCTGTCCGCGCTGAAATCGTGTCGGGATGTAGACGTCCGCGCCGCGCCACATGAATCGCTTCGGCATCACTCCAATGACGGTTCGAACGGTGTCGTTCAAACGCAGTTGCCGTCCAAGCACTCCTCGGTCGCCGCCGAACTGCCGCTGCCAGAAGCGATAGCCCAACACAACCACCGGGTCCGCACCCTCCTTCGCATCGTCCGCGCCTGGCGTTCGTCCGAGCAGCGGCGGCACACCCATGACGTCGAAGGTGTTGAATGTGCCGTGGTTCCCGCGCAGCCGTTGCGGGTCGCCCTCACCGGTCCACAGCACGTCACTGATGGTTGACGCGATTGTTCCTTCGAAAATCGTGTTGCGTTCTGCGATCTCGAGGAACTGGTCGACCGAGTAGCCGAGTCGCCCGCCCCGTCCAGCGGGGTTGTAGACGCGCACGCTCATCAACTCGCCGACGTTCTTGTATGGGAATGGATCGA
>Ga0310900_10000092_pt1 | contig 22110 bp, 15 predicted proteins | sample C24D1metaG_FD_203879 | JGI IMG/M metagenome (GOLD analysis project Ga0310900, IMG submission 203879) | Lab incubated soil microbial communities from West Virginia University Organic Research Farm, Morgantown, WV, United States - C24D1 | ecosystem: Environmental > Terrestrial > Soil >...
AGCGGTACGCTCAGAAACCCGAGGCCGAAATTCATGCCGACCGAGTAGACAGAATTGGCGCGCGCGCGCTCGTGCTGCGGAAACCAGGTCGCGAGAATCCGGCTGTTGGCGGGGAAGCACGGCGCTTCGAAAATGCCGACGCCGATGCGAGTCGCGATCAGCGCGCCGAGCGATTGGACGATTCCCATCAGGGCTGTGAAGAACGACCACAGGGCGATGCTGATGAAATAGGTGAAGCGCGTACCGAATCGGTCGAGAAAGATGCCGCCGGGAATCTGCAGGGCCGCGTAGCTCCACGAGAACGCCGAGAAGACGAGTCCCATCTGCGTCGGCGTCAGCGAGAGATCCTTCGAGAGATACGGCGCCGCGATCCCGAGCACCGTCCGATCGAGGTAGTTGATCGCCGTGCCGATCGCGACCAGCGCCAGAATGGGCACCCAACGGACGTTGGTGCGGCGCGCAGTCATTGATGCGGCGCCGACGGCGCGACTAGCTGCCTTTTCGGTATACACAGTTGATGTCCCAGTGCCCGGGCGTCGGCGTCGGCGCGTTTTCCATTGGCGCCTGGATCACCGTCGGTCGTCCGGACGCGAGCGCTGCGTGCAGCGCTGGACCGAGCTCGTCGGCGGAGCGGATGAACACGCCGTCGGCGCCGTAACCCTTCGCAATCTGCGCGAAGTCAGTGCGGTAGGCTGCGCCGTCGGCCTCAAACAGGCAGCCGAACTCCCAGCCGTAGTGCATGTTGGTGAGACCGGCGATCGTGCCGAACGCTGCGTTGTCCATCACCAGCCATACCACGCCGAGGCCGGCCTCCATCGCTGTGGCGACCACGGACGGATTGCTGCCGAATGCTCCATCGCCAACGAGCGCCACCACCGCCCGGTCCGGCTGTGCCAGCTTGACGCCCAGCGCTGCCGCCGGGCCAAACCCCATGGTCGCGAGTCCGCTTGGCGTGATGAACGTTCCGGGTACCGTGATCGGGAACTGCTGGCCGACACCGTTTTTGTTCCAGCCCACATCGGTGACGATGAAGCCGTTCTCAGGGACAGCCTTGCGCAGTTCGCTGAGGATGCGCTCCGGACGCATCGGGTACTGGCTGGAGCTGTAATGATCGTTCCAGTTCGAGGCGAACGCGCGGCGTCCTTCAGCGATTTCCAGCCGTAGCGATCCACGACTGCGGTGCTTGATACCCTTCGCAGCGCTGACCAGCGCCGCCAGCGCGAGCTTCGCATCGGCAACGACGCCGAGCTCGGTGGGTAAGTTGCGTCCGATCTCCGCGACATCGGCGTCGATATGAATGAGACGCGTCGGCGGGATGTTAAACGTGAAACGCGGATCCCACGAGCTCGAGTTCGCTTCGGCGAACCGCGTGCCGATGGCAAGAATGACGTCCGCCGTACGGCATTTCTCGTTCGCGATCGGCGTGCCCCAGAAGCCGGTCATGCCGAGCAGCAGCGGGTGATCCTCGCGAACGACGCCTTTGCCCATCAGCGAGTGCGCGATCGGCAGTTCCAGCGCTTCGGCGAGTGCGGCGAGCTCGGCGGAGGCACGAGCCCCAATGACGCCACCCCCGGCATAGAGGACCGGTCGCTCCGCGTTTGCGAGCGCGCGCACGATGCGCTCTCCCGCTTCGGCGTCTATTGACGGCCGCGCGATCTCGGCGGGAACCTTGCTGAAGGCATCGATCGGCAGGCTCGTTGAAAAGACATCCATGGGTACGTCGACGAGCACCGGACCGGGCCGGCCCGTCTGCGCCAGATGGAATGCGCGTTCGACGATGCGCGGCAGATCACGCGCCGCGCCGACGCGGTAGACGCGCTTGCAGAACGGCCGGTAGATCTGAAATTGGTCGGCGTCCTGGTGGAGATTGACTTCCTGGTGCGGGTGGCGGCCGTGAAAGTAGGACTGCACGTCGCCGGCAATTACCACCATCGGAATGGAATCGAGGGCGGCGTTGGCCACACCGGTGGCCGCGTTGGTAAGGCCCGGACCGAGGTGGGTGAGCAGCACCCCGGGTTTGCCGGTCGCGCGGGCGTAGCCGTCGGCCGCATGCGCCGCCACCTGCTCGTGGCGCGTGGTGACGTAACGGATGCGGCTGCGGCCGAGGGCGTCGAGCATGCCGATCACGGTGTGGCCGGTAAGGCCGAACACGACTTCGACACCGAGCCGCTCGAGGTAATCGGCGAGAAGATAGGCGGCGAAGCGGGTCTCGCTGGTTGTCGGCAGCGGCTCAGGAATGAGGTGGATCGCTTTGGTCGTCATGGCGCCGAAGATCTAGAAAACTTCCGAGTTGTAGAACTCGCCGAACAGCTCCTGTTCGGACGGGCGGTCCTCCGCGATTGGACGGCTCACCCAGGTGACGTTCATGTAGTGCTTGAGCGAGATGTTCTCGTTAGTGATGTTGCCCCCCCATACACCACAACCCATGCTCGACGTCATCGGCATGCCGTTGGTGAAGGTGCCGGCGTTCGAGCTCGATTGCACCTGCCGGACCATGATGCGGCTCACCGGCGCCGTCAACGCAAGCTGATGGATGTGCGCGTCGTCGAATGAATAGATCCCGCAGGAATGTCCGCGGCCGCCGGTCTCGAAGATCTGGCGGACCATGTCGAGGGCCATTTCCCACCCGTGGTACTTGAAGATCGAGAGCACAACGCCGAGCTTTTCCGTAGAAAAGGGATGCTCCTTGCCGATCAGCCGCTCGGGTACGATGAAGAACGCCTTGCCCTGCGGCAGATCGATGCCGGCCTTTGTGGCGACGACGGAGGCGTCGCGCGCGATGGTATCGGCCGTTCGCCGTCTCTCGCCGTCCCAGTAGGCGGCCTCGAGCTTCGCCTTTTCGTCGTGGGTGACGAGATAGCCGCCTTCCTTCTGCAACTGCGCGAGGAACGCATCGTAGATCTGCGAATCGACGAGCAGATTGCCATCAGCGGAGCAACCTGATCCGTTGTCGTTGGTCTTGCTGATGCGGGTGTTACGCGCGGCCTCTTCGAGGTTGGCGGTTTCGTCGATCACCATCGTCGCGTTACCCGCGCCGACGCCGTAGGCCGGCTTGCTGGAACTGTAGGCGGCTTTGACCATTGCCGGTCCACCGGTCGCAATTGTGAGATCGCACTCCGCCATGAGCGCGTTGGCGAGCGGAATGCTCGGGCGCTCGACGACCTGCAGCACGTCTTGGGGGACGCTGAGCTTTTCGAGCGCCGCCCGCATCACACGAACTGTTTCGATTGTCGTTTTACGGCTCGACGGATGCGGCGAGAAGATCACCGCGTCTTTGCATTTGACGGCGTAGATGGCGGTACCGACCGGCGTGACGTACGGACTGGTGACCGGAATCAACGCGGCAATCACGCCGGCGGGCTTGGCGTACTTGACGATGCCGCGGACGGGATCCTCCTCGATGACGCCCATGCTTTTCTGTCGGAGGGCGTCGCGCAGGATCCCCTGCACCTTGGCGCGCCGGGTGGGCTCGCGCCGACCCATGCCACTCTCCTCAACGCTCATGTTGGCGAGCCGCGTGGCCGTTTCGAGATTGCCTCCGGCCCAGCCGATCGCCTGGCAGATGCGGTCGACGGTTGCCTGGTCGTAGTCAGCGATGGCCGACATAGCCGCGCGTGCCCGAGCCACCAGCTCGGTGACAATCTCGATTTCTTCGCCCGTGATCGCTCGTGCCATAGGAACTACTCGGACTTGGGAGGAGGCCCGTCGTACTCGACATTGAACTTGATACGCATCGGCTTTTCACGCGCGTATTCCTCCGCCACTTCGGCGGTCAGTCCGGCAACGCGGCCGACGATGAACATGAACCGGCCGGCCGCGGGCGGAAAGCCCATGTCGTGCAGGATCGCCGCGAGCGCGCCGTCGATGTTCATCGGCAGCGGCTTGATACGGCGGCCCGCTTCGGTTTCGAGCGCCCGCATGAAAACGATGGCGTCGCCCGCAACCTTCTCTTTGCGCGCCAGCTCGAACAACGCGTTCACCCGCGGATCCGTGGTGTGCACGCGATGGCCGAGTCCGGGAAGCCGCCGCTTGTCGCGCACCGCTTCATTCACGGCGCGCGCGGCCGCCTGTTCCGGGGTGACTCCGTCCGTTTTTGCCGCGGAGAGGTAGCGCGCGATTAGTTCCATGCAGTTCGATCCCGCCCCCCCGTGGTCGTCGCCGATGGCGAGGATGCCGGCGGCGATCGCCGACGAGATCGATGCGCGGTTCCCGGACGCGGCCAGCCGTGCCGCGGCGCAGGAAGGCGCGCCCGCGCCGTGATCCGCGACGCCAATGAGCAACGCGTCGAGCAGCCGCCGCTCGCCCGGTGAGGGCAGGCGGCCGAGATGGAGCAGCACGATCACGTCGGTGAACGTCGCTGTCTGCATCAGCGAGGTTACCGCGTGGCCGCGGATCCAAATGTTTGTCGCGTCAGAAGTTGCGATCGCGGTACGCCAGGGATCCATCGGGTGGGATTATACCGGCGGTGGTGTCAGCCGGCAGCTGTTACGGTAACGCCACCGTAACGCTCTAGAGATGCACGACCGGGGATGCTACCGTCGCGACGCGCATAGCTGCCATCCGCCGGCGGTATGTGTCCAACGCGGAGGTGTGAAGGTGACAATGTTGCGGACGGTTCTTGTCGCGTCGCTGCTCGTGCTGGTCGCCGCCGGCGCCGCACGTGCACAGGCGGTCGCAGGCTCGCAGGTGTCCGGCGTCGTCAGAGACTCGAGCGGGGCTGTGCTGCCCGGCGTCGAAGTGACGATGATCAAGACTGATACCGCCACGTCGCGAACGGTGTTCACCGGTTCGGACGGCGCGTACGTGTTTCCGAACCTTCCGGTCGGTCCTTACCGGCTGAAGATAGTGCTTCAGGGCTTCAATACGTATGTGCAGGAAGGAATCGTCCTGCAGGTCAACAGCAATCCGTCGATCGACGTCACGTTGAGCGTCGGCAGCATCGGCGAGCAGGTGACGGTCAAGGCTGAGAGTCCGGTGATCGAAACTCGCTCGACCGGTGTCGGGCAGGTCATCGACAACCAGCAGGTGACGGAGATGCCGCTCAACGGACGGCAGGCTACTGAGCTCGTGTTCCTCTCCGGCCTCGCGACCTCCGCGCCGGCCGGCGATTTGAACACCAACAAGAACTTTCCGACGGTCACGATTTCCGTCGCCGGCGGCCAGGCCAACGGCATTACCTACATCATGGACGGCGGCACCCACAACGACCCGTTCAACAACCTGAACCTGCCGACGCCGATGCCAGATGCACTCCAAGAGTTCAAGGTCGAAACGAGTTCGCTGCCCGCCCGCTACGGGCATCACGCCGCTTCCGCCGTGAACCTCGTCACGAAGTCGGGCACGAACACATATCGTGGCAACGTCTTCGAGTTCATCCGCGACTATCATTTCAACGCGCGCAACTTCTTTGCCCCAACGCGCGACAGCCTCAAGCGTAACCAGTTCGGTGGCACGCTCGGCGGCCCGATGATCAAAGATAAGCTGTTTTTCTTTGAGGGCTACCAGGGCCGCATCGAGAAGAGCAATCCACCGGAGAGCACCAGTTTCGTACCGACTGCCGCGATGCTTGCGGGAGATTTCACCGCGATTGCTTCCCCTGCATGCAGCGGCCGGCAAATCACGCTGTCGCCGGCACTCGGATTCACGAACAACACCATCAATCCGGCGCTGTTCAATCCGGTCGCGCTCAATATCCTCAAGCACGTCCCGATATCGAGCGATCCGTGCGGGCGCCTCCAGTACGGCATTCCGAACGACAGCACCGAGCATCAGAACCTGGCGCGCGCCGATTACAGCCTCAACGCCAGCCACAGCTTGGTCGCGCGCTACATGTACGCGGTGTACGACAATCCTGGCACTTACGACGGCAGCAATGCCCTGACGCTGAGCCGCACCGGTCAAAACAACCGGGTGCACTCGGTGGTCGTCGGCCACAACTGGATCGTGTCGCCGCGGCTCGTCAACGCGCTGCACGTCACCTGGAACAAGACGCTCAACGATCGCCCCTTGCCGGAGTTCTTCTCGCCCACCGACGTCGGTTCGACCGTGGTCGGCGCGATCCCCGGCTACATGGGGGTGTCGGTGACCAACGGCTTTAACTTTGGCACCGGCGCGACCAACCCGGGGTATTTCAACTCGAACGGGTTCCAGGTCGCCAACGACGTGGACTGGGTGCTCGGCAAGCACCAGGTGTCGTTCGGCGGCAACTGGATCCACACGCGCATCGAAACAGTGAACAATCGTCCGAGCAATGGCCAGTTCACCTTCAGCGGGCAGTCGTCGGGCCTGGGCCTCGCCGACTTGATGCTCGGACGGCTCAGTAACTTCCTCCAGGGCAATCCGGTGTACGACAACGATCACAACGATTACGTTGGCGCCTACGTGCAGGATGAATGGAAGCCGGGCAACAATCTCACACTGAACGCGGGAATGAGATGGGAGCCGTACCTGCCGATTAAGAACACACTCGACTACGTGAGCAACTTCGATCTCGCCCGCTTCGACGCCGGCACTCGCAGCACCGTCTATCCGCAGGCGCCTCCCGGACTGTACTTCCCGGGGGATCCCGGAATGCCGGGATCGGCGGCAATGAAGAACTCCTGGGCGCAGTTCGCGCCTCGCACCGGGGTCGTCTGGCAGCCCAGCGAAAGGACGGCGGTGCGTGCCGGTTGGGGCGTGTTCTTCGACACGCCCCAGTTGTTCTTCAACACTCGCTTCGCGAATAATCCGCCGTGGGGCGCGCAGATCACGCTGACCAACCCGTCCGGAGGACTGAGTGATCCGTGGGTAGACTATCTTGGCGGCAACCCCTTTCCCTCGCTTCTCACTGGGTGGGATACGCAGCCATTCCCGACCGCCGGCGTCTACGTGAATGCGCCGATCGAGACGAAACCGACAACGCTGAACCAGTGGAACGTCGGCGTGCAGCACGAGTTCGGCGCGTGGCTGGCGACTGCGAGTTACCTCGGAAACCACTCGAGTCACTTGTGGCGCGCCACCGAGTTGAATTACGCGATCTACTCGCCAGGCGCGACGACGGCGACCACCAACGCGAGGCGCTTCCTTGTGCTGCGCAACCCAGCGTACGGCGCCTTCTACGGGACGATTGGACAGCTCGACGACACCGGCGTCGCCAACTACAACGGCATGCTGCTCTCGGTGCAGCGCCGCTTGCGCAGCGGCTTCAGCGTGCTGTCCAACTACACGCTGTCGAAGTGCAGGAGCGATCCCGCCACCACCGAATTGACCGGTCCGACGATCGTTAATCCGAACGATCCGGATTTGGATTACTCGGCTTGTGATTCCGATCGACGTCACGTGATTAACGTCTCGGTTGTTGCCTTCACCCCGGCATTCAAGAATCCGGCGCTCAACGCGATCCTAGGCGGCTGGCAGATAGCCCCGCTCATTCGCTGGCAAACCGGCAGTCCGTTTGCCGTGACAACCGGCGTCGACAACGCGCTGTCCGGCATCGGCGGGCAGCGTGCGGTGCAGCTGAGCGACAACATCTATGGTGACAAGAGTCCGACCCACTACCTGAGTGCCGCCGCGTTCGGATCGCCGGCGCCTGGCACGTACAGCACTCTGAAGCCGAACGCGTTCTACGGACCGTCCCGGTTGCAGAACGATCTCGGCATCAGCAAGAACTTCAACATCGGGCAGCGGCGGCTCCAGTTCCGCTGGGAAGTGTTCAACGTGATGAACCACGCGAACTTCAACAATCCGACAACCGGTCTGAATAGCTCGAACTTCGGCCGGATCCTGAGCGCGCAAGATCCGCGGATCATGCAGTTCGCCCTCAAGTTCGATTTTTAGGTCGTCTGCTGGAGCTGATCGTGAAACGAGTGGCTGTTGTCTCGGTGGTACTGATTGTGTGTGGCGTGCTCGCGCTTGCCGAGCAGCAGCCACCGCAGGCAGGCGGACGTGGGCAGGGACGCGGGGGCCGCGGCGGCCCACAGGCTCCCGCGCGCAAACGCGTGTTGGCCTGGGCCGACACGCGCAACGGCATTGCCCAGCACGAGTCGGTGGGGCACGCGCTCGCGATTATCGAGCGGCTTGGGTATGAGACGGGCCTGTGGGATACGTTCATCCGTACCGACTCGAACATCATTGCCAACACGCCGAAAAAGACTGATGGCACGCCCGCGAGCGGCGGCCCGAGCCTGAGCAACGTCGACGCCATCTTCTTCATGGGGCATCGCGAGGTGGCGCTCGACGATTCGCAAAAAACCGAATTGCTGAAATTTGTCAGCGACGGCCACGGGTTTGTCGCCGCCCATGTCGGCTTGACGGCGTTCGAGTCGTGGCCGGAGTTCGGCGAGTTGATAGGCGCACGCTTCGACCAACACCCAATCGTGGGGTCGGGGACCGTGATCAATGAGAGTCCAGATTTTCCAGCGACGAGGCATTTTCCCTCTTCGTTCGCGTTCAACGACGAGTTCTATCAACCCAAGGAACTGTCGCGCGACAAAGTGGAAGTGCTGTTACGCCTCGATCTGACCAACGTCCCTGCGAATGCTGCACTTCATCTCAACGGTGACTACCCGCTTGCCTGGGCCAAGACTTATGGAAAGGGGCGAGTGTTCTACGGTTCGTTTGCGCATGCGGCCGAAACGTGGGACCTGCGCAGCGTGCAGCAGATGTATTTCGAAGCCATGCGCTGGGCTCTTGGTCTCGTTGAGGGCAGGCCGGTTCCACATGGGATGCCGCCGATGAAACAATGAGGTGAGTCGGTTCTGTCGCAACGGCGACGCCGCGAAGATCCACTAGTTGCGAGGATGGTCACGTGGGCACGCTCCATTTCGAAGGCCGGGACATCAACTCTTCGGCCGAATACGTCGATGCACGCGAGTTGATTCAGGGTGAGACGTACTTCACCGTGCAGTTCGTTGACGACCAGATGCTCGTCCCGGAACTTCATCCGCTGGTCTTCATCGGTGAGAATCTCGAGCCGGGGGATTCGGACGTCCTCTACTTCCAGGACGCGGCGAGTCATGAGGCGGGCATGCGTTACGGGGATACAGCCAAGGTACACAGAATCAAGAGAGGCACGCCATTTGGGTTGACGTTCGAGCGGGCGCTGGATGCGTTGCTGTGTTGCTCGCTGGCGCGGTCGAAGCGCGGTTGACTGGCTAGTTCGTGCGGCGATCGCGACGACTCTTTCGCGCTTCGTGCCGCCACGTCCATTTGCCGTTGCGTTTTACACGACTCAGGTTGACTGAGTAATGATATTTGTCGGCGCGGTAGAAGGTTTCCACAACTTCGAAGGCGCGGTCACGCTCGGTGAACATGACGCGCGTGACGTGCATCGCCGGATAAAGCACGGGAATATCCAGGTGTTGGGCAACTTCAGGGTTCGCCGACGCCGCTTCGACGGTTTCTTCGGCGCGGACGATAGGGATCTTCAAGTCGCGCTCGAGCACGGTGTTCAGCGGGACAGTTCTCAACACCGCGGCATCGACCCGAGCGCCGATGTCAGCGGGGAGATAGTTGACAGTAAAAGAGAAGGGCTCGCCGTCGATGTGCCGGCATCGCTTGATTTGGACGATCTCCGTGACTGCTGCCGGGAGATTCAAGACGCTCCGGACCTTCTCGGTTACCGGCGCCCGCCCCATTTCAACCGTGACGACCTTCAACTGCTCGACGCGCTGGTAAAGATCCTCGAGGAATCCGTTGTACTTGATCGTCTGCAGCACCTTGGGCAGGTCGGGTGCGACGAAGGTCCCCTTCCCCTGGACCTTGACGAGCAGGTTCTCGCGAACCAGCTCGCGGAGGGCCTCGCGGATCGTGACGCGGCTGACTTTGAGCTCCCGGCCGAGTTCATGTTCGGAAGGAATCTGCAGGCCAGACGCGTATTGCCGCGTCGCGATCCGATGGCGGATGACCTGTTCGACCTGGTGATAGAGCGGGACGATCCGGTTTTCACGTCGCGAGGCGTGAGCGGACGAATGTACACTTGTCTTGGTCACTGTTGCGAGCATAACAAGTTCCAGCTGCGCCTGTGGGCTTGTATTGTTATCCTGACAAGTATACGCTGGGCCTTCTCTGATGAAACCCCTCGACGGCGTCCGCATCCTCGATCTCTCCCGAATGGTGGCCGGGGGCGTCGCGGGCATGCTGCTCGCCGATTTCGGCGCTGACGTGGTCAAGGTGGAGCAGCCGGGCAGCGGCGACCCCCTCCGGCAGTGGACGTCGGCCAGCCAGCCGTTGTGGTGGAAAGTCTACGCGCGCAACAAGCGGTTCGTCACATTGAACTTAAAGGCTGCTGAGGGGCGAGAGTTGTTGCTCCGGATGCTGCCGGAGTATGACGTCCTCATGGAGTCGTTCGTCCCCGGCACACTCGAGCGGCTCGGGCTCGACTGGGACACGCTGCGCGCCCGGCACCCTCGGCTGATTCTGCTGCGCATTTCCGGTTGGGGCCAGACGGGTCCCGACAGCGGCCGTCCGGGATTCGGGACCCTCGTCGAGGCCGCCTCCGGCTTCGCCGACATGAACGGCGAGCCCGGCGGCGCGCCGATTGTCCCCGGATTCCCGCTCGCCGACAGCGTCTCGGCACTGTACGCGACCAACGCAATCATGTTTGCTCTTTACCATCGCGACGTTCACGCGGCGCCGGGACAGGTCATCGATCTGTCGCTCTTCGAGTCGCTCTTTTCCCTGCTCGGTCCGCTGCCGGCAGAGTTCGCGGCGCTGGGGACGGTGCGGCGGCGCGACGGCAGCCGTTCACGCAACGCCGGGCCGCGCGGCTGCTATCGAACTGCGGATGGACAATGGATCGCAGTCAGCGGCTCGACGCCGAAAATGGCCGAACGCTTCCTGCGCAGCTACGGGCTCGTCGAGCTTCTCGCCGATCCGCGCTTTGCCACCAACGGCGCCCGTGTCGCGCATTCGCGCGAGCTCGACGAGGTCATCACGCGCGCAATCGGGGAGCGCACGCTGGCCGAAAACGTGGCGATCATCGAGACGAACGAGCTGACCGCGGTGCCGGTGCAGACGGTCGCCGACATCGAAGTGCATCCGCATTGGCGGGCGCGGGGTCTGACCGTCGACGTACCGAACGGCGCGGGCGGCGTCCGCATGCACAACGTCGTGCCGCGTCTGTCGGAAACGCCGGGGGAGATTCGCTGGGCCGGCGGCGAGATCGGACAAGACAATCACGCCATCTATGGGGCGCTGGGGCTCTCCTGCGAAGAGCAACAGCGCCTGCGCGAGAACGGAGTCATCTAGCAGCTCATGGAGGCGGTCACTGGCGTCGCGCGCGCGCGGCTCCTCATCGGCGGCGAGTGGCAGGATGGGCACGGCGACGCACTGACGGTTGCCGACAAGTTCACCGGCGAGGCCATCGGCACGGTCGCCTGCGCCGATCGCGCCCAGATCGACGAGGCCGTCGCCGCCGCCCGGTCCTCGTTCGACCGCAATACGCTGGATCCACAAACGCGCTACGCGCTGCTACAGAAGACGGCGGTTCTGGTGGAGCGTCACCGCGAGGAATTCGCCGGGCTCATTACCGCGGAGGGCGGCCTGCCGATCACCGACGCGCGCGCCGAGGTCGATCGCGCAATACAGACGCTCGTCGTCGCGGGCGAAGAGGCGAAGCGGCTCGTGGGGGAGATGGTGCCAATCGAAGGGGCGCCGGCGCAGGCGCACCGCATGGCCTTCACCATCCGCGTCCCGCGCGGCGTCGTCTGTGGGATTACCGCGTTCAATTCACCGTTCAACATGGTGTGCCACAAAGTGGCGCCGGCGCTTGCGTCCGGCAATGTCGTGGTGATCAAGCCGTCGGAGCTCGCGCCGCTGAGCGCCACGCGGCTCTTCGAGTTGCTGCTCGAGGCCGGCTTTCCGCCGGGCCACCTCAATCTCGTGCACGGCCGCGGCGGGGACCTTGGACCATGGCTGGTAGAGAACGCCGGCATCGATTTCTACACGTTCACCGGGAGTTCGAGAGTAGGGATGTGGCTGCGGGAGCGGGCCGGACTGCGGCCCGTCGTGCTCGAGCTTGGCAGCATCTCACCGACGATTGTCTGCCCCGATGCCGACCTCGACCGCGCGGCGGGGCGCTGCGCGGCGTCAGCGTTCCGACGCGCCGGACAGGTGTGCACGTCGACACAGCGGCTGTTGGTCGATCGTGCAATCGAACCTGCGTTTACTGACCGGTTGGTCCGCGCGACCGCGGCACTACGCGTCGGCGACCCTCGCGATCCGCAGACGGACGTCGGGCCGATGATCAGCGAGCAGGAGGCGCGCCGCGCCGAGACCTGGATCCAGGAGGCGCTCGACGGCGGCGCGACCCTGGTGCACGGGGGCCGTCGCGACGGCGCGCTGTTACAGCCCACCATTCTCGCGAATGTCGCGCCGCACCAGCGGATCGCTTGCGAGGAGGCGTTCGCGCCGGTCGTCGCGATCATCCCGTTCGCGACGCTCGACGAGGCGATCGAGCAGGCCAACGCCGGCCCCTTTGGCCTCGCCGCCGGTATCTTCTCGCGTGACATCGTACGGGTGATGGGCGCAGCGCGCCGGCTGCACGTCGGCCTGCTCCATGTCAACGACGCGTCAAGCAGCCGTGTCGACATGATGCCCTTCGGCGGCGTGAAGCAGAGTGGATCGGGCCGCGAAGGGCCACGCTACGCCATGCAGGAAATGACCGAGGAGCGTCTCATCACGTTCAACCTGGCGTAACTGACGGAGAGATACGAACGAGAGCAACGAGTGAGCGACGCGAACGGAGCGCGCCGGCGAAGCGGCGTGCGAGAGCGTGTTGGGAGTCCGAGGGCGAAGCCCGTCGGAAGGAGTTGTCATGACGGGAGCGATGTACATCGCCCACTGCCTCAAGCAGGAAGGTGTGACGAAGGTGTTCGGCCAATGCGGTCACACCAACTATGCGCTGATCGACGCGTGTCATAAGCTCGGGATCGAGTACGTGTCCTTCCGCCACGAGCAGATGGCGGCGCACGCCGCCGACGCCTACTTTCGTGTGTCGCACCGGCTCGCCGTGCTCAACGTGCATCTCTCGCCGGGCATGACCAATGCGATCACTGGTGTGGTCTCGGCGGCAGCGGATTCGACGCCGATGCTGGTGTTCTGCGGCAACACGCCGTCGTATCACCACGCGCGCGAACCGCACCAGGGCATCCGCTTCCACGCCGATGCATCGCAGGGAGACATCTATCGCCCGTTCTCCAAGCGGGTGTGGCGCGTCGACGACGCGAAGTTCCTGGTCGACGTCATGCCGCGCGCCCTGAACGTTGCCCAGACTGGCCGCCCTGGAGCGGTGCTGATCGACGTGCCGATGGACGTCTTCTCGCAGCGCATCGATGCCGAGGTGATCACCGTCGCGCGTCGTCCGAACTTCGAGCGCGCGGCCGGCAGCCCGGCAGGAATCGCCGCCGCGGCCGATTTGCTGGCCCGTGCCGCGTCGCCGATGATCCTCGCCGGCAACGGAGCGACCCTGGCGGAGGCATCGCCCGAGCTACTGGAGGTGGCCGAGCGCCTCGGCGCGCCGGTGGCGACCACGCTCGTTGCCAAGGGGGTGTTCCCCGAAGATCACCCGCTTGCGCTGGGCATGACCGGCATCTGGGGCACGCGCGTCGCCAACGAGACGGCGCGCGCTGCCGACGTCATCCTCGCAGTCGGTACTGGATTTGGTGAGGCCGACTGCAGCTCGTGGAACCCGAAGTACACATTCGCGATCCCGCCGACGAAGCTGATTCAGATCGACATCGATCCGCAGGAGATCGGCAAGATCTATCCCGTCCAAGTCGGCATTGTCGGCGACGCCAAGGCGACCCTCGCGGACCTGCGTCATGCGCTCGAGGCGCGCGCGGTGATGCCGAACGCGACGCGTGCCGCGACGATTGCAAAAGGGAAGGAGGACTGGCAGCGCGAATTGGCGCGCGAACAGCAGAATGCGACGAAGCCGATTCACCCGGCGCGGTTGCTGCACGAGATCGCGAACGTGGCGCCCGCTGACACGATCTTCGTCACCGACGTGGGCTGGAACAAAAACGGTGCAGGGCAGCAGCTCGTCGCGAGGCGGCCGCAGACATTTCTCACGAGCGGCGGTCTGGCGACGATGGGGTTCGCGCCGGCAGCGGCCATCGGTGCGAAGATTGCCGCTCCGGACAAACCGGTGGTGTGCCTGGTCGGCGACGGTGGTCTGCTCTCGGTGATCGGCGCTCTGACCACCGCCGTCGAGCTCGGCATCCCGGTAGTATGGGTCCTGTTCAACAACTTCTGTTTCTCGACGATCCGTACCGTCGGCACGACCTATTTCCACAACGCCTACGCGACAGAGTTCACCACCCCCGACGGCGCGCCCTATAATCCCGACTTCGTGCTGCTCGCGAAGTCGTTCGGAATCGATGCGGCGCGAGTGGAGGAGCCCGACGACCTTCGGTCCGCGCTGACCAACGCGCTCGCCTCGGGCGTCCCCTATCTGCTGGATGTCTGGACGCGCGGCGATGTGCCGATGCCGCGCACGGGGCACTGGGACATCGCCGAGTTCCTGATTACCGGGAACGATTGATCGCTTTGATCACGTCGAAGCCGAAACAGCCGAGGAATCCGCGGTGTCAGGCAGTGAATCGTGAACTCGTGCGAGAAGGACGACCCGCGAGTCGTTCACGATTCACTGCCTGACACCGCCTCAGGACGAGTCTTCCGGTGTCGCCTTCGTCCGCCAGAGCGTCTTGGAGATCGCATAGAGCGTCAGAGTCGTCGCACTCACGGCGACGGCTCGTTTGAGCATGTATGGAAGCTTGGCGTCGCTCGCACGCCGTTGGGAGTGCGCGAACCGAACTGCGCGATTCGTCCGTCGATCCGGGTGTCCCTCGGCCCACCTCGCGCCAGCGTTCCACGCAGCGCGCTGCGTTTCGGAGTCGTAGGGATTGGTCGCGTTGTTCTGATGCTCCCAGATCGCCGTCGCGCCTCGTAGCCATGCGGCTTTCCAACGGGCGACCTGTGCTTCGGCTCGAGACGCCTGCCCCGTGAGACGCCATCGTGTCCACCACCTCGCCGGATCGTGCTGAGCAGTATCCATACCCTTGTCCTCGGTGTCCCAATCATCTGAATGCAATCGTGCTTCCGAGCGACCAAGAGCCTTTCTTCACGCCGACACCGTTCGGTTTAGTCGGCACACCCGCGGCATGCCGCGGGCACACCGCTTTTTCGCAGCTGACCTCGTGGGTGCGCGCTGAACTAAAATACGCCAATGATCGCGGTCCGGTTCTGCGGCGCGGTGGCGGTGGCGATCACTATCTTCGCGGCTCTCGGTATCGCCGAGGAAAAGGCTAGGCCGGCTGCGCTGACGAGCCGTGTCGATTTCACCCGCCAGATTCGCCCCCTCCTCTCCGATCGCTGTTTCAAGTGCCATGGGCCCGACGCGTCCAGGCGAAAAGCCAAGCTGCGTCTCGACCTGCGCCAGGGGGCCTTCAAGAAGTTGGACGCTGGCTGGGCAGTTGTGAAGCCGGGCGATCCCTCGAAGAGCGAGCTCGTGCGCCGGATCACGACCGACGACACCGATGACATGATGCCGCCGCCGGAGTCGAAGCTGTCGCTCACCGACGATGAGAAGGCGCTGCTGACGCGATGGGTGGCCGAGGGCGCCGACTACCGGCCGCACTGGTCGCTGGCGCCGGTTGCGGCGACTACACCTCCACCGCGCGCGGACACGTCCGCTCCCTCGAATCCAATCGACGCGTTCGTGAGAGCGCGGCTCGAACAGGAAGGGCTGTCGCCGTCGCCCCAGGCGCCGCCCGAGGTGCTGGTGCGACGACTCGCCTTCGATCTGACCGGACTGCCGCCGAGCCTCGAGGACATCGAGGCGTTCGCCGCCGATCCGTCGGAAGCCGCCTACCAACGGCTGATCGATCGTTACCTGGCGTCGCCTGCCTACGGCGAGCGCATGGCGATGGACTGGCTGGACCTGGCGCGGTATGCGGACACCTACGGCTACCAGGCGGATGTCGAGCGAGATATGTCGCCCTATCGCGACTGGGTCATCTCCGCGTTCAATCGCAATCTCCCCTACGATCAGTTCCTGACCTGGCAGCTGGCCGGCGACTTACTGCCCAACGCCACCCGCGAACAGCGGATCGCCACCGCGTTCAACCGCCTGCATCGCCAAACCAACGAGGGCGGCAGCATCGAGGAAGAATTCCGCACGGAGTACGTCGTCGATCGGGTGAACACGTTTGGGACGTCGATGCTCGGGCTGACCGTCGAATGTGCCCGTTGCCACGACCACCGCTTCGATCCGATCACCCAGCGCGACTATTACTCGCTCTTCGCCTTCTTCAACAACATCGACGAATCCGGTCTCTACTCGCATTTCACGAATGCGACGCCGAGCCCGTCGTTGCTGTTGTGGACGTCGCCGCAAGAAGAAGAACACCGGCGGCTGGTTGCAGAGATGCGCGCCATCGAGGTCGGCTTTGAACGGATGCGACGGTCCGCGAGGGCGGCGTTCGACGCCGAGCGTAAGCCGCAGGCCGTGACGCTCCCGAAACCGATCGTCCACCTGGCGTTCGACACGGTTGATGGGGACAAGACGCCGGACTCGGCAACGAGAACGCCCGCGGAATTGAAGGACGCACCAGTACTGACTGACGCGAACGCCCTGCGCTTCAGCGGCGACAATTCGGTCGTGGATTCTGGCGCTCCGATTCTCGGCCGCACCGATCCGTTCTCCCTGTCGCTGCGCCTGCAGCGCACCGAGCCGCAGGATCGCGCCGTGGTGGTCCACCAGTCACGGGCATGGACCGACGCCGGCAGCCGCGGATTCGAGCTGACGCTCGATCATGGCCGCGTCTTTTTCGGCCTGATTCATTTCTGGCCCGGCAATGCGGTCGCGGTCCGATCGCGACAACCGCTGCCGCTCGGAGCGTGGTCGACCGTGGCGATCACTTACGACGGCTCGAGCCGCGCCGCAGGCATCAGACTGTACGTGAATGGCGTCGCGATCGAGACCGAGGTCGTTCGCGATCATCTCTACAAGGACATCACCTACGACCGTGCTGCGGGAGACAACGTCACCGAACAGCCGCGGTTGACGATCGGCGCGCGCTTCCGGGACAGCGGCTTCAAGAACGGGCTGATCGACGATCTGCAGATCTTCGACATCGAGTTGACCGGCGTCGAAGTCGCCGAACTCGCAGGGACACGCGCGCCGGCCAACGCAGCGTTCGATCACTTTCTGGCACGGCGGTATCAGCCGTCCCTCGACGCGCGCGCTGACCTGAAGACGCGGCGCGCCGAGGAAAACGCGCTGATTGCCCGCGTGCCCGAAATCATGGTGATGGAGGAGATGCGGACAGAGCGCCCGGCGCGTCGTCTCGAGCGCGGCGCCTACGACGCCCCGCGGGAAGTCGTCCGTCCCAATACCCCGGCGAGCCTGCCGTCGTTCCCCGCCGATCAGTCCCGCAATCGTCTCGGGCTTGCGCGCTGGCTGACCGACGCGAAGAACCCGCTCGCGTCGCGGGTCGTGGTCAATCGCATCTGGCGGATGCATTTCGCGCAAGGCATTGTCGCGACGCAGGAAGATTTCGGCAGCCAGGGACGCCTGCCGACGCACCCGGAGCTGCTCGACTATCTGGCGGCGCGCTTCATGGCTGAGGGATGGGACGTGAAGGCGCTCCATCGCCTGATCGTCACGTCGCAGACCTTCCGGCAATCATCGGTGGTGACGCCGGCGCTGGCGGCGCGAGATCCCGACAACCAGCTGCTCGCGCGCGGGCCGAAGCGGCGGCTCGCCGCCGAATCAATCCGCGACAGCGCGCTCGCGGCGAGCGGCCTGCTCAACGCGACCATCGGCGGACGGAGCGTCAAGCCTTATCAGCCGGCCGGCCTCTGGGAACAGTCGGGCACCGGCAAGACCTACAAGCAGGACTCCGGCGGCGATCTCTACCGGCGCAGCCTGTACACGTTCTGGCGGCGCACGTCACCGCCCCCGTCGATGGTCACCTTCGGCGCGATGTCGCGCGAAGTCTGCACGGCGAAGCGAGACGTCACGACGACGCCGCTCCAGTCGCTGGTGCTGCTCAACGATCCGCAATTCGTGGAGGCGGCGCGCGTCCTGGCCGAACACGCGTGGCAGCGATTTCCTGCCGATGGCCCGGCGCGGAACCGACTGGCCTTTCGCGCCCTCGTCGGCCGGTCGCCGGACACGTCCGAGGCTGCGATTCTCGAACGATTGTTCCGGGAAGAGGACGCCGAATTCAGCAGCCATCCCGATGCGGCGGCGAAGCTGCTCGCGGTCGGCGAATCGCAGCGGGATCCCGCGCTGCCGGCCGCCGAACTGGCGGCGATGACCACGGTCGTGAGCGCGATCATGAATTTCGACGAGTTCGTGGTGTTGCGGTGAGGAGGCGATCATGAGCTGCGCGAAGTGCGTGGGTGCAGCACCCCTCGCGGGCCTGTCCAGGCGCGCCGTGCTGAATCGCTTCGGCATGGGCCTCGGTGGCATTGCGGTCGCCAACCTGATCAACCCCGCGGGGCTGTTCGCCTCTGGCAGCGATGGACAGGATCGCGGCGTGCTCAACGGGCAGTTCCACGTGCCGCCCAAGGCGAAGCGGATCATTTATCTGTTCATGGCCGGCGGGCCGTCGCAGATGGAGACCTTCGACTACAAACCGATTCTCAGGGCCCGCAATGGCGAGCAGCTGCCCGACTCTGTGCGGCAAGGACAGCGGCTCACCGGCATGTCGGGCAACCAGTCGTCGCTGCCGCTCGCCGGATCGCTGTTCGAGTTCTCTCAGCATGGCGCTGCCGGCACCTGGGTCAGCAGCCTGCTGCCTCACACCGCGAAGATCGTCGACAACCTGTGCATCATCCGCTCGATGTCCACCGACGCCATCAATCACGACCCGGCGATCACTTTCTTCCAGAGCGGGTCGCAGATCGCGGGCCGGCCGAGCATCGGCGCGTGGATTCACTATGGTCTCGGCAGCGACAACGAGGACCTGCCGGCGTTCGTCGTGCTGATCACGCCGGGCAAGGTCGATCAGCCGCTGTACGCGCGCCTCTGGGGCAGCGGCTTCCTGCCCCCGGAACACCAGGGCGTGCAGTTCAGGAGCGGCAAAGACGCCGTCCTCTACCTCTCCAGCCCCGACGGCGTGTCGCGTGAGAGCCGGCGGCTGCTGCTCGATCGGCTGCGCGAACTCCACACCCATGCCGCCGAGCAGCTCGGCGATCGCGAGGTCGACGCGCGCATCGCGCAGTACGAGATGTCATACCGGATGCAGGCGAGCGTACCGGGCGTGATGGATCTCTCGAACGAGACCGAGGAAACCTTCGATCTGTACGGCAAGGACTCGCGGACGCCCGGGACCTTCGCGGCAAACTGCCTGCTCGCGCGCCGTCTCGCCGAGCGCGGCGTCAAGTTCGTGCAGCTCTATCACCAGGGCTGGGATCAGCACGACAACCTGCCGCGGGACATCGAACGGCAATGCCGCGAGACAGACCAGGCGAGCGCGGCGCTCGTCATCGATCTCAAACGGCGCGGCCTGCTCGACGACACGCTCGTCGTCTGGGGTGGCGAGTTTGGACGGACCAGCTACTCGCAGGGCAAGCTGACCGCCACCAACTACGGGCGCGACCACCACCCGCGGTGCTTCAGCGTCTGGATGGCCGGCGGTGGGGTGAAGCCGGGGCTCGTCTTCGGCGCCACCGACGATTTCAGCTACAACGTCGTCGACCAGCCGGTTCATGTGCACGATTTCCACGCGACACTACTGCACCTGCTCGGCATCGATCACGAGCGATTGACGTATCTGTACCAGGGCCGACGCTTCAGGCTCACCGACGTCAGCGGGAAGGTCGTCAACGCAGTGATTGCGTGACGGCGGCTACCGCAGCGGGAGGTCGACCACGACAAGCGTGACGTCGTGCCTTATGACGACGCGCCTCTCAGAGGCCCACCAGTGGGCGGATTCGTTCCCGCACCTCTTCAAGCACGGATGCGTCCGTCTTTCCTGCCAACTCGGCGCGTCGCTGTTTCCAGTCGAGGCTTTTCAAGTGGTTCACCAGCACGGCGCCTTCGATGCGTCCGCCCGGCGGCAGGGATACTTCGAACATGCGCCGCTTCACCTTGGAGGTGATCGGGCACACAATCGCGAGTTCGGAGCGCTCGTTGTAGATTCGCGGCGACAGGACGAGGGCCGGACGACGCCCTCGCTGCTCGCGTCCGGTTTGGGGATCAAATGTGAGCCAGATGAGATCGCCAGGCTCTGGAACGTAGGCGCGTTTCACCACACCTCGTTGCCTACGGGTCGCCCCCAATCCGTCTCTCCGCGATCGTCGGGCGTCATGTCAGCGACCAGTTCTTCAATCGTGTATCGTCTTCTCGCCGGTCGCACGACAATTGCGCCGTCCTGCACGGCGACATCGACGGCGTCGCCGTCGCGGATGTCGAGTTCGGCGGCGATTGACTTTGGAATCCGCAGCCCGAGGCTGTTTCCCCATTTCGCCAGTGAAGTTGTCATGTGCGACTCTGTATCTACATTGAATATACACGATGCCTAGACGTTCGTCAAAGGAGGGGCGGGCCCGTCCCGGTCGAATCGATCAACTACATCCCAGCACGAGCGATTGACGTCTCTGTACCGGGGCCGACGCTTCAGGCTCACCGACGTCAGCGGGAAGGTCGTCAACGCAGTGATTGCGTGACGGCGGTCACATGCGTTTCGTCGGCCGCAATGGCTGCCCGGTTCACGTGCGTCTGCGAGCGTGCTTGCCGCGTGGGGAACGAGACGGTGAACGCGTTGGTGCCACGGAGACCGACCTAATCGATCAACGTCAGTGACTAACCGCCATGAACCACGCGGCGATGATCGGTCCCTGCGGCCCTCTTCCGCGCTGACCGGCCGCTGGCGGCGTTGCGCCGGCTGCCGGCGGAGGTGCGGGACCGCGCTCAGGTTGAAACAGATACGCGCGATGCGTCTTGGGGTCGACGGTGATCGTTTTTGCGCCAGCGAACGTCGCGACCGTGGCGACAACGCTGTACTTGTCCGCGGCATCCTGGTGGACAACCGTGACGTTGCCTTCGCCACCGTTCGGGATGTAAATCAGCTTTTCTGACGGATCCCATCCGAGTGCATCCACACGCGTCCCGTTTGCAATCGATGCCACGACCTTTCCGGTGCTTGCATCGACCACGACTGACGTCTTGCTGCAACCCGAAAAGATTCGATTGGTCGTGCGGTCGTAGGCGATGCCGGTCGGCCCGTCGCATGGCGCCAGAGGCCATGACGCCGTGGCCTTCCAGGTCTTCACGTCGATGACCTGAATGGTGCTCTTGCCTTCGTTATTGACGAAGATGTGACCTTTGCCGTCGGTGGCGGCTCCCTCGGGCGCGTTGTCCTCGAGTTCTACCGTAACGACAACGTCGCCGCTGTCCGGATCGATCGCGGTGAGCGTGCCGGGACGACTGTGATTCGTCAGGATGATCTTGTTGTCGGGCTCGTCGTACATGATGCCGTCGAGACCCGGGCCAATCTTGATCTTCTTGATCGGTGCCAGCGTCTTGAGGTCGAACATGGTGACTGTTTGATCACCGCTGTTCGTCGTGAATCCGTGGCCCACCTTGGTGACGAGGCCTGCGCCGTGAACACCGGGAGTATCCGCAATGTCTCCGACGACCTTGCCGGTGGCCCCATCGACCACCATCATGTGCGTGCTCCGCGAAACGAACACGCGGCCTGTCGCGGATTCAACGGTCACATAGTCAGTACCGCCTTCACCTTTGATGTCGTACTTGTCCACCTTGAATGCCGGCGCGCCGATCAGGTGCGCAGCGTTGGCAGCCAGCAATGCAATGGCCGCAACACCGATCGCGGACACCATAAGACGTATGTGATTAACACGGGTCATGACGACTCCTTGCTTGTTCATGAACGGACGCGAGTGTAGCCCCTCGGCAAGTTCCGCCGCAATCTGTTCATCAAGGGTCGTCAGGACGAGTTCATGCTAAGGTCTGCGGCATGAAAACGCCCTGCCTGTTCATGACATTGCTGATCGGCTGTGTCTGCACGCTCGCCCTGTCGCAGGCGCCCGCTGGCCGCTGGTCCGAGGCGAAGGCCAACGACTGGTACGCGAAGCAACCTTGGCTGGTCGGCAGCA
>Ga0310900_10000093_pt1 | contig 22008 bp, 20 predicted proteins | sample C24D1metaG_FD_203879 | JGI IMG/M metagenome (GOLD analysis project Ga0310900, IMG submission 203879) | Lab incubated soil microbial communities from West Virginia University Organic Research Farm, Morgantown, WV, United States - C24D1 | ecosystem: Environmental > Terrestrial > Soil >...
CAATGCTGCGGGGCGTGCGGGTCGATCTGTCGCGGCGCGACACCGCGGAAGCTTCGGCGGAGGCGCTCGAGGCCGCGCTGGCGCCGCAGGGATTCGCGGTGGCGCCGCATTTCGACCAGAAGACCGAGCGTCACCAGGTGCGAGTCGAGCGCACCCGGCACGGCAACGTGCGTCTGAGCACGATCGATACCGAGTTCGTGCACTCCGGCGACTACGCGCAGATCCGCAGCACCGCGGAGATGCTGCGCGGCCTGGTCGGCGCCGGCGCGAGCGTGCAGCGCGGCGACAAGCGCCAGCCGGTCAAGGACTTCGCCGAGGCGATGAAATGGCTGCTGGGCGAGGTCGAGCGCTCGATGACCCTGCAGCGCTACAAGGGGTTGGGGGAGATGAACCCGGCCCAGCTCTGGGAAACGACCATGGATCCGGCCAGCCGGCGGCTGCTGAAGGTGCAGATCGAGGACGGCATCGCGGCCGACGAGATCTTTACCAAGCTGATGGGCGACGAGGTCGAGCCGCGCCGCGCATTCATCGAATCTAACGCGCTCGGCGTGCGGAACCTGGACGTGTAGCTTTTTCCTCGGGCGCCTTGTCTTTCGGTTCTTTGGGGGCGCGCGGCTGAAACTCGAAACCGACCTTGCCGTCGGGTTGCTTGACGAGGAAGGCCTTGAACTTGCGGTTCTTCTTGGAGACGAAGCCGGTCAGCAGATCGGTGCGCCCGCCCTCGAGCAGCTTCTTCATCTGCTCGCGCTCGATCGGCTGCTGCAGGATCATGCGTCCGGAGCGGAAGTCGCAGGTGCGCTGCGCGCCGACGGCCTTTTCGCAGACGTAGGCAACGCCGTGCTCGAATACCCGCGCGCCGCATTTAGGGCACTTGCCGAGCGGCTCCTGGCCTGAGAAATCGGGCGCTTCGTCGCCCTCGCCGCCGCTGCCCTGGCCGAAATCGAATTCGAGGCGCATCTCGTTATTCAGGCGGATGCCGGCGCTGAACGGCCGGCCCTGCTTGCTGCGGAAGCCGTTGAGCGGCCCGACGAAACGCTTGGTAAAGAGCTCGGCCAGCTCTTCCGGCGCCCATTCGCGTCCGGAGATGACGCGCCAGAGCGTGAAGTCGCACTTCTGGCATTGCACCTTGCGGTAATTTTCCTGCACCTTGCCGCCGCACTTCGGACAGGGCGCCGGCACCGTGGCGTACACGACATCCGGGATCTCGCCGTTCTTGATCACCCCGACCACGTTCTTCACCAGGTCGTTGATCCCCTTCATGAATTCTTCGCGCGTGAGCTTGCCGGCCTCGATCAGCTTGAGCTTGTGCTCCCACTCTCCGGTGAGCTCGGGTGAGCCGAGCTCGACGATGTGCAGCATGTGCAGCGCGAACATGAGCGAGAACGCTTTCGGCGTCGGCACCAGCTCTCGGCCCTCGCGAATCACGTATTGCTCGCGGATCAGGCCCTCGATGATCGCGGCCCGCGTCGCCGGCGTGCCGAGCCCCTTGGCCGCCATCGCGGCGCGCAGCTCGTCGTCCTCCACCAGCTTGCCCGCGCCTTCCATCGCCGAGAGCAGCGTCGCTTCCGTGTAGCGCGGCGGCGGCTTGGTCTGGTTCGCCTGGACATCGATCTCGCGCACCGGGACCTTCTCGTCCGGCGTGATCGGCGGCAGGTTCTCGTTCTCCTCGCCCCCCGCGCGTCCGTACACCGCGAGCCAGCCGGGGTTCTCCAGCACTTTGCCTTCGGTCTTGAACTGATGCTCGCCGACGCGCGTGATGCGCGTAGTCTGCAGGTATTCCGCCGCAGGGTAGAACACCGCGAGGAAACGCCGCACGACCAGGTCGTAGAGTTTCTGCTCCGCTTCATTCAGGTTGCGAGGCGTTTGCAGCGTCGGAATGATCGCGAAGTGGTCCGAGATCTTGCTGTTGTCGAAGATGCGCTTGTTCGGCTTGACCCAGCCTTGCTTCAGGATCTGCTTCGCGAACGGCGCGAAGTCGCGCGTGTCGCCCAGCTCCTCCAGCGTCTTCTTGACCGTGCCGAGATAGTCTTCGGGCAGCGCGCGCGCGTCGGTGCGCGGATAGGTGAGCACCTTGTGGCGCTCGTAAAGCGCCTGCGCGAGCGACAGCGTCATGCGTGCCGGAAAGCCGAAGCGCCCGTTTGCTTCACGCTGCAAGCTGGTGAGGTCGTACAGCAGCGGCGATAGCTGCGTAGAGGGCTTGGTTTCCTCGCTCGCGATGCCGGTCTTGCCACGGCACGCGGCAACGATCGCTTCGGCCTCGGCCTTCTTCCAGAGCCGCTCGGCCTTGCGCTCGCCGTCGTCGTCCTTCTTGAAGCCGGTATCGAACCAGCGCCCCGGGTATTCGCCCGCCTTGGCGCCGAAGCGCGCGTGCACCTCCCAGTAATCACGCGACGTAAAGGCGCGGATGCGCTCTTCGCGCTCGACCAGGATGGCGAGCGTGGGGGTTTGCACGCGGCCGACGGTGGTGAGATAGAAGCCGCCCTCCTTCGAATTGAAGGCGGTCATGGCGCGTGTGCCGTTGATGCCGATCAGCCAATCGGCTTCCGAGCGGCTTTTCGCAGCGTCGGCGAGCGGCAGCAGCTCCCTGTCTGCGCGCAACGCGCCGAAGCCTTCGCGGATCGAAGCCGGCGTCATCGACTGCAGCCACAGCCGTTCGATCGGCTTCTTGTTGCGCGCGTGCTGCGCGATGTAGCGGAAGATGAGCTCGCCCTCGCGGCCCGCGTCGCAGGCATTGATCAGCCCGGTCACGTCCTTGCGCTTCATCAGGCGCAGCAGCAGGTTGAGGCGCGACTCGCTCCTCTCGATCGGCGCGAGATCGAAGTGCGGCGGAATCACCGGCAGGCGGCTGAAGGACCACTTGCCGCGCTTGACGTCGTACTTCTCCGGCAGCGTCAGCTCGAGCAGATGTCCGACCGCGGACGAGAGCACGTGCTTGTCGCTCTCGAAATAGTCGCCCTTGCGCGCGAAGCCGCCGAGCGCGCGAGCGATGTCGGCTGCGACCGACGGTTTTTCCGCGATGATGAGTTTTTTGGCCATGCGGCGCGAAAGGCCGCAGATGATAAGTGCAAAGGCGCGGCGGGTTCAACCCGGCCGTCACCGCGGTCAACCGCGGCGGTCAAAGCGTGACTAGCTTGGCAGACGCGCCTGCGGCGCGCTGAACAGATCCTCTGCGAGCAGCCGGCTGGTGGGCATCTGCTGGTTCCAGACCACCATCAGCACCACCAGTTTGAGCTGTTCGAGGCTCAGCGTATCGCCGGAGGCGGCGAGCGCGCGGTCGATCACCAGCTCGCGCGTTTCGGCGCTCAGGATGCCCGATTGCTCAAGCGTCATCAGGAAGCCGCGGCAGGACGCGTCGAGCTTGGCGAGCTCGCGCGGCGCGTAGGCGCGGAAGCTCGCGCTCAGGCCGGGCAATGCTTCGCGCACGCCCTGCGGCGCATGCAGCATGCCGTCGAGCCAGTGCATCGCTTCACTGATGTCCGAGTCCTCGAAGCCCGCGGCGGACAGCTTCTTCGCCACGCGATCGCTGTCGTAGGCGAGCTCGGCCTGCTGGCAATTCTCGAACAGGAACACGAGGATGTCGTACATAGGGCCTCCCTTCTTATAACGCGTCGTTGGGGATTGGGTTTACCGGCGTCCTTCCTTCTCCAGCCGCTGGTACAGGCCGCCCGGTAGCGCGGCCACCCGGCCGTCGAGCTCCAGGCGCAGCAATTCGGACGACACCTGCTCGGCGGACAGCCCGGCGCGCGAGCAGAGCGAATCGACGTCGACCGGGTCGTGGCCCATGTGCGCGAGCAGACCGGTATCGGCAGTAGCGGTTTCGCGCCGCGGCTGCTCGCGCGTCGATGCATAACCGCTGGGGCGGAATCCCGACAGCTCGGTGAGCACGTCCTCGGCGGATTCCACCAGCTTGGCGCCCGACTTGATGAGTGCGTGGCAGCCCTTAGCAAGGGGAGAGTGGATCGATCCGGGCACCGCAAAGACTTCGCGACCCTGCTCCGCCGCCGCGCGCGCAGTGATGAGCGAGCCCGAAGCGACGGCGGCTTCCACCACCAGGCAGCCGCGCGTGAGCCCGCTGATCAGGCGATTGCGCCGCGGGAAATTGTGCGCAGCCGGGACAGTTCCGAGGGGAAATTCCGAGAGCAGCAGCCCGCGTTCAGCGATCTCGCCGGCAAGCGCGGCATTGCGCTGCGGATAGATGACATCGATGCCGGTGCCGAGCACCGCGATGGTTGAGCCCGGCCCCTGCAGGCCGCCGCGATGCGCCGCGGCATCGATGCCGAGCGCCAGACCGGAAACGATGGTCAGCCCGGACTCGCTCAGGGTGCGCGCGAATGCCTCGGCATTCGCGCTGCCCTGTTGGGTGGCATTACGGCTGCCGACGATGGCGAGGGCGGAACGCGCCAACAGTTCCACGCGGCCGCGCGCATAGAGCAGCGGCGGCGGGTCCGCGATCTCGAGCAGCAGCCTGGGATACGTTTCATCGGCGAGCGTCACCACCGCGTGGCCGACTCCCGCCGACCACTCGAGCGCGCGGGCGACGGCCGAAGCCACTGCCTCGGAATCGAGCGCGGCGAGCGCCGCCGACGGCAGCAGCGCAGCGAGCTCGCCGCGCTTGCGCGCGAGCACCGTTTGCGGGAGGCCGAACTGCTGGAGAAGCTTGCGGAGGGTGGCGGGACTGAGCCCGGGAGTGAGCGAGAGCTGCAGCCAGCTCGCGAGCCCCGGGTCCTGGCTCACCGCTGGTTCTTCTTACGGCGTCTGTACCACATCGAGCGGTGCGACCGGCTTCGAAGCTTGCATGATCAGTGCGTAGGATACCCGGTCGAAAACGCGAAACACAAACGCAAGCCCGGCGCGCTCGTCGGGTAGCTGGATTCGTGCGCCCGGATCGTTCGCGCCCTTGCTGGTATCACGCACCGTGCCGCCGAAGTTGTAGAGCGCGAGCACATGTCCGACTTCGACGCCGTTGGCCTTGCCGCGGTTGATGCTGATCACCTGCTGCGGGCCCGCCTCGCCGACTTTGCCGACGCCGCCGTAGATGGCGATGACGCGGCCCTTAATCTGCGAGTTGGGCGCTCGCGGCGCGTAATTCACCGGCTGCGGACGCCCGGCGGCGACCAGCTTGTCGCCCGCGCCGACCTCGAGCACCGTGTCGGTGAGCGTGACCGTGGCTGGTTCTCCCTGCCGGGTGACCTGCGCCGTTCCCAAGTACACCGCCTCATAGGCGAGCGTCTGGTTGGTATCCGGATCGACCAGCGGGTTGCCTTTGCGATACACGTACCACGTGTCGTCCTTGGACTTGCCGATTCCGCGCACGTACGCGGCGTTGCCGGTGGCAAGCATCACCCGGTCCGACTGGGTGGCGATGATGGTCGGGCCCTTCTCCAGCCCGTCGGGCTCGATCACTAGCGGACGCGACAGGAACGGCTCGATCGCCGAAGGCGGAATGCTCGGAATTTCCTGGCGCGCGAGCGACTCGGCGCGGATGCGTGGCCCGATTTTGACGGTGCCGGCTGGGCCCGCGGCGGTGGTCGGGGGAATGGGCGCCGTCGGAGCCGCGCCGGTCGTCGGAGCCGCGCCCGTGTCAGGCGGCGGCGTGGTGCCTGGCGCGCGTTCCGCGCCGGCACCAATCGTCAGTTGGCCGCGCTCGCGATCGAGGACGATCACGTACCCGGGGTAGATCAGGTGCGGGTTGCGAATCGCATCGCGGTTGAGATTCCACAACTCCGGCCAGCGCCAGGGCGAATCGGTGTAGCGCTGCGAGATGCCCCAGAGCGTATCGCCCGGCACCACGGTGTACCGGTCGGGAGCATCGGGCTTGATCGTGAGAGGAGCGCTGGGCGCCTGCGCGAGGAGGGGCGCCGGGAGCAAGAAAGCGAGCGCTATGATAGACTTACGAACTTGCTGGACCATGGCGATCCGTCCCTTTTTCGGTTCCTGGACCGGCTGGAAATCGATTTTTCTACCCCAATGTAGCACAAAGGTGGTTTTTCTTACGCACTGCCTGAGATTCTCCATATAATCCATTCAATTTGCAAGTGAAATTGTCCTGATGGCCAGCCTGAACATCCTCCGCTACCCCGACGCCCGGCTTCACAAAGTCGCCGCCCCCGTAACCGTTTTCGACGAGGGGTTGAAGAAGCTCGTCGCCGACATGGCGGAGACCATGTACGCCGCGCCCGGAATCGGTCTTGCCGCGATCCAGGTCGACGTGCCGAAGCAGGTGATCGTGGTCGACGTCTCCGAGCGGCGCGACTCGCTGGTCGTGCTGGTCAATCCGGAGATCGTCGAAGCCACCGGCGTGTCCGACATCGAGGAAGGCTGCCTGTCGGTGCCCGGAATCTACGAGCTGGTCGAGCGCGCCGAGCGGGTGAAAGTGCGTGCGCACGATCAGAACGGCAATCCCTTCACGCTCGAAGCGCAGGGTCTGCTCGCGGTGTGCATCCAGCACGAAATGGATCACCTCAAGGGCAAGGTCTTCGTCGAGCATCTTTCGCAGCTCAAGCAGCAGCGCATCCGCGCTAAGCTCGCGAAGCAGCTGCGCAAGACCGCCTAACACTTTCCTGCGTCTCGTCTTCGCCGGCACCGCGCCCTTCGCTGAGCGCGCGCTGGCGCGTCTGCTGGAAGCAGGGCACGACGTAGCGCTAGTCCTGACTCAGCCCGACCGGCCTGCGGGTCGCGGTCTGCAACCGGCGTCCAGTGCCGTGAAGCGCCTCGCGGTCGAGCGCGGTCTAGCCGTGTTTCAGCCCGTTAATCTGAGGTCACCGCAGGACATCGCCCGCGTATCGGCCGCGAACGCGGATGCGTTGGTGGTGGCCGCCTACGGCCTGATCTTGCCGCCGCTCGCGCTCCAAGCCGCACGGCTTGGCGCCTTCAATATCCACGCCTCGCTGTTGCCGCGCTGGCGCGGCGCCGCACCCATCCAGCGCGCTCTTCTCGCCGGGGATCGCGAAAGCGGCGTATCGATCATGCAGATGGATGCCGGCCTCGATACCGGCCCGGTGCTCTCTCGCCACCCGGTGCCGATCGCGCCCGACGACGACGCCGGTACGCTGCACGACAAGCTCGCCGCGGTCGGTGCCGATGCGATCGTCGCGGCGCTCGCCGACCTTGAAGCCGGGCGCGCACGACCGGTTTCGCAGCCGCCGACTGGCGCGACCTACGCAGCCAAGATCGAAAAGGCCGACACGCGACTCGACTGGAAGCAACCGGCCGCCGCGCTCGAGCGCGCCGTACGCGCTTTCCGTCCCCTGCCCGGTGCTTACGGGCAGTTGGAGGGTGAGCCGGTCAAGATTTGGCGCGCCCGGGTGGTCGAGGGAGCCGGAGAGCCAGGCAACGTGCTTCGGACCGGCGACGAGATCGTCATCGCCTGTGGCGACGGAGCGCTTGCGGTATCGGAGTTGCAGCGTGCCGGTGGCAGGCGGCTGAGCGCCAAAGAGTTTCTGCGCGGCCACCGCCTCCCGGGCGCCGCGCGCTTCTCATGAGCGCTCTCGCCGCAGCGTTGCGGGATGCGGCGCCGATGGTGGAGCGGGTCGCCGCCGGCGCCAGCCTGAGCGCCGAGTTCGAGCGCATCACCGAAGAAGGCTTGGACACGCCGCGCGGGGCGTTGATCGACCTGACGCACGGCACGTTGCGCCGCTATGGACGCGTGCAAGCGATCGTGCGCCAATTGTCGCGCCGCGACCATGGCGATTCGCTGGTGGAAGCGCTGCTGTGGTGCTCGCTCTATGCGCTCGACTCCGGGCGCTACGCCGAATACACCGTGGTCGATCAGGCGGTGCGCGCTTGCGGCATGCTCGAGCGCTGGAACGCCAAGGGTTACGTCAACGCGCTGCTGCGTGGCTTCCTGCGCGAGCGTGGCTCGCTCGAAGCGCGCATCCAGGCCGATCCCGAAGCGCGCTATCAGCATCCGCGCTGGTGGATCGAGATCCTGCGCAAGGCTTATCCCGCCGAAGCCGATGCGACACTTGAGGCGGGCAACTCGCATCCGCCAATGTGCCTGCGCGTGAACCGGCGGCGCGCGACGGTTGGTCATTATCAGGAGCAGCTGCAGCAGGCCGGCATCGCCACGCGGGCGCTCAGCCACCAAGCGCTCTTGCTCGAGCGCCCGGTTCCGGTCGAGCGGCTGCCGGGATTCGATCGGGGCGAGGTCTCGGTGCAGGACGCCGGCGCGCAGCGCGCGGCACACTGCCTCGAACTCGCCGATGGTCAGCGGGTGCTCGATGCGTGCGCGGCGCCGGGCGGCAAGAGCGGCCACATTCTCGAGTGCGCAAAGGCCGCGCTGACCGCGCTCGACGCGGATGCAGCGCGCTGCGCGCGCCTCGACCGTAATCTCGCGCGCTTAGGCCTCGAAGCGCGAGTCGTGCACGCCGATTGCACGCGCCTCTCCGACTGGTTCGATGGCGCGCCGTTCGACCGCATTCTTGCCGATGTGCCGTGCTCCGCTTCGGGCATCGCGCGGCGCCATCCGGACATCAAGTGGTTGCGCCGCACCGACGACGTACCGGCTTTCGCCGCGCGTCAAGGCGCGATTCTCGACGCTCTATGGCAGGTGCTCGGCGCGGATGGTAAATTGCTGTATGCCACCTGCTCGGTGTTCCCGCAGGAGAACGACGCGGTGATCGAAGCGTTTCTCGCTCGTACGCCGGGTGCCGTTCGCGTGCCGCTGCCCGACGGCGGCGCGGCGCAGGGGCTGCCCGACGCCGAGCGCGACGGCTTCTATTACGCGCTGATCCGCAAGCCAGCTTAGGCGACGCGCTATGCGCGGCATCGCCTTCCTCGTCGCCGCGATCCTCGCCGCCGCGCCCCTCGAGTTTGCGCGCGCCGACGAGATCGAAGTGCGCGACGTTGCGCTGCGCAGGGTCGAGGGCGGCATGGCGCTGGATGCGGATTTCGCCTTCGAGCTCACGCCGCGCCTGGCCGAAGTGGTCGCGAACGGCGTGCCGCTCTACTTCCGCGTCGAATTCGAGCTTACCCGCAGCCGCTGGTACTGGTTCGACGAGACCACGGCTTCCAGCCGCCTGCAGCTGCGGCTGTCCTATCATGCACTGTCTCGGCAGTACCGGCTTTCGACCGGAGCGCTGCAGCAGAGCTTTCCGAACCTCGAGGAGGCGCTCGACGTGCTCAAGCGCGTGCGCAATTGGCTAGTGATAGAGCGCGGTACACGGCTCGCGGACGCGGACTACGACGCCGCCGTGCGCATGCGCCTCGACACTGCGCTGCTGCCGAAGCCGTTCCAGCTTTCGGCGCTGACCGGACGCGACTTGCAGCTCGAATCCGCCTGGAAGCGCTTCATCGTGCGCGCAGGTAAGCCAGGATGAGGTGGCTGGTACTCATCGGCGGCGCGGTGGCTGCGGTCGGCCTGTTCCTGCTGGCGACCGCCAGCGGCGATACCGCAATCTTCGCGCGCCACTACCCGCTGCTCCTCGGGCTGAATGCCGCGCTTGCCGCGCTGCTTGCCGCCCTGGTGATTGCGCAGCTGATGATCCTCGCGCGGCGCCATCGCGCGCGGGTGTTTGGTGCGCGTCTTACATTGCGACTGCTGGTGCGCTTTGCCGCGCTCGCGGTCGTGCCGGGCCTGATCGTTTATGCCGTGTCGGTGGTGTTCATCACGCGCTCGATCGAGTCCTGGTTCGACGTCAAAGTCGACGCCGCGCTCGAAGGCGGTATCAATCTCGGCCAGCAGGTGATCGAGCAGATGACCGGCGATCTGCAGGCCAAAGCAAACGCGATGGCGCTCGACCTCGCCGAGCGCCCGCAGCCGCAACTCGCCGGAACGCTGGAGCGCCTGCGCGCGCAACTGGGCATCGAGGAGGCGGTGGTGGTCTCGGCCAGCGGTCGGCTGCTGGCGAGTGCGGGGCAGGACATTACCCGGCTCGTTCCCGAGCTGCCGGCGGCTCAGGCGCTGCGCCAGGCGCGCGCGAAGCGTGTGTATACCGCAGTCGACGCGGCCGGGGGCACGGCCCTCGCGTTGCGTGTGGTAGTGCCCCTCGACATGCTCGGCGTGGGTCCGGAGGCGCGTTTCCTGCAGGTACGGCAGAGCGTACCGGCCTCGCTCGCGCGCAGCGCGGAGGCGGTCGAGGCCGCGTATCGCGACTATCGCGAGCTGGCGATCTCGCGCGACGGATTGAAACGCGTCTATATCGTGACCCTGAGCTTTGCGTTGCTGATGGCTCTGTTCGTAGCGGTGGCAGTCGCGGCGACGCAGTCCGGCCTGCTGGCTGAGCCGCTCGCCAATCTCGCGCAGGCTACGCAGGCTGTCGCACGCGGCGATTTCTCGCGGCGCGCGCCGGTCACCAGCCGCGACGAGCTTGGCGTGCTCACCGAATCGTTCAATTCGATGACCGGGCAATTGGAAGAGGCACGCCGAGGGGTGGAATCGAATCGGGTCGCGCTCGAGGCCGCCAAGGCGCGGCTGGAGAACATCCTCGCCAACCTCTCCGCGGGCGTGCTGGTGTTCGACCACGAGCAGCAGCTGTCGATCTCCAATCACGGCGCCGGCGCCATCCTCGGGCCCGAGCTGGACGAGTTCGCGGCGCGCATGCGCGCGCAGTTCGCAGAGCACGGCGAACGCAACTGGCAGCTCGAGCTGCAGTTGAAGGGCACCGGCAAGACGGTGCACGCGCGCGGCGCGCGCTTGCCGCAAGCCACCGGCGGCGGCGCGGTGGTGGTGTTCGACGACATTACGCAGCTCATCCAGGCGCAGCGCGCCACTGCCTGGGCCGAGGTCGCGCGCAGGCTCGCGCACGAGATCAAGAACCCCCTCACCCCGATCCAGCTCTCGGCCGAGCGCCTGGCGATGAAACTCGGCGAGCGCCTGCCGCGCGAGGACGCCGACACGCTGCGCCGGGCCACCGAGACCATCGTCAACCAGGTGGCGGCGCTCAAGGCAATGGTCGACGACTTCCGCGACTATGCGCGTCTGCCCGCGCCCGAGCCCGCGCCGCTCGACCTGAACCGCCTGGTACGGCAAGTGCTTGCGCTTTACGAGAATTCGAGCGTGCCGATCGCCAAGAATCTGGCCGAGCCGCTGCCACCGGTGTGGGCCGACGGCGCGCAGATCCGCCAGGTGATCCACAATCTGGTGCAGAACGCACAGGACGCTCTCGAAAGCCTGGCCGCGCGCGGCGCGAGCCCGACGATCGAGGTGCGCACCGAGCTGGCGGGCGATCGGGTCCGGCTCGCGGTGTCCGACAACGGCGCCGGATTCCCCGAGGAACTGATGGCACGCATCTTCGAACCCTACGTCACCACCAAGCCGCGCGGCACCGGCCTGGGCCTCGCGATGGTGAAGAAGATCGTCGACGAGCATCATGGCGCGGTGACGATCGAGAACCGCCCGAGCAGCGGCGCTTCCGTGAGCGTGCTGCTGCCACTCGCCAAGGCCGCCTAGCCATGGCGCAGATTCTGGTCGTCGACGACGAAATCGGCATCCGCGAGCTGCTGTCGGAGATCCTCGCCGACGAGGGTCACCAGGTGATGCTCGCGGAAAGCGCCGGCGAAGCGCGCCGGCTGCGCGAGCGTGCGCGCCCCGATCTGGTGCTGCTCGATATCTGGATGCCCGACGCCGACGGCATCACCCTGCTCAAGGAATGGGCGGCGAGCGGGCAGCTGACCATGCCGGTCGTCATGATGTCCGGGCACGCCACGATCGAGACCGCGGTGGAGGCGACCCGCATCGGCGCGCTCGACTTCCTGGAAAAACCGATCGCGCTGCAGCGGCTGCTCGCGACCGTCAAGCGCGCGCTGCGCAATCCGGAGACCGCGGCCACGCCCGAGCTTTCGCTCGCCGCGCTCGGACGCTCGAGCAGCCTGGCCGATGCCAAGAAGCGGCTCGGGCAGCTCGCGGGCTCGGGCGCGCCGCTCTTGCTGCGCGGCGAGCGCGGCATGCGGGCGGATCTGTTTGCACGGTTGCTGGTCGCTGCGGGCGCGCCGTTTCTCGCTGGCGGCGAGATGCTGTCGCAGCCGCCTTCGGAGCTGCTCGGCAAGGCGGCCGGCGGAATCCTGTTCATCGCCGATCTCTCGCGGCTTGGCCACGCAGAGCAGCGCAACCTCGAGTTTCTGCTGCCACGGGCCGAAAAGCACCGCGTGCGGCTGGTCTCGTTCTCGCCGCTCGATGCGCGTGCGCTCGCCGAGAAATGCGCTTTCGACCCGGAGCTGGCGGCGCGGCTCGGCGAGCTCACGCTGAGGCTGCCGTCGGTGCGCGATTTCGCCGAGGACGTGCCGGACCTTGCTTCGCTGATGCTGGCGCAGCTGGTCGAAGCGCGCGCCTGTCCGCAGCGGCGTTTTGCCATCGCCGCCCTGAACGCGCTGCGCCACTACGCGTGGCCGGGCAACCTCGCCGAGCTGGATAGCGTGGTCAAGGACCTGGCCCTGAGCGCGCTGGAAGAGGAAATCCGGCTGGAGGAGGTGGAGCGCGTGCTCGCGGCACGCGCCTCGCCGGGTGCGCTACCCGAGGTCGCCTTCGACCGTCCCTACCGGGAGGCGCGCGAGGCCTTCGAACGCGTTTACTTCGAGCACCTGCTAGCGCGCGAACACGGCAGCATGTCGCGCGTCGCCGAGCGCTCGGGGCTCGAGCGCACGCATCTTTACCGCAAGCTCAAGGCACTCGGCCTGCCGGTCGGCCGCCGAGAGGAAAGCTAGGTCTTCTTCGGCTTCTTCTTCAGGCGGTGTGGCCGCTTCTTGCCGTAGCTACCCTTGTAGATCTTGCCCTTTTTGGTGCGTTTGTCGCCTTTTCCCATGCAGGAATTATAACGGCGCGGTTTCCACTTCGTACGCGAGGTTCGGTGCGAGCCACTTCTCCGCCTCGGCCATGCTGATGCCAGCGCGGCGCGCATAGTCCTCGACCTGGTCGCGGCCCATCTTGCCGACCGCGAAATAGCTCGAGTCGGGATGCGAGAGGTAGAAGCCCGACACCGACGAAGCCGGCAGCATGGCGAACGATTCGGTGAGCCGCATGCTGGCGTTCTGCTCGGCGCCGAGCAGGTGGAAAAGGGGTCCCTTCGCGGTATGGTCGGGACAGGCAGGGTATCCAGGCGCGGGCCGGATGCCGCGATAGCGCTCCGCAATCAGCTCCGCGCTGCCGAGACGCTCGTCGGAGGCGTACCCCCAGTACTCGCGCCGCGCGCGCTCGTGCAGGCGCTCCGCGAACGCCTCCGCCAGGCGGTCGGCCAGCACTTTCAGCATGATGGCGTTGTAGTCGTCGCCGCGCGCTTCGAGCTCGCGCACGCGCGCATCGAATCCGCCGACGCTGACGGCAAAGGCGCCAATCCAGTCGCGCACTCCGCTCGCCTTCGGCGCGATGAAATCGGCGAGGCAGAGGTTGGCGCGCCCTTCGGGCTTGTGGTTCTGCTGGCGCAGGTTGCGCCAAGTCATCAGCAGTTCACGCCGGCTCTCGTCGGCATAGATTTCTACGTCGTCGCCGTTCACCTGTGCCGCGGGATAGAGCGCCAGCACCCCGTTCGCCACGACCAGGTTCTCGCGCACGATGCGCGCGAGGGTTTCTTGCGCCTCGGCGAACAGCTTGCGCGCCGCTTCGCCGACCACCGGGTCCTCGAGAATTTTCGGGTAGGGCCCGGAGAGCTCCCAAGCCTGGAAGAACGGCCCCCAATCGATGTAGTCGACGAGCTCGGTGAGGGGGTAGCGCTTGAGCACCGTGATGCCGGGCTTGGCGGGAACGGGCGGCACGTAGCGCTGCCAGTCGGTCTTGTGTCCGAGCTCGCGCGCGCGGCTGATGGGATGCAACGGCCCGGGCCCCTTCTTGTCCCGATGCTGGGCGCGTACTCGGTCATAGTCAGCGCGCACTTCGCTGATATAGGCCGCGGCGTTGGATGAGAGCAGGCTCTGCACGGCCGGGACGCTGCGGGAGGCATCCGGCACGTAGACCACCGGGCCGGAGTAGTTGGGCGCGATCTTGACTGCGGTATGCGCGCGCGAGGTGGTCGCGCCGCCGATGAGCAGCGGCAGCTTCAAGCGCGCGCGCTCCATCTCGCGCGCGACATGCTGCATCTCCTCCAGCGACGGCGTGATCAGGCCCGAGAGGCCAATGGCGTCGGCCTTTTCCTTGCGCGCGGTCTCGAGGATGGTCTCGGCCGGCACCATCACGCCGAGGTTCACGACGTCGTAGTTGTTGCACTGGAGCACCACCGCGACGATGTTCTTGCCGATGTCGTGCACGTCACCCTTCACCGTGGCGAGCACCAGCTTGCCCTTGGCGCGTCCGGCCTGGCCGCTCTTCGCCTTTTCCGCCTCGATGTACGGGATGAGATGCGCCACCGCCTGCTTCATCACGCGTGCCGACTTCACTACTTGCGGCAGGAACATCTTTCCGGCGCCGAACAGGTCGCCGACCACGTTCATGCCGTCCATCAGCGGCCCCTCGATCACCTCGATCGGCTGCGGGAACTTGCGCCGTGCCTCTTCCGTATCGGCGACGATGTGAGTCGATATGCCGCTGACCAGCGCATGCGTCAGCCGCTCCTCCACGCTGCCACTGCGCCAGGCTTCATCCTTCGCGTGCTCGCGCGCGCCGGCTTTGACCGTACTGGCAAACTCGACCAGCCGCTCCGTGGCATCCGGCCGCCGGTCGAACAGCACGTCCTCTACGCGCAGCTTGAGCTCGGGGTCGAGCTGTTCGTACACGCCGAGCTGGCCGGCGTTCACGATACCCATCGACATTCCCGCGCCGATCGCGTGGTAAAGGAACGCGGTGTGCATCGCCTCGCGCACCGGGTCGTTGCCGCGGAAGGAGAACGAGAGGTTGGAGACACCCCCCGATACCCTCGCGCCGGGCAGGTTGGCGCGGATCCAGCGCACCGCCTCGATGTAGTCGATGCCGTAGCGCGCGTGCTCCTCGAGACCCGTGGCGACGGCGAAAATGTTCGGATCGAAGATGATGTCCTCGGGCGGAAAGCCCGCCTGCTGCACCAGCAGGTCGTAGGCGCGCCGGCACACCGCGGTGCGGCGCTCCAGCGTATCGGCCTGGCCCTTTTCGTCGAACGCCATCACCACCGCCGCCGCGCCGTACTGGCGGCAAAGGCGCGCCTGGCGCAGGAACTCGGCCTCGCCCTCCTTCATGGAGATCGAGTTCACGATCGCTTTGCCTTGCACGCACTTCAAGCCGGCCTCGATCACGCTCCACTTCGAGCTGTCGATCATGATCGGTACGCGCGCGATGTCGGGCTCGGCCGCGACCAGGCGCAGGAACGTGGTCATCGCCCTTTCCGAGTCGAGCATCGCCTCGTCCATGTTCACGTCGATCACCTGCGCGCCGTTCTCCACCTGCTGGCGCGCCACCGCCAGCGCGCCGGCGTAATCGCCGGCGAGAATCAGGCGCGCGAAGGCCTTCGAGCCGGTGACGTTGGTGCGCTCGCCGATGTTGACGAACAGCGACTTGTCGTCGACGTTGAACGGCTCCATGCCGGCGAGGCGCAAGGCAGCCGGGCGCCGCGGAATGGATCGCGGCGCGAGCGGACGCAGCGCTTCGCCGATCGCGCGAATATGCTCCGGCGTGGTGCCGCAGCAGCCGCCCGCGAGATTGAGCCAGCCGGCGCGCGCCCACTCGGCGGCGTGTCCGGCCATCGATTCCGGCGTGTCGTCGTATTCGCCGAAGGCGTTGGGCAGGCCGGCGTTCGGATGGCACGAGACATAGCTCTCGGCGATCGCGGCGAGCTCCTCGACGTACGGCCTCAGTTCCTTTGCGCCAAGGGCACAGTTCAGTCCGACGGCGAGCGGGCGCGCGTGGCGCACTGAGTTGTAGAACGCCTCCGTGGTCTGCCCCGAGAGCGTGCGCCCCGAAGCATCGGTGATGGTGCCGGAAATGATCACCGGCAGGCGCGCGCGGCGCGCCGCGAAGGTCTGCTCGAGCGCGAACAGCGCCGCCTTGGCGTTCAGCGTGTCGAAGATAGTCTCGACCAGGACGAGGTCGATGCCCCCTTCGAGCAATCCGCCGAGCGCCTCGCTGTAGGCGCCGACCAGCTCGTCGAAGCTGATGGCGCGGAATCCCGGGTCGTTCACGTCGGGCGAGAGGGACGCGGTCTTGTTGGTCGGTCCCAGCACGCCGGCGACGAAGCGCGCTTGCCCGGTGCGCACCTGCCACTCGCGGGCGGCTTCGGTTGCCAGGCGCGCGGACGCCCGATTCAATTCGCGCGCGAGCGCCTCCATCCCGTAGTCCGCCATCGCCACCGAGGTCGAGTTGAAGGTATTGGTCTCGATGATGTCCGCGCCGGCGGCGAGGTACTGCGTGTGGATGTCACGCACCAGGTGCGGCTGGGTGAGCGAGAGCAGGTCGTTGTTGCCGCGCAGCTCGCGCGCCCAGTCGCGGAAGCGCGCGCCGCGATAGTCCTCTTCCGCCAGGCGCGCACGCTGGATCATGGTGCCCATGGCGCCGTCCAGCAGCAGGATTCTTTCGCGCAGCAGTGCTTCGAGTGTCATCGGATTCCGAAAAGCAAAAAGCCCGCTTCAGCTTGCGCAGAAACGGGCCTTGTCGCGCGTCTCTTTAGCGGTATTTGTAACGCGCCCGCAAGCTGAGCAATCAAATCGGCGCGAACGTCGGATTCTGCCCATCAATGCCTGTTGTGTCAACGGCTTATAATCGATCGATGGATGAATTCGCGTCGATCGTCGGGCGTTTTCCAAGCGAGGTTTACTGGGGGGACTGCGATCCCGCGGGGATCATTTTCTACCCGACGTATTTTCGCTGGATGGACGCCGCCACCTGGGCCTTCATGGCGTCGGTCGGGTACAGCCCAAAGCGCATGCGCGACGAGCATCTATCGATGCCGCTGATCGGCGCGGAGTGCAAGTTCGTCGCGCCGGCGCAGCACGGCGATCGCTGCGAGGTGCGCTCGCGCATCAGCCGCTTCGGTGGCGCGTCGTTCGTCGTCGCCCACGAGATCGTGCGGGGGGACGGGACCCGGCTCGCTCACGGGACGGAGACGCGCGTTTGGGCGCGCTACGTCAACGGCCCGGGCACGCCCATCAAGGGCCAGCCGATCCCGGACGAGGTCAAGGACCTGTTTCGCGCGAAGCCGTAGCCCAGTCCGCGAGCGCGGCTTCGATCATCGGCGCGGCGGAGCCGAATTCTCGAGGCTGGCCCGGCAACAGCGAGTCGAGGTTCGCGAGCATGGCTTTCTCGTTGACCTCCAGACCTTCCAGTGCATCCGCCATCGCCGCCGTGCCGCTCCCGCTCGCGCACACCAGCTCGCGTAAGGTAAACCACTGGCTTTGCCATTGACCGAGACCGCGCTCGTGCTCCGGTGTAAGTTGCGCGAGAAGAGTGGCGGCGAGCGCGGGTGCGCGCTGTGCCGCCTCGAGCGCGAGCATGGACAGTGCCGGATTGCGCTTATGCGGCATGCTCGAGGAACCGCCGCGACCCGCTTTGGCGCCTTCCGCGGCTTCGCCCACTTCCGGCTGCATCAGGAGCGAGACGTCGCGCGCAATCTTGCCCGCGGCGCCGGCGAGGATCGCGAGCTCGGCGCCGAGCCGGGCGAAGCGGTCGCGCGCGCTGTGCCAGGGCACCAGGCTTGCGCGTAACCCGAGCTCTTGCGCGAGCCCGGCCATGACCGCCGGACCCCGCTCGCCAAACGAAGACAGCGTGCCGCTCGGGCCGCCGAACTGCAGAATGCACGCGCTGGCGGCGGCGTTGCGCGTGCCGACAAGACTGCGCGCGAGCATCGACAGCCATACCGCCGCCTTCCAGCCGAACGTTACCGGCAGCGCCGGCTGCAGTAGCGTTCGCGCCGCCGCGGGTGTCCGCGCGTGGCGCTGGGCGAGCTCGGCGGCGGCATTGCCGAGGCGCAAGGTGAGCTCATCGACGCGCGCGCAGGCCGGCTTGAGGCAAAGAACTGCGCCGGTGTCGATGACATCCTGGCTGGTGGCGCCGGCGTGCACGTGGTGCGCCGCCTCGGGCGAGACGCTGGCGACTTGCGCGGTCAGCTGCTTGACGAAGGGAATGGCCAGCGTGCCGGTGCGGCCTTCGCGCACCAGGGCCGCGGCATCGAACTGCGGGCGCTCGCAGACGCGCGAAATGATCTCGGCGTGGGCGGCGGGCAGCAGACCCTGGCGCGCCGAGGCGCGCGCCAATGCGCCCTCGAAACGCGCCATCGCCGCGAGCAGCTTCTCGTCCGACAGGATCTCGGCGCAGTTCGCGTCCGAGAAGAGGAGCGCAAGGCTCAGAAGTCGAAGAACACCGTTTCGTTCCTGCCCTGCAGCACCAGGTTCCACTCGAAAGTGCCGTCGGGCCGCTTCTTGGCTACCAGCGTGGCGCGGCGTTCGGCCGGAACCAGGCTCAGTACCGGGTCGTCGGCGTTCGCGGGATCGTCCGGAAAGTACATTCGCGTAACGAGCTGCTTGAGCAGGCCGCGCATGAAGACCGTCACGCTGAGATGCGGTGCCTGGAGCTTGCCGTCGGGACCCGGCGCGCGCCCGGGCTTGATGGTGCGGAAACGGAAGTTGCCGCCGTCGTCGGTGAGCGAGCGCCCGTAGCCGCGAAAGCCCGGCTCGACCGGCTTGCCCTGCGGGTCTTCGGGGCTTGCGTACTTGCCCTGGCTGTTCGCCTGCCAGATTTCGACCGCGGCATCGTTCACCGGCTTGCCGTCGCCGTCGATCACCCGGCCTTCGATCGCGACGCGCTCTCCCGCCACTCCCTTGGGCGCGAGGTCCTCGATCACCATCCACTCGAGCCCGATGCGCAGGTACGGGCCGATGGTCTGCGAAGTGGTGCCGCGCAGGCTCATCGGCGATTCTCCATCGGCGTCGCTTCGTGGCCGCGCAGCACGATGTCGAATTTGTAACCGAGCGCGTACTCCGGCAGCGTGCTTTCCCAGTCGAACAGCGAGATCAGCCGCTGGCGCGCCTTCTCGTCGGGCACGCAGGTGAACATCGGGTCGTACTCGAGCAGCGGATCGCCCGGGAAGTACATCTGCGTGATGAGGCGCTGGACGATGGCCTGGCCGAACAGGGAGAAATGGATGTGCGCCGGCCGCCAGGCGTTGTAGTGATTGCGCCACGGATACTCGCCGGGGCGGATCGTCATGAAGCGATAGCGACCTTCCTTGTCGGTGAGGAAGCGCCCGGCGCCGGTGAAGTTGGGATCGAGCGGCGCATCGTGCTGGTCGACGCGATGGTTGTAGCGGCCGGCGGCGTTGGCCTGCCAGATCTCGACCAGCACGCCGGGCAAGGGCCGCGAGTTCTCATCCAGCACGCGCCCGCTTACCACGATGCGCTCGCCTTGCGGCTCGCCTTTGTGCTGCTTGGTCAGGTCGCCGTCCGTCTCCTTGATATCGCCATAGCCGAAAACCGGCGCCGTGAGCTCGGTGAGGGTGTGCGGCAGCACCACGAGCGGTTGCGAGGGCGCGCGCTTGACGGTCGATGCATACGGTGGAAACAGGTAGGGAGGCTGGGTATCCCGGTAAGGACGACGGTAGCTATTCGGCATCGGGCTGTCTCGAAGGTTGGGCGCGGTCGAAGGCGTCGAGCTTCATGCAGGTCTCGAACACGCGCATCGTGCTCGGGTACGGCGCCAGGTCGCTCTGATAGCGCTGGGCATTGAAAATCTGCGGCACCAGGCAGCAGTCCGCCATGGTCGGCGTGTCGCCATGGCAGAACTTGCCCTTGCTCGCCGCGAGCTCGACTTCCAGCTTCGCCAGCCCGTCGGCGATCCAGTGCCGATACCAGGTATTGATCTGTTCTTCGTTCTGGCCGAGCGCGCGCTTGAGGTGCTGCAGCACGCGCAGGTTGTTCACCGGGTGTATCTCGCTCGCGACCAGATAGGAGAGCGAGCGCACGCGTGCACGCGCTTTGGCTTCCCGGGGAATCAACGCTGGCTGCGGGTGCGTCTCGTCCAGATACTCGATGATCGCGAGCGACTGGTTGAGCCGCGTGCCGTCGTCGAGCTCGAGCGTCGGTACCAGTGCCTGCGGGTTCACTTTCGCGTACGCCGGCGCGCGATGCTCGCCTTTCGCGAGATGGACGAACACCGGCTCGTAGGGCAGGCCCTTGAGGTTGAGCGCGATGCGGACGCGGAACGCGGCGGAGCTGCGAAAGTAGGTGTACAGCTTCACAGAAGGAAGACTACAGCGCGGGCAGCATCTTGACCTTGAGCTCGCCCACGCCGTCGATGCCGGCATGCATCTCGTCGCCGGGCTTCACCGGCCCGACGCCGGCCGGCGTGCCGGAATAGATCAGGTCGCCCGGCTCGAGCGTGTAGTACTCGGAGAGGTAGGCGATCTGCTCGGGCACCGACCAGATCATGTCGCCGAGGTCGGCCTTCTGGCGCTGCTTGCCGTTCACGTTGAGCCAGATCGCGCCGCGTGCGGGGTGGCCGATTTTCGCCGCCGGCACCAGCGCGCTGCATGGCGCGGCTTCATCGAAGTCTTTGCCGAAATCCCACGGCCGGCCGTGGTCCTTGCCCCACTGCTGCAGGTCGCGGCGCGTCATGTCGAGGCCGACGGCGTAGCCGTAGATGTAGTCGTTCGCGCGCTTGGCGTCGATGCGGCGCCCGCCCTTGCCGAGCGCCACCACGAGCTCGGTTTCATAGTGATAGTTGGCGGTCTTCGGCGGGTAATGCACGTTGCCGCCGCCCGCCACCAGCGAATGCGCGCTCTTGATGAAGAAAAACGGCTGCTCGCGGCCGTCGCCGCCCATTTCTTTCTGGTGCTCGGCGTAGTTGCGCCCGACGCAAAAGATGCGGCGGACCGGAAAGCTGTCGCCCGACCCCGAGACCGGCAACGCCGGCGGGGTCCAAAGGGGAATTGCGTGAGCCATGGAAATCCTCGAAAAGGCGCGATTTTAGTCGATGCGACGGATGGCGGCGTCGCCGCGCAGGGCCGTTCTGCACGCGAGCACGATGCCGCGCGCGCGCTCGGCCGCAGGCAGGGTGTGCTCGGAGTAGGCCAGCTCCTCGACTTCGCCGGTGAGCAGTTCGCATTTGCAGGTACCGCAGTTGCCGGTCTGGCAGGAAAAGGGGAACGGCAGCCCGGCGCGCAGCAAGGCAGCGAGCAGCGTATCGCCCGGCTGCGCCGGCACTGGCTGATCGTGGCCCTCGAGCAGGATTTGCATCGCTGCGCGCAGCCTACGCTACGATGAACTCGCTTGGCAGCCCACCAAACCCTCAAGCCCGGCCTGCTTTCGGGCCTGCTCGGCTACCGCCTGCGGGTCGCGCAGCAGGCGGTGTTCCGCGATTTCGCGCGCAGCATTCCGGAGGCTTCGCCGGGCCGCGTCGGCATCCTGTTGCTGATCGACGCGAATCCCGGCGTTACACAAAGCCGGCTCGCGCAGGCGGTGGGCATCGACCGCTCGACGATGGTGGGCGTGCTGCATGCCTTGCAGGCGCGCGACTTGATCGAGCGCCGCCGCGGCGAGGACCGTCGCACCAATGGCCTCTGGCTTACGCGCACCGGACGTACCCTGGTCGCCAGTCTCAAGCAGCGCATCCGCATTCACGAGCGCCGCGTGGCTTCCCGGCTAAGCGCGGCGGACCGGACCCAGCTCCTCGCACTGCTGGAAAAGCTGGGGGGATAAAAAAGGGCGCCGAAGCGCCCTTTTTCGTAGCGGAGTGACTCCTTACATGCGGTAAGCAGCCTCGCCATGCGAGGCGGTATCGAGACCTTCGCGCTCGTCTTCTTCCGCCACCCGCAGGCCGATCGTGAGGTCGACCAGCTTGTAGGCAACGAAGGCCACCACGCCCGACCAGACGATGGTCAGACCCACTGCCTTCGCCTGCACCCAGAGCTGCTCGCCGATCGAGCTGAAGCCGGTCTTGGCCGTGACCCAGTCGGTGACGAAGCCCGGCCCGCCGAGATCCGGCGAATTGAACACGCCGGTGAGCAGCGCACCGAGGATCCCGCCCACCGCGTGCACGCCGAACACGTCGAGCGAGTCGTCCGCGCCGAGCAGTTTCTTCAGGCCACTCACGCCCCAGAGGCAGACGATGCCGGCGGCCAGGCCGATCACGAAGGCGCCGGGAATCCCGACGTTGCCCGCGGCCGGCGTGATTGCCACCAGTCCGGCAAC
>Ga0310900_10000095_pt1 | contig 21744 bp, 19 predicted proteins | sample C24D1metaG_FD_203879 | JGI IMG/M metagenome (GOLD analysis project Ga0310900, IMG submission 203879) | Lab incubated soil microbial communities from West Virginia University Organic Research Farm, Morgantown, WV, United States - C24D1 | ecosystem: Environmental > Terrestrial > Soil >...
GGTGAAGATTCCGGCGCGCGTGTCCCCCAAAGACGTCGCCAACGACTGTCAGCACTTCAGCGGCCGGACGACCTTCGAGCGCGAGACCACCGCAGCGCCGAGCCAGAACAACAACCCGAAAGAACCCAGCGGCGCGAAGAAGGCCTTCGACGACCTCTTTAAGTTCTAGGAAAGACGGGAACCGGGAGCCGGGAGCCGGGAACCGGTAAGATGAAGGCATGGGCCTCCTCTCGGCGCAGGACGAAGCCACTCTTAAGGAACATCTCTCCGTCATCACCATGCCCGTCCAGCTCGTCCTGTTCACGCAGGCGTTCGGCGGATCGGAGAGTGGCGACGTCGCCAAGCAGATCCTCAACGAGATCGCGTCGCTCAACGACAAGGTCACGGTAGTCGAGAAGAGTTTCGTGCTCGACACGGAAGACAAGGCCAAATACAAGATCGACAAAGCGCCGGCGATCGTCATCCTGAGCGACGGCATCGACACGCGCATGCGGATGTACGGCGCGCCGACGGGCTACGAGTTCGTCGGCCTCGTCGAAGCGATCATCGTCGCCGGCACCGGCAAGATCGATCTCGACCCCGAGACGATGAAATGGATTCAGGCGGTCGACAAGCCGACTCACATCCAGGTGTTTTCGACACCGACGTGACCGCACTGCCCGAGGGCGGTCGTCCTCGCACACAAGATGGCAGCGGCAAACGAGCTGATCACGGCGGATGCGATCGAAGCGACGGAGTTCATGGATCTGAGCCGCAAGTATCGCGTGACCGGCGTGCCGAAGACGATCGTCAACGAGACGATCGAGATCATGGGGGGTCTGCCGGAAAAGACGTTCGTGAGGGCCGCCCTCGACTTGCCGGAATAGGAACCTGCCACATTTTTTCGGTTTTCGTAAAAATGTGGCAGGTTCCTTTTCACGGACGCAGCCGAGCCTCCCTGATTTTTTCGAGAGCCTGATCGTCGAGCACCGCCTCGGCGATCTCGACGTGGCCGGCGGCCGTGAGCCTCAGCGTCACGGATGCCATGGCGTTCAGGGCTTCACCCGTGCCCCGGAGATTGCCTGACAGCCACAACCTGATCGAGAGCCTGAAGGGATCCCCATCCGCGATTACCTCACCACGTTCGATTTTCGCGTCGGGGATCGCGTGGTGCAGCGCATTGGTCGTGAACCGGAAACCGGCCGGCCCGCGCGCCAGCATCAGGATCAACGGATCGTTTGGTGACTGGCCGAGGAGCGACTCGAACGGCGCGCCGTTGATCACGAACTGTGTCCGGCGATCGAAGAAGCCGTCGGGCAAATCGAGCTTGCGCGCGTTGAAGCACGCGATGACTTGATCGATTGCCGTTACCAGCGCAGCCAGCATTGGTCGGTAAGTAATCAGTGGATCGTCGGATTAATCGGTGGATCGTCTTGAACTCTGTGGCTGCCACCGTACTCCGTCCTGCAGCACGAATCGCGTTTCCTCCGGCACCTCCCAGTCGGGAATCGTCGGGAACGTCGGATCGCCCGGCAGCGTCAGCGTCGCGACCTCGCCATTCTTGAAGAAGCCCGGCATCACGCGCGCGATGGGGCGCGACTTTGCCCACGCGAACACATCCTGGATCGATGTCCGCGGCGCGACCTGCCGGATGCTGGTGTAAGTCGGCGGGGGCAGGAGCAATTCCCGGCGGTTGAAACGATCGATCGCTTCGCTCGGCGTCAGCCATTCGAGCGCCGTCGTCTCGCTTTCGTCATGCTTGGCGACTTGCCCGTCCGGCATTCGGGCCAGGAAGAACCGTGTGTCGTAGCGGCGAATCTCGATCTCCGGCGTCACCCAGTGCGCGAAGGGCTGCAGGTCGTCGATCGTGATCCGGACGTTCGCCTCTTCTTCCAATTCCCGCACCGCGGCGGCACGATACGCGGCCTCTTCCGCATCGCTCAAGTCACGGAACGTCGCGCGCGGCAGTCGGGCATCCGCCGCAGGGCGATCGCCGTCATCGACGCGGCCGCCGGGAAACACGTACGAGCCCGCCATGAACGCCACGTTGTCGTTGCGGCGCACCATCAGGATTTCAAAGGGATCGCCGGCCCGTAAGACGATCACCGTGGATGCAGGCCTTGCTGGAGCGATGTTCGTCACAGGCAATTGCGTAATTATCTGTTGAATCCACAAACTCTGTGTAATCTCTGTTTCATGATCGAACGGAAAGACGCCGGCGGCATCCGCACGCTGAAGCTTGCTCACGGTAAGGTCAGCGCCATGGACATCGAACTGGGCGAGGCGTTCCTCAACGAGATGCAGGACGCGCTCGATCCGTCGGTGAAGGCCGTCATCCTTACGGGATCAGGATCGTCGTTCTCGGCCGGCGTCGACCTGTTTCGCGTCCTCAAGGACGGTCCGGAATACGGCCGCCGGTTTCTTCCCGTCCTCGACAACCTCCTGCGCGCCGCATTGACGCTGCCGAAGCCGATGATTGCGGCGATCAACGGTCATGCGATCGCCGGCGGCTGCATCCTCGCGGCGACGTGCGATCACCGCATCATGAGCGAAGGCGCGGCCCGCATCGGCATTCCGGAGCTCGCCGTCGGTGTCCCGTTTCCCGCGCTTCCGCTTCAGATCATGTCGGCGCGTGTCGCCGACGGTCCGCTACGCGATCTCGTCTACACCGGCCGGACCGTCCTCATCGACGAAGCGAAGGCGCTCGGGCTCGTCGACGAGAAGTGCCCGTCAGGGATGCTGATGGATCGGGCGATGGAAATTGCCGAGCGGTTGTTGGCGATTCCGGCCGGTGCGTTCGCCCTGACGAAGCAGGCGTTCTACACGCCGATCCTCGAGCGCACCAAACAACTCGCCGACATGAACGCGCGCGTCGTCGATGCGTGGCTGCAGCAGCACACCTACGACACGATCCGCGCGTATCTCGAAAAGACCGTCGGGAAGAAATAACTGCCGGGAAGCCCGTAAGCCCGTAATCTTTTTACTGCCAGACCCAATCGCGGATCGAAAGCCCCAGATCCCGATTATCGCGGCGGCCCGATTCGCTCGGCCGCCACGTGCGATCGATCGCCGTCTCGATGAGCATGTGAGTCTTGCCAGGCGTCGCCGGAATGTCCAGCATCAGCGGCGCCCGCCTGAGGTCGCCCTCATAGACGAGTTTTGAATCCGCCCACACCCTTGCGTGCACGGGTTTGGCGTCGGCGTCCGGGTGATCGATCCAGGCGACGAACTTCAACACCGTGCCCTTGACCGGAATCACGGCGAGCGAGTCTTTCATGGTCCAGCGGCGCCCGATCGGGTTGCCGCCCGGATCGGGTTCGAGATCGGTGCCGTCCCTGTCGTTGGTATGGAAGCCGTACCGGTAATACCAGTCCCATCGCTGGGCGCGATTGTGCGGACGAAGGTCGCCGAACGCGTCCACGGTTGTCATGCCGGCATGAACGGCGATCAGCACCGCTGTGGCAATCACCAGTGTCTTTGGCCACTCGAATGGCGTCGTCGCCTCACCCTCGGTCGTTCGTTCCAGCCACAACCAGTACGCAAATGACCAGAACGTGATCACGATCGCGATCGACTGCCCTGGCATGCCGAACATCGATGCGACCGCGAATCCGATCAGCACGCCGCGCAGCAGCCCGATCGACAGCCGATCACCACCGCGACCTCGCGAGAACATCAACGCTCCGCAAACCCAGCACCACGCGAGCAGCGGGATGCTGCCTGCCAGGCCGAGCTCCGCCAGGTGATGCCGGAGCCAGTTCTGCGCGTTGTCGGCTTGAGGAATGGTGTAGCCGGCCACCTTGCCAAAATCCGACGACAGCGCGTGAAACACGCCGACGCCGACGCCGTCGATCGGATGCTCCTTGATCATCTCTATCGCCGCTGGACCGTAGCCAAACCGCTCCCACAACAACTCGTTGATGCTTCCCTTGATCCCCTTGTCGCCGTAAAACGGGATATAGGTCCACGCCCCGCGGGCGATGACAGTGTGCGTCGATGCAGTTCGAAGCAGCACGATCATCGCGACCGCCAGCACGACGGCGGCCGTGCTCATCAGCAGGACGCGCTTCACGTCGATGCGCGCTGACCCTCGCGTCGAGCGCCAGTGTGCAAAACCTTCCCAGGCGGCGATGAACACGCTGAGACAGACTGCGGCGAGACCGGTACGCGAGCCGCACAGCCAGACGGCACCGATACCGATGGTCAACGCCGAAATCGTCACCACCGTCGACCAGGGCCGTGCCATTCGCCGAGCCAGGACGACGGCGCCAATCGTCCAAAAGGCGGTCACCGCGCCGAGCTTGTTCGGATCGGCGAGCGTGCCCGATGCGCGAATCATGTAGGTCCAGAACGGGCGATTCAGGAAAGAGAGGTCGATGAAGCCCTGGTAGAACGCGACCGCGCACGCCACTGCCGCCGCCAGCACGAAAGGCGCCAGGACCTCCCGCCGGAACCTCTCGCGGTCGCGGCTGAACCAGCGACATAGCGCATCGACGAACAAGATGCCGGCGTTGTGGGCGAGGGCGATATAGACGACGTTGAGACCGACTTCCCACGGGCTGAAGCCAACGCTCGTGTTCGAGACGCGCGCGAGCGGCAGGATCCAGAGCGCGAAGTCGGCTTCGCGCAAGAACACGATCGGCCACGCGATCGCCACGATCATCGCCCACGTCATCAGCGGCCACTGCCAGCGGCGCGGCAGCGACCATTCGAGCGCGCCGGGCCCTGACAGCACCAGTCCCAGCAGCGGCAGCAGCCAGATGGTGTCGAGGCTGAAATTCTCGCCGTCGTTGACGACCAGCAGGATCGCCGGGGTCAGGTAGGTCGCGGCGACGAGGACCGGCAGCGCCACGCCGCGCAGCCTCGCACCCGCCGCGAGCAGCAATGCGAATCCAGCCAGCGCGGTGAAGAAGATTGGCGGAGAGTACTGCGTCGCCAGATAACACTCGACGAGCGCCGCCGAAACCGTCGAGGCAATGACGAGGATCCGGGTGAGGCGCGCGGGCGTCATCGAAGCGGGCCGCGCTCGAATGCCATCACGGTCTCAATGTGATCGGTGTGCGGAAACATGTCAACGGGCTGCACGCGGCCGACGCGGTAGCCGCTGTTGAGAATAACCGGCAATTCCTTCGCAAGCGCATCGGGATTACATGACACATAAACGATGCGTGAGGGACGGATGCCCTCGACGACCGCAGCGATCACTGCCGGGGGGCACCCCTGGCGCGGTGGATCGAGGACGACGGCGTCGCATGGATCCTTGCCTGCTCGCGCGAGCGCGTCCTCGACGCGCCCGGCGATGAACCGGATCTGGCCAGGCGGCAGGCGATTGAGCCTGACGTTTGACTCCGCGTCCGCAATCGCCTGGCGGTTTTCTTCGATCGCCGTCACCGTCGCGCCCGCCTTGGCGAGCGCCAGCGAGAAGAGTCCGCTCCCGCAATAGAGGTCCAGGACGCGGCGCGATTGACCAACGGCTTCAACCACAAGCTTGACCAGGACTTCGGCCGCGCCGACGTTCGTTTGAAAGAACGCCGTGGGCGACACCAGGTACGACAGGCCGCCGACGGTCTCTTTGACGTGGCTGCGCCCTTCGATCCTGATGGTCTCGTCGCCGACCATGTACGGCCCTGGCTTCGTGTGAATGTTCACGAAAAATCCGTCGGGCCGCTCCGATGACGACAGTAGTCCCCTCACCGGCGCCCGAAGTGACTTGTCGTTGCGCGCCACCACGAGCATCGCCGATGCCTCGCGTCCGTCAGCGGTGGTGCGAATGACGACGTGTCGGAGGATGCCGGGCGCAATTCGCGCGCGAGCAAGACGGTCGCGCAACGCAAAGGCAATGCGATTGCCACGCTCTTGATGCACGGGACACTCCTCGACCGGAATGATCCGCTGCGATCCCGCCGCGTAATGCCCCATGACCAGCGTTTCTCTCGAAGCGCCGAAAACGAATGCGACCTTGCTGCGAAAACCGGACTCCGACGGAGACGGAACGACAGGCGGGACGTCAATGCCAACCCCTCGACCTTGCTCGGGGTTGCCCTGAGCTTGTCGAAGGGCCAGCAGCCGCGAAAGATCTTTTCGCTTCTTCGCGAGCTGCTCGGCATAAGCCACTCCGGGCAGCGTGCATCCGCCGCAGACGCCGAAGTGTTTACACGTCACAGAAGTAGCCAGTATCCGGTAGCCAGATGCCAGAAGACCAGGGGGTCCCTGATTACTGGCTACTGGCTACTTCACCTCGAGCAATTCGACCTCGAATACCAGCGTCGCATTCGGCGGAATCACGCCGCCGGCGCCGCTTGCGCCGTAGCCCATGTGCGGCGGAATGGTCAGGATGCGCTTGCCGCCAACCTTCATGCCGGCCACGCCCTCGTCCCAGCCTGGAATCACTTCCCTGCCGCCGAGCGTGAAGTCGAACGGCTGTCCGCTGTCTTTCGAGCTGTCGAACTTGTTCCCGCGCTTGTCTGGCTTGCCCGCATCGTAGAGCCAGCCGGTGTAGTGGACGCGAACGACGCGGCCGGGCCGCGCTTCGGCGCCGGAACCGGTGACCGTGTCAACTTTCTGCAACTGGGTAATGCCGGTGTCGGCCATCGGAGCGCCCTCGGAAAGTCCGTCTGGAGATGAATTGCGGCCGCATGCGATGGCAGCGGCGAGAAGCACGATCGGAATCAGAACTCGCACTCGGCAATTCTAAGTCGACGTCCAATCGGTGACCTAATCGGTGGATTCGTCGGTGGCTCAGTGCGCCGCCGCCGCCGCGCCGCCTTTTGCCGGCCGCCGCATCAAGAGCACGAGCGGGATCATCGCCAGAAACAGAATACCGAGCATCCGGTAGATCGTCACGAACGTGACCATCGATGCCTGCCTGAGGATCATGCCGTGCACGATCACGTAGGCGCGCTGGGTCGCCGTGAACGCATCGGCGCCGGCCGCAATCATCCCCTGCGTAATCTGCGAGAGGGTCGATTGCGTGAGCGGATCGTAGACATTGACGTGCTCGCCAAGCGAGGCGGCGACGACCTGCCGGTGGCGCTGCAGATACGTGCCGGTCATGGCAATGCCGACGCCGCCGCCGATGTTGCGCATCAGGTTGAACAGGCTCGTCGCATAGCCCATCCGCTGCGGGTTAATCGTCGCCATCGACACTGTCGTCAGCGGCACGAACAGCAGGGCCATGCCGGCGCCCTGCAGGAACTGCGGCAGCATGAAGTCCAACTGGCTGGCGTTGAGATTGATCTGGCCGAGCCACAGCATCGTGATCGCGCCGATGGTCAGTCCGAGCGCCAGCAGCTTTCGGGGATCAACCTTGGTCGTCAGCATGCCGACCATCGGCATCATGATCAGCGACCCGACGCCGCGCGGCGCCATCGCCTTCCCCGCTTCGAGGGATGAATACCCAAACAGGGTCTGCATCATCACCGGCAGCAACACCATACTGCCGTAGAGGACGAATCCGACGACCGTCATCAGGAAGACGCCGGTCGCATACGTGCGGTTCTTGAACACCCGCAGATCGACGATCGGCTCGCTCGTGCCAAACAGCTCGTAATAGATGAGCGCCGCGAGAGACACGGCCGAGATTACCGAGAGCGTCATGATCAGGTTCGACTCGAACCAGTCCTCGGTCTGGCCCTTGTCGAGCACGAATTGCAGCGCGCCGATGCCCAGCACGAGCATGCCCATGCCCCAGTAGTCGATGCCCTTCGACTCCCTGCGCAGATACGTCGGATCGAACACGTAGCGCTGGATCATGAAGATCGACATCGCGCCGACGGGAATGTTTATGTAAAACACCCAGCGCCAGTCGTAGTTCTCCGTCAGCCAGCCGCCGAGCACGGGGCCGAGAATCGGCGCGACGACAATGCCAAGGCCCCAGAAGCCCATCGCCTTTCCGCGGTCTTCAGGCTTGAAACTCTCGAGCAGCACCGCTTGTGACAGCGGCTGCAGCGCGCCGCCGGTCAGGCCCTGGACGATGCGGAAGATCACGAGCGACGCGAGATTCGGCGCCAGGCCGCAGAGGCCCGAGGCGATCGTGAAGCCGACTGTCGACAGCATCAGCAGCCGCTTGCGGCCGAACCTCGACGCCAGCCAGCCGGTCATTGGCAGGATGATCGCATTGGCGACGAGATACGACGTCAGCACCCATGTCGCTTCGTCGGTCGTCGCCGACATCGTGCTGCCGATGTGCGGCAGCGACACGTTCACCACCGTGGTGTCCAGCACCTCCATGAAGGTGGCGAACATCACCGCGATCGCGACGATCCACGGATTGACGTTGCGGTGTTCGGACATGGATCCGCTTTATCGGGTGTGAACCGTTGGCGTGACCGACATGCCGGGGCGCAGGAGGCGATCCGGATCCTGACCGTTGTCGAGCACAATCTTCACCGGCACGCGCTGCACGACCTTGACGAAATTGCCGCTCGCGTTGTCTGGCGGCAGGAGGCTGAAGCGCGAACCGGTCGCTGCCGCGATGCTCTCCACCTTGCCGGTGAACTCGCGCCCTCCGTAGGCATCGACGTCGACCGTTACCGATTGGCCGACGCGCATGTCGCGAAGCTGCGTCTCCTTGAAGTTTGCCGTGATCCACACCCGGTCGAGCGGGATTACCGTCATCAGCGGCTGACCCGGCTGAATCACCTGGCCGGGCTCGACCGATTTTCGGCTGACGATGCCGGCGACAGGCGCCTTCAATGTCGCGCGCTGCATGTTGAGCTCGGCCTGCTTGACCTGAGCCTCCATCAGCGCCACGCGCGCCGCGGCCGCCTGCGCCTTCGCCTTGCTCGCGAGAATCTGCTGCGGGAGGGTCTGCGCCGTTCGCAACCCGGCTCCAGCCTGTTCGCGTCCGGCGCGCGACTGCGTCAACCGGCTCTCTGAAGCCTTGATCGCCGCTTCGGCTTCGACGACCTGCGCCTTGGCGGATTCGACGGCAGCTTTCGCCGCTTCCGAGGTGGCGACCGCTGCGTCGAACTGTTGCTGCGCAATCTCGTCCTTCGCCAGCAGGCCGCGAAGGCGTTCAACATCGCGCGTCGCCTTGGTCGCATTCGCTTCCTGCTCGCGCTGACGGGCCTCCGCCGTCTGTAATCGGGCCCGCGCGACCGCAATGCCGTGTTCGGCTTCCGTAATTGACGAGTCGGCCTGCGACACGCCTCCCTGGGCCGTCGACACGTTGCTCGACGCCGTTGTGTCCATGATCTGGCCCGATGCCTGGGCCGCGGCGGATTCGGCGCGCGCGTCGGCGAGTTCGGCTTCGGCGCGTGCCAGCGCGATCTCGTAGTCACGGGGATCGATGACGACCAGCTCGGCGCCTTCTGCCACCTGCTGGTTGTCGACGACCGACACCTTCACCACGGTGCCGCCCACACGCGCCGCAATCGGCGTCACATGTGCCTCCACCTGCGCATCGTCGGTACTCTCGCGCCCGCTCGTCGCCCAGAGGTAAATTCCGGACCCGGCGATCGCCGCGACCACGACGAGAACGATGACGCGAACACGTGTGCTCATGGCTTGGAACCCTTCACGAATGACATCAATGTTTCTTCGGCGCTGCCGTTCGACTGCGCGAGCAGGGCCTTTGCGACGCTGTAGCCGTAGCGCGCGGCAATCTCCTGCTCGGTCGCGAGCGCGACGGCTTCCTGCGCCTGGACGACTTCAATGTTGGTGGCGACACCGGCGGCGAAACGATCGCGCGACTGTTCAAGCTGCTGGTTGGCGAGCGCCCGGCCGCGATCGGCGGCCTCGAGCTGTTGCTTCGTGGCTTCGACGTCGAGGAACGCCGAGCGAACGTCGTAATACACGGTTGCCCGAAGATCCTCGAGGCGCGCCTTGCGCTCGCGCAGTTCGACGTCGGTCTTGGCGAGCCTGCCTTTTTGGCGGCCACCGTCGAAGATCGGCACGTCGAGCGCGCCCGTGACGTTGAACGTCGGGAGCGCCGATCCCGGAGTCAGTCCGATGGTTCCGTAGTCAGCCGTGACCCGCACCGACGGAAGGCGAGCGCTGCTGGCGGCCTCGCGCTTCGATTCAGCGGCGCGCACCTCTTCGACAGCTGCCAGAAAATCCTCGCGCTTCTCGTACGCCTCTTTGAGCGCGTCGTCGACCGTCATCGGACGCTCCGACAGCTCCGGGATGTCGTCGACAAGCGTGAACGGCTGGCCTATCGGCAGGCCGACGATGCGCGCCAGCTGCAGCTTGGCTTTCTCGGCGTCATTGGCGGTCGCCGTCGAGCGCTGGCGAAGCAGGCTGACCTGCACTTCGGCCCGGACCACGTCGATGCCGGCGACGAGGCCGTTTTGCCTCAGGTCGATCGCCTGTTGATGAATTGCCTGCGCGGAGGTGAGCTGCGCCTTGGCCGCGTCGGCACGTGCGCGCGTCGCGAGCGCCTGCAGATACATGTTGGCGGTTGCCAGCATCACGATTGAGCGGGCGTGCTTATAGGTGTGCTCGGTCGCAGCGATTCGATGTGTCGCGGCGCGCGACTCGTTCAGCGCGTCCAGATTGAAGATCGGCTGCGATGCGAAGACGCGCGCATCGAACACGTTGAAGGGACCGACGACGCGCGGAAAGTCCGGGCCCAGCGGGAAACCGAACGCTTCGAGGTTCGTCTTGCGACGCGATTCGGTCAGCCCGCCGGCGACGCTCGGCAGCAGCCCGCTGAGCGCGGTCCAGTGATCGGCTTTCGCCGTCGCGGTGTCCTGTTCGGCGAGCATCAACCCGAGGTTGTGCTCGAGCGATTGCAGGATCGCCTGGATGATCGACAAGGCGATTGGGTCGGTGGTGGCCGTGCCGGTGGGAATGCCGCCGGCGAACGGACTGGTGCGCGGCAGCTGCGGCCCCGGCAGCGTGATCGCCGACTGCGCCGACGCGGCGCCGGGCGACAGCAGCTGCAGGACGAGCACGGCGGAAACGAGGCGGCGATGTGTGGCTGTCACGGAAAGATGGGACCTCAGGGCGAAAATATTGCGGCCGGCCAGATAGTTCAGTATATTATAACTATTCACCTTACCGCAACTGTATGTCCTCCGACCTCGTCCGTCTCGTTCAGGCGCTGAGAGCCATCCAGGTGTGCCGCGGCCAGTTACCGTGGCGTTACCTCGATTTGACGATGGCGCAGTTGAAGGCCGTGATGCTGCTCTGCCGGACCGGCCGCGCCCGCAGCCGCGAGCTGGCCGACGGCCTCGGCATCGCGCCGTCGGCCGCGACGCCGCTCGTCGATCGCCTCGTCGAGCAGAGCCTGGCGCGTCGCGTCGATGACGAGGACGATCGCCGGATCGTCTGGATCCACCCGACCAGCAAGGCGCAGGCGATTTACGACCAGTTGCTGCACACCAGTCAGGACGTCCTGGACGACATCATCACGGAAGTGCCGGCCAAGGATCGGAAGGCGGTGAGGGACGCCGTTCAGCTATTGGCGGATGCCGCTTCGCGCGTCCTGGCAAAGGACAAGCAGGTAAAATAGAACCCGCGGAGAGGTGGCTGAGTGGTCGATAGCGGCGGTCTTGAAAACCGTTGAACCTTCACGGGTTCCAGGGGTTCGAATCCCTTCCTCTCCGCCATGAGCTTCGCTCTCGCGAGCGGGTCGAATCCCTTCCGATTACTTCGTAATACGGTCTCGTCCGCCCATGAACGGGCGTAGCGCTTCCGGAATCACGACCGTCCCGTCCTTCTGCTGATAGTTCTCCAGAATCGCGATCAGCGTCCGTCCGACAGCCAGCCCTGATCCATTCAGCGTGTGAACATGCTCCGCCTTGCCGGTGCCGTCGGCCCGGAACTTGATGTTGGCGCGGCGCGCCTGGAATGCTTCGCAGTTCGAGCACGAAGAGATCTCGCGATAGGACTTCTGGTTCGGCAGCCACACTTCGATGTCGTAGGTCTTGGCCGCCGAAAAGCCCATGTCACCCGTGCACAACACCATGGTGCGATATGGCAGCCCCAGGAGCTGCAGGACCTTTTCCGCATCCGCGGTGAGACCCTCGAGCTCGTCGTACGACGTGTCGGGCGTCGCAAACTTCACGAGCTCGACCTTGTCGAATTGATGCTGCCGAATCAGGCCCCGCGTGTCGGCGCCGTACGAACCGGCTTCGCTCCTGAAACACGGCGTATAGGACGCGTATTTCAGCGGCAGCCTGCGCCCGTCGATGATTTCGCCGCGATACAGGTTCGTCACCGGGACTTCCGCGGTCGGGATCAAATAGAGATCCCACTCCCCCGCGATCTTGAACAGGTCCTGTTCGAACTTCGGCAGCTGCCCCGTTCCGTACAACGTCGTCGACGACACCAGGAACGGCGGCTCAACTTCGGTATAGCCGTGCTCCGTCGAGTGCAACGACAGCATGAAATTGATGAGCGCGCGCTCGAGCTGCGCGCCGGCGCCCAGCAGGAACGCGAACCGGGTGCCGGAAATCTTCGTTGCGCGCTCGAAGTCGATGATGCCGAGCTCGGTGCCGAGATCCCAGTGAGGCTTGGGCTCGAATTCGAAAGCCCGCGGTTCGCCCCAGCTGCGCACGACGACGTTATCGGCGGCGGTCTTCCCGACCGGGACGCTTGAATGCGGAATGTTCGGCAGCGTTTCGAGCAGCACCGTGCGCTGCCGCTCGGCGCTATCGAGCTCGAACTCGAGCTGCTTGATCTTCTGGGCGCGCTGTTTGCTCGCTTCGAACAGGTGCTTGGCGTCTTGACCCTGCCGCTTGGCGCGCGCGACCTGATCGCCCGACGTGTTCTGCTCGCGCTTGAGGCCCTCGATCTCGGGGATCAAGCGGCGCCGATGCGCTTCGGCCGTCGCGAGCTGCTGCAACTCGGCCGTCACGCTCAGGCCGCGATTGGCCATGGCGCCCTGCACCGCTTCGATGTGTTCGCTGACGAACTTGGGATCAAGCATAGAGGCGACGTGGACTATTCTAATGGGAATGGGCTCGTTGGTTCGTAAGGTGGTCTTCCCTGCTGCCGGCCTCGGCACACGCTTTCTTCCCGCTACCAAGGCGCAACCAAAAGAGATGTTGCCCCTCGTGGACAAGCCGACGATCCAGTACGGCGTCGAGGAAGCGCTGCAATCCGGCGTCCCGAACATCGTCGTCGTCACGGGCCGCGGCAAGAACGCGATCGAGGATCACTTCGATGTGTCGAAGGAGCTCGAGGCGTTTCTCGAGAGCCGCGGCAAGAAAGATCTCGCCGACGAAGTGCGCCAGATCTCGAACCTGATCCAGGTGTCGTACGTGCGCCAGGGAGAGCCGCTGGGCCTCGGCCACGCCGTCCTCGTCACCGAGATGATCGTCGGCAATGAACCCTTCGCCGTGATCCTCGCCGACGATGTCATCGATGCGACTCCGCCGGCGCTAAAGCAGATGATCGATGTGTTCGATCGCGCGGGCGGGCCGGTCCTGGCGGTCGAGCGTGTGCCGATGGAGAACGTGTCGAGCTACGGTGTGATCGCCGGCGACCCGGCCCCCGATCTCGGCAAGGGCGTCTATCGCGTCAAGGACCTCGTCGAGAAACCGCCGCGCGATGAAGCGCCATCGGACCTCGCGATCATCGGCCGCTACATCCTGACGCCCGACATCTTCCAGTCGCTCCACGCGACCGGAAAAGACAAGTCAGGCGAGATTCAGCTCACCAACGGCTTGCGCCACCTCCTGAAGTCGCGTCCCATTTACGCCTGCGAGGTGGACGGCGTCCGCCATGACACCGGCAACAAGCTGGGATTCCTGAAGGCGAGCGTTTACTTCGCGTTGAAGCGTCCCGAGCTGGCCGGCCCGTTCCGCGACTACCTCAAGACTCTGAAGTAGGTTTGGATTCGGTCTTCGATTCGGTCTTCGATTCAGGCTTCGACTCGGTCTTCGCCTCGGTCTTCGTTTCGGTCTTCGATTCCGACGACGAGGTCGATGACGGGCTCGCGGGCGCGTGGTCCTTGCTGTCCTTGCTGTCCCTGCTGCCCTGGCGCGCGTAATCGGTGATGTACCAACCCGATCCCTTGAACTGAATCGCCGGCGAGGACAGCAGCTTCACCACGGGACCGCCGCACTTCGGGCACACCGCAATCGGCGCGTCCGAAAACTTCTGGATCACCTCGAAGCGGTGCGCGCACTTCTCGCACTGGTACTCGTATAACGGCATGAGCTATTCCAATACTACGTCTTCGTGGCCGCCGAGCATCAACTTGCGGAGTGCCCAGAATGGCGCCGATCCGTGTGAGAGCAGCGCATCGTGGAACGCGCGCAAAGAGGGCTTCCCGCCCTGCTCCTCGTACCAGTCGTGGCGCAGCTTCAGCAGCATCAACTTCCCTGCTGAGTACACCAGGTAGGTCGGATCGAACGTCCCTCGCTCCGCTTCGCGCCGCGCGCTCGATTCCTCGAGAAACGCCTCGTCCATGAAAAACCGCACGCCCTGCTCCACCGACCAGTCCTCGGTGTGCAGGCGGATGCCGACGACGAACCGGGCGAGGCGGACCAGGGATTCGGCGAGCTGACCGAGCTTGATGGTGTTGTCGCCGCGGCCGAAACCCGCCTCGATCATCATCTGCTCGCAGTAATGCGCCCAGCCTTCCATATAGGAGGCCGGCGCGAACATCGTCGATTTCCTGACCTTCGACGCCACCTTCTTCAAGCATTGATAGTGAAGAAAGTGCCCCGGGTAAACCTCGTGGATCGAGATTGCCCAGAGCGTCGGCAGGTTGAAGTCGAGCAGGTGCTCGCTCTTGCGATCGGCCTCCCACTTCGGATCGACGTCGGTGAGGTAATACATCGCGCGCGACGGTTTCGATTCGAACGGGCCGGGCGTCCACATACTCGCCGACGACCACCGGAAAAATTCCGGCGTTGGCGCGACGGTGATGGTGCCGCTGTCGGGAACCGACATCACCGGCGAGCGCGACAGGAACGTGTGCAACTCGTCGAGTTGTTCGCGGGCGGTCGGAATCAGCGAGCCGGCCGCGGGATGTTTCTGTTTTGCCTTGCGCCATGCCGCGATCGGATCGCCGCCGTTCAGGCGACCGGCAACCTGTCGAAATTCTTCCTGTGTCGCGGCGAGCTCGCGTGTCGCGATCGCCAGCAGGCGATCGATCGGCAGCGTGATGCCTTCCTCCAGACGCAGCTTCTGCTCGAAGCGATCGCGTCCAAGGCGGAAGGTGCCCTTGGCCTTGGGCCGGATGTCGGTTTCGAGATCGGTGACATAGGCGCCGATCGTCTGCACGGCTTCGCCGCAGGCATCGGCGAGATCGCCGAGCAGGTGCATGTCGTCGACGTTGGCGAAGGCCCGCGGCAGATCGGCGTCGATGAACGACATCACGCCGCGCCAGGTGTCGATGCCGACCTTGACGAAGATCGCGGGCGGTTCCTTGATGTTGTCGCGTGCGGCCTGGACGAGTCGCGGCACCTGCCGCAACTTGGACAGGACGCGGCGGGCGCGATCGGTCTCGGGCGCGTAGGTGAAGATCGACTGCGCCGCCAGACTCGACGCCAGCGTGTCGGCGTAGACGTGCGGGTTGCGCTCCCACGACCTCACCGCTTCGAGCTCGAACTGGCGGGCGCGAATATTCGACGAAATGATCTGATGCTCGATCTGCTCGATCGTGGGGAGTCCATCGACAGGAATGCTGTCGAGCCGACGACCGAAACCGGCGAGCGCGCTGACATGCGTGTCGATCGCCGAGCGCCGATAGTCTTCGATCAGATCGTCGTGGACGTGAACCCCATCCATCGTTGCGCCAGTGGGGTGCACCTCATAGAGGAACGAAAGATAGTCGTCTACGAAGTGAGGTAACGGTTCAGCCGCGTGCATGCCTTCCTGTGGTTAAGAACGGAGGAGAGCCATCTCACAATGGTACCTTAAAATGGCCGGGTGCCTCGCGACTCGAAAGGCGTTCTCTACATCGTCGCGACGCCAATCGGCAACCTCGACGACATCACCCTCCGGGCCCTCAAGATCCTGAAACAGGTCGAGCTCGTTGCGGCGGAGGATACGCGGCGGACCGGCATCCTGCTTCGCCATTTCGGGATAGAAACCGCGATTCTGAGCGTGCACGAGCACAACGAGCATGCCCGCATCGAGCGAATCGTGTCGCAGCTCGGGAAAGGGCAGTCGGTCGCGCTCGTTACCGACGCGGGGACGCCAGGGATTTCGGACCCTGGCGCAGCGCTGGTCGCCGCCATTCGCGGAGCCGGCTTCAGGGTCGAGGCCATTCCGGGAGCCAGCGCAGTCGTAGCAGCGATCTCCGCATCAGGCATATCATCACAAGGCTTCACCTTTCTCGGATTTCCACCAATTAGGTTAAAAGACAGAAAAATATGGTTCGGGCAATTGTCTGAGGCCTCCAAACACCGGTTGGTCGTGTTCTTCGAGGCTCCGCACAAAGTGCGGAAAACACTAGAGGATCTGGTTTTATTGGTTAAACGACCAATAATTGTCGCTAGAGAGCTCACAAAGATTCACGAAGAGTTTGTTTCAGGCACACCTGTTGAGCTCCTGGCGCGGTTCGACGCACCGCAGGGCGAGTTCACCGTCCTCGTGCCGCCCGTAGACCCGGCCGACGAAGCCGCAATCGAGGTTACAGACGATTCAGTGATTGAGTTATTTGGTCAAATAACAGAAATCAAGCGGTCCGGTTCGAAAAGGGACATTGCCAGGGAGACCGGCGAGCGCCTTGGCCTAACTGCTAGACAGGTCTACGACATCCTAGAACGTAATAAATAGGTTAAACGACCATAATGAACGCTTCGTGTGGGTGAGCCCACGACCTCAGCCCTCGGACTAAAATCAAGGTTTGGATTCCCCTCGCGTGCCTGACATACACGTCGTCGTGCTCGCCGCTGGTAAGGGCACGCGGATGAAATCCCTGCTCCCCAAGGTCCTGCACAGGATTAGCGGCCTGACCCTGATCGAACGCGTTCTCCGGACCGCCGCCGCTCTCCAGCCGAGGAGCGTGACGATGGTCGTGGGCCACGGCGCCGACGAGGTCAGGGCATCGTTGATTAAGCGGCCACGGCTCCAGTTCGTGACGCAGGAGCAGCAGCTCGGAACGGGACACGCACTGCTCCAGGCGCGGACGCATCTGGAAGGGAAGAAGGGGACCGTCGTCCTGCTCTCAGGCGATGCGCCGCTCCTCACCGCTGCTTCGCTGAGGGCGCTGCTCGACGCTCATGCGGAGACCGAGGCCGCTGCCACCGTCATCACCGCGCGCCTGCAACGGCCGTTTGGTTATGGACGCATCGTTCGCACCAACGGCAAGATCTCGAAGATCGTCGAGGAGCGCGACACCACCGCCGCGCAGAAAACCATTACCGAAATCAACTCCGGCATCTATGCATTCGATCTCGCGCCGCTGTTCGATGCGCTCGACAGTATCGGCACCGCGAACAAGCAGGGCGAGTATTACCTGCCCGATCTCATCGCGATCTACCGCAAACAGAAGCGCGCTCTGGCGACCTGGACCGTCGAGCGCGCCGACGAGATTCGCGGCATCAACAGCCGTACCGAACTTGCAGAGGTCAGCACAATGGTTCGCCAACAGAAAAACGAAGAACTGATGGCCGCGGGCGTGACGTTGATCGATCCCGCGACCACCTACGTCGACGCCGACGTTGTCGTCGGGGCCGACACGGTGATTTACCCGTGCGTCTTTCTCGAAGGCTCGACCAAGATCGGGTCCGCCTGCGAAATCCATTCGGGCGCGCGCATCGTCAACTCGACCATCGGGGATCGCGTGTGTGTGAGAAACCACACTGTGGTCACCGATTCCACAGTCGAGTCCGGCTCCTTTGTCGGTCCGTTCGCGCACATCCGGCCGGGATCCGAGGTGGGCGAGGATGCCCACATCGGTAACTTCGTGGAGCTCAAGAAGACCGTGATGGGCAAGGGGGCAAAGGCGAATCACCTCGCGTATCTCGGCGACGCGACGATTGGCGCTAAATCCAATGTCGGCGCCGGCACCATCACTTGCAATTACGACGGCGAGAAGAAGCACCAGACCGTGATCGGCAACAACGTGTTCGTTGGCAGCAACAGCACGCTCGTCGCGCCAGTTACCTTGGCCGATGGCTCATACATTGCAGCGGGCTCGGCGGTCACGACGGATGTGCCGGCCGGCGCACTCGCCATTGGCCGTTCACGCCAGGAAAACAAAGAGGGCTGGGTGGCAAAGCGAAAAGACGCAAAGGCGAAAACCTAATGTGCGGCATTGTCGGTTACGTTGGACCGAAGCCCGTCGTGCCGGTCCTGATCGAGGGATTGCGCAAGCTTGAGTATCGCGGCTATGACTCCGCCGGCGTCGCAGTAGTCCAGGACGGCGCGATCGAACTGCGGCGCAGCGCCGGCAAATTGATCAACCTCGAAAACGCGATTCAAGCAAACCCGCTCGCCGGCGTCTATGGCCTCGGCCATACGCGGTGGGCCACACACGGGCGGCCGACCGAAGAGAACGCGCATCCGCACCGCGACGGCTCAGGCCGCATCGTTGTCGTCCACAACGGCATCATCGAAAACTATCTCGAGATCAAGCGCGAGCTCATCGCCGAGGGCCACACCTTCGCCTCGGAGACCGACACGGAAGTCGTCGCGCATCTCGTCCAAAAGGAATGGAAGGGCGACGGCCTCGAAAAGGCGGTGCTGCGCGCGATGAAACGCGTGCGCGGGCTCTTCGCACTCGTGCTGCTTTCGGCCGACGACCCGGAAAAGCTCGTCACCGTCCGCAACGGTCCGCCGATTGTCGTCGGCATCGGCGATGGTGAGTACTTTGTCGCGTCTGACGTCCCGGCGATTCTGAATCACACGCGCAACGTCGTCTTCCTCGACGATGGCGAAATGGCCGTTGTCACGGCCAAAGGAGTGACCTTCATGACGCTCGACGGCACGATCGTCGAGCGCAAACCGACGCGCGTCACCTGGGATCCGATCTCGGCGGAAAAGGCCGGCTACAAGCACTTCATGCTCAAGGAGATCTTCGAGCAGCCGTCGGCCGTCCGCGAAACCATCCTCGGCCGCGCCTCGCTCGAGACAGGGCAGGTCTACCTCGATGAGATGGCGATCTCCGACGCCGGCCTGAAGGTCGTCGACAAGATCACGCTCCTCGCCTGCGGCACGTCATGGCATGCCGCGCTCGTCGGCAAGTTCATGATCGAAGAACTCGCGAAGCTGCCGGTCGAAGTCGATTACGGCTCCGAATATCGGTATCGCGACCCGATCATCAACGACAGGTCACTCGCCATCGCGATCACTCAGTCGGGCGAAACCGCCGATACGCTCGCCGCCCTTCGAGAAGCGAAAGGGAAGGGCGCCCGGAGCCTTGCGGTGTGCAACGTCGTCGGTAGCATGGCCACACGCGAAGCCGACGGGACGATTTACACGCATGCCGGACCGGAGATCGGCGTGGCCTCGACGAAGGCCTTCACAACGCAGCTTGTCGCGCTTTATCTCTTCGCGCTGAAGCTGGCCGAAGTCCGCGGCACCTTGTCGCACGCCGAGCGCTGCGACCATGTCGGCGCGCTGATGCAGCTGCCGCAGGTCCTCGAAGAGACGCTGAAGACGGCAAAGGAGATCGAGGAAATCGCGGCGAAGTTCCATAACCGATCGGACTTCCTCTATCTGGGCCGCGGCATCAACTATCCGATCGCGCTCGAAGGCGCGCTCAAGCTGAAGGAAATCTCTTACATCCACGCCGAAGGCTATCCCGCTGGCGAGATGAAGCATGGCCCGATCGCCCTCATCGACGAACAGATGCCCGTCGTCGCGCTGGCGACGCACGATCATGTGTTCGAGAAGATGCAGGGGAACATCCAGGAAGCCAAGGCGCGCGGCGGCTCGATCATCGCCATCACGACCAAGGGCGACACGACGCTAAAGGAACTCTTGAGTGAAGGCGATTGCCTCGTCGCAGTTCCTGCGACACATCGGCTGTTAATGCCGGTCGTCCTCTCGCTGCCGTTGCAGCTTTTGTCGTACTACATCGCTGTCCGCCGCGGCTGTGATGTCGATCAGCCGAGGAATCTGGCGAAGAGTGTCACGGTAGAATAGGAGAGTTGGACCTTCTCTCCTCTCTGAACCCTGCACAGCAAGAAGCTGTACGACAAACCGACGGCCCGCTCCTGATCCTTGCGGGAGCCGGCTCGGGCAAGACGCGCGTCATCGCGCATCGCATCGCGTATCTCGTCTCCGAGAAGATCGCGTATCCCGATCAGATCATGGCGGTCACCTTTACCAACAAGGCCGCCCAGGAAATGCGTGAGCGCGTCGAGCGGCTGCTCGAGACGGATTGTCGCGCGATGTGGGTGTCGACGTTCCACGCGTTGTGCGCGCGCTTGCTGCGCCGCGAGGCGCATAACATCGGCCTCAGCCGCGATTTCACGATCTACGACTCGGCCGATCAGCAGGCCGTCATCAAGCAGCTGCTCAAGGACTATCACCTCGACGCGGAGTCGTATCAGCCGCGAATGGTGCTCGGCCGCATCAGCCACGCCAAGAATCGCATGGAGGGCCCGGACACCTTCGCCAACACGTGGAATCCGAAGGATCGCGAAATCGGCAAGCTGTTCGAGGGCTACATCAAGGCCTTGAAGAACGCGAGCGCGCTCGATTTCGACGACCTGCTCCTCGCGACCGTCGAGCTTTTTGATCAGAACCCCGCGGTCCGCGAGCGCTATGCGCACAAGTTCCACTACGTGATGGTGGATGAATACCAGGACACCAATCGCCCGCAATACCTGCTGGTCAAGCAGATCGCCGGCAAGCATCGCAACCTCGCCGTCGTCGGCGATCCCGATCAGTCGATCTACAAGTGGCGCGGCGCCGACCTCCGCAACATCATGGACTTCGAGACGGATTTCTCGGACGCGCAGATCGTGCGGCTGGAGCAGAACTATCGATCGACCGAGGTGATCCTGGATGCCGCATCGGCGGTCATAGCCAATAACAAGAACCGGAAAAAGAAGGCGCTGTGGACGGATCTCAAGGGAGGCGCCAAGATCCGGCTGTTCCGTGCATCGGACGAGCTCGAAGAGGCGGAATACATCACGCGCATCGTCCGCAAGGCGCTCGAGGACGACTACAAGGCGGTGACGGCGGTCCTCTATCGAACAAACGCGCAGTCGCGCGCGGTCGAGGATTCCCTTCGTGCCGCCGGCATCTCCTACGTCGTTCTCGGCGGCGTTGGATTCTACGAGCGCAGGGAAATCAAGGACGCGCTGTCGTACCTGAAATTGATCCTCAACCCGCACGACGACATCGCGTTGCGACGCGTCATCAACGTGCCGGCGCGTGGCATCGGCAAGGGCGTGATGGATGCGCTCGAGGCCGTCGACGTGTCGCAGGTCGACATGAACCTGCCGCCGCTCCTCGCCGGTCTGTCGGGCGCGGTCGCGCAGAATTCCCTCTGGACGAAGCTCGTCGCCGCCGTCGATGGCCGGATGTTGTCGTCGCGGCAAGTCGCATCGCTTGCGGCCTTCCGCGATCTGATCACGACGCTCGCTGACGTCGCCCGCCGCGAATCCGTATCGACGTTGCTCGGCAAGGTGCTCGATCAGTCGGGCTACCTGCGCGATCTTCGAGAGGACAAAACCGAGGAAGCCGAGGGCCGCATCGAGAATCTGATGGAGCTCGTCTCGGCGGCCAACGAATACGAATCGCGGGAAGCAGAGCCCTCGCTCGGTGGATTCGTCGATCGCCTGTCACTGCTGTCGGACGTGGACAAGGAGCAGGGCAAGCAGGATCCGAAGGTCATGATGATGACCTTGCATTCGGCGAAAGGCCTGGAGTTTCCGACGGTCATCCTCGCAGGACTCGAGGAAG
>Ga0310900_10000104_pt1 | contig 20977 bp, 17 predicted proteins | sample C24D1metaG_FD_203879 | JGI IMG/M metagenome (GOLD analysis project Ga0310900, IMG submission 203879) | Lab incubated soil microbial communities from West Virginia University Organic Research Farm, Morgantown, WV, United States - C24D1 | ecosystem: Environmental > Terrestrial > Soil >...
GGATGGCATGCAGCGCCGCGGCATCGATTTGGTCGTCGAGACGGTCGACGATCTGCCGCCGGTGGCCTGCGGCCAGAGCGATCTCGAGCAGGTGTTCCTCAACCTGCTGACCAACGCGCGCGAAGCGAGCTCTCAAGGCGGCCAGGTGACGGTCCGGGTCGAGCCGCAAGACGAACGCATCGCGATCACCATTGCCGACAGCGGCTGCGGTATCGCATCCGAAGATCTGGCGAGGGTGTTCGAGCCGTTCTTTACCACCAAGCCCAATGGCAACGGTCTCGGCCTTTCGATCTGCCGCTCGATCCTGTGGGAAGTCGGCGGGACGCTGAACGTGCAGAGCGAGGTGGCCAAGGGCACGCGTGTCCTAGTGACTGTTCCCTGGGCGCCGTTGGTACGCGGGCATCTGGCGACCTCATGAGAGCGGCGGCAAAGATCCTCGTTGTCGACGACGAAGCCGGAATGGTGCGCGCTGTTGAGCGCGTCCTCGGCGCCGCGTACGAGGTCGTCGGCAGCCACTCGTCGCCGGACGCGCTGGCGATCGCGCGCCGCTTCGATCCCGACCTCGTCATCCTCGACGTGAGGATGCCGGAGATCGACGGGTTCGAGCTGATGGCCCGCCTGAAGGCGGAGCTGCCCGGCGTCGACATCATCGTCATGACCGGCAGCCTCGATGACCTGGATCAGAAGCTGATTCGTGCGATTCGCGGCCGGGCCTTCTACTTCATCCAGAAACCGTTCGACCGGGAAGTGCTGCACACCCTCGTCGAGCGCTGCCTCGAGCTGCGGTGGCGCCGCCTCGAAGGCCGGCAGCATGTCGAGCGGCTGGAGAGGGAGCTCGCCGACGCACGCGCCTTCCAGCAGGGCCTGCTGCCGCTGCCCGATATGGTCATCGACGGCGTGGCACTCTCGTGCCGCTACCAGTCGTGCGTGGAGCTCGGCGGCGATCTCTGCGACTACGTGTCGATCGGGCCCGGGCGGATCGCGCTCGTCCTGGCCGACGTGATGGGCCATGGCGTGTCGGCCGCCATGCTGACTGGCGTCGTGAAGTCGGCGTTTCGCGCGTCCAGCCCCGACGGCTACGAGCCTCGCGCGATGGTGCAGCGGCTGTGGCACAACATGGACGCGTTCGGGACCGAGCGGTTCGTGACGCTCGTCGCTGCCGTCATTTCGCTCGACGAGCGATGCATCGATTACGTCAACGCCGGACACCCCGCCGGTCTGCTTGTCGCACGGGATGGCGGCGTGACGGCGTTGAAGAGCACCGGCCCACTCGTCTCGTCGGCGTTGCGCGTCAGTGCGTGGGAACAGCGGCGCGTGGCCTTCTCGGCCGGTGATCTGCTCTTCCTCTACAGCGACGGCGTCGCCGAAGCGCTCGGCGGTGACGACGACTGCGGCGACGACGCCATCCTGGAGCTGCTCCGGCAACGCTCCGAGGCGCCGCTCGTCGACACCGTGCTCGCGCGCATCGGGGAACGGTCGGGCGGCCGGCCGCATCCGGACGACTTGACGCTCCTGAGCGTCAGATGGACCTGAATCTCGCTGCTAACTGACGTCCGCGTCAGTGGTGGCCCCGACGCCGAGCGCCGCCGCCAGCGCTTCGAGGCTGAATGGCTTGGGAAGCAGCTCGAATTCACCGGTCTCGAGGCCGGAGGCGGCCTCGACGTAGCCGGTCGTCAGCAGGATCGGCAGATGCGGACTGCGCCGCCGGATCTCGCGGGCGAGTTGAACGCCGCTGACACCGCCGGGCATCATGATGTCTGACAGCACGACATCGATCGATCGCGAGTTCGCGAGCGCGCCAAGCGCCGCGGCCGCGCTCGAGACGGGCGTCACGGAGAAGCCGAGCGAGCTCAGCATCTCGCGTGTCAGCGCGGAAACGTCGCGATCGTCCTCGACCAGCAGCACGTGCCCGCGCCGGACAACCTCCGCCCTCGGCGCAGCCGCAGGCGAGTCGGGAGCGTCAGCAGCGGCCGGGTCGCGCAGCGACCGCGGCAGCAGCACGGTCACGATCGTACCGACGTCCACAGTGCTTTCGATGGAGACCCGCCCGCCCGACTGCTGCGCGAACCCGTAGACCTGGGGCAGACCGAGGCCCGAGCCCTTGCTGACGTCCTTCGTGGTGAAGAACGGCTCGAACGCGCGCGCCTGGACTTGAGGGGCCATGCCGTGCCCGGTATCCGCTACCGCGATCCGGACGAACTCGACGGACCGGCCGTCGTCGACGTCGACCCGCACGTTATCCGCGCTGATCGTGATACTGCCGCCGTCGGCCATCGCATCGCGGGCGTTCAGGCACAGATTCAGTACTGCGAGCTCCATCTCGCCCGCGTCAACCTCGACCGGCCAGACGTCAGCTCCGATGTGCATTTGCACTTCGATATGGCCGCCGAGCGAGCCGTCGAGCATCGTCCGCATGCTCGTCAGGTGGCTCGCGAGGTCGATCGATTCGGGATTGACCGGCCGCCGCCGCGAGAACGCCAGCAGATGGCGCGTCAGGCCGGTGCCGCGGGCCACGGCACGGCGCATCGCCTCGAACACGCGCGTCGGCGGCGCCTGACCGGCAGTCCGCTCCAGCAGTTGCAGGCCGCTCGCGAACACCGCGAGCAGGTTGTTGAAGTCGTGCGCGACGCCGCCGGTGAGCTGACCGAGCGACTCCATCTTCTGCGCCTGGCGCAGGGCGGCCTCGGCCTTGCGCAGCCGCTCCTGGTCGCGCAGGCGGTCGGTGACGTCATAGGCGAACTGATAGGCGCCGATGCGGCGGCCATCACGGTCGCGTAGCGTGTTGAACCGCATTTCGTACGACCGCCGGTCGCGCGCCGGGTCGCCGAACTCGCCGACCTCAGTAAACTCCTCGCCGGCGATGGCCCGGGCCCAGACGGTCTTGACGGCCTGTTGATGCTCCGGCTGATGGGCCAGCAGATCGAGCATGCTGTCGCCGGCTCTCGGACGAATGCCGAAGATCCGGCTGAACTCGTTCGCCGCCGCTTCGTTGATCGCGAGCCACCGGTAGTCGAGATCGACGACCTGCACGAACGCGTCGGTCCCTTCGACGATGTCGGCCATGAGCTTGCGCTCGGCGAGGGCCTCGTTGACCCGACGCTCGAGCGTCTCGTTGCTTTCACGCAGCGCACGCTCGGCCAGCACCTTCTGCGTTGTCTCGGACACCGCGCAAAACATGCCGGCCACCTGACCGCTCTCGTCACGAACCGGCGAATACGAGAATGTGAACCAGGTCTGCTCGTCATAGCCCTTGCGGTTCATCACGAGGGGAAGATCCTCGCGGTAGGTGGCATGGCCGGCCATGGCCGCGTCGATCAGCGGGCTGATATCGGGCCAGATCTCCGACCAGATGTCGTAGAACCGGCGGCCGAGGGCGGCCGGGTGTTTCGCACCGAGAATTTCCGCGTACGAATCGTTGTACAGGAACCCCAGGTCTCTTCCCCAGGCGACGAACATGGGGAAGCGCGACTGCAGCAGGAGCCCGACCACGGTCCTGAGAGACTGCGGCCACGCCTCCGGCGCACCGAGCGGTGATGTTGACCAGTCGAGGGAGCGCATCAGGAAGCCGACTTCGCCGCCGCCGGCCATGAATTCGAGCGATCCGGTCGCCATGCTGCGGCTTTAGTCTGCCGCCCAGGATGCGTGGTGTCCAGAGGCACGACCGGTTAAGCTCAGCCCTGTTCGGCGTTCTGTGATTTTGTCGAGAGCTGCCACTCCTGTTCGACAGACGAGTGGAGGCAACATGCAGACGAACATCCAGAATCAACCTTGGACCGCCGATTTCGGAACGAATCACACGGTTTCGCGGCCCGCGCTCTGGTCCGGCCGGGTACTCGGCGCCCTGGGCGCGGGGATGCTCGTGCTCGACAGTGTCGGCAAGCTGCTCCAGGTCGATGCCGTTGTCACGACGACAGAAGCGCTCGGATATTCTCCGAACCTCGTGTTCCCCCTGGGCATCATCCTGCTTGGATGTGTGCTGGTCTATCTGCTGCCGGCGACGTCGACCGTCGGCGCCGTGCTGCTGACCGGATATCTCGGCGGCGCCATTGCGACGCACGTCCGGGTTGGCAGCCCCTTGTTGACCCACATCTTGTTCCCGGCCTACGTCGCGGCGCTCTTGTGGGGGAGCCTGCTGCTTCGTGACCCACGCCTGCGTGAATTGGCACCCTGGTCGGATCGGAGCCGCTCATGACTCACGTCAAGTCGAACGACGGAACCGTGATTGCCTACGAACGAGCGGGCAGCGGTCCGGCACTGATCCTGGTGGATGGTGCGCTCTGCAGCCGCGCATTCGGACCCTCGCCGCAGCTGGCGTCGAGGCTCGCTTCGCATTTCACGGTGGTGACATATGACCGGCGCGGACGCGGGAAGAGCGGCGACACGCAACCGTATTCGCCTGCCCGCGAAGTCGAAGATCTCGCAGCGCTCATCGAAGCCGCAGGCGGATCCGCGTCGCTGCTCGGGCTGTCGTCGGGCGGGGCGCTGGCACTCGAGGCCGCGGCGAGCGGCATTCCCGTCGACAAAGTGATCGCATATGAACCTCCCTACGTGGCCGAAGGAAGCCAGCGTCGTGAAGTCGATCACGAGGCTGAACTGAAGCAGTTGCTGGCCCAAGGCAACCGCGGAGCCGCCGTCAAATATTTCATGAAGGACATGGTCGGGGCGCCCGCGCCGATGGTGGTAATGCTCCGCCTGATGCCATGGATCTGGCGGAAGCTGGAGGCGGTCGCCCATACCCTCCCGTACGATGCCGCGGTAATGACCGCGTTCACGATCCCGCGTCCGCGCTTCACCTCGATCACCAGACCTGTGCTGGTGATGAACGGCACCAAAACAGACCTCAGGCTGCGCGCGGCCGCGCGTGCCCTCAGCGAGGTGATTCCGTCGGCCGCCTACCGAGAACTGGCCGGACAAACGCATAACGTCAGTCCCAAAGCGCTCGCGCCGGTGGCCGTTGAATTCCTTCCCGCCGCATGACCCGGGCCACCATGTCGACACGATTCATCATCATGCACGGCACCAACGCCCACTGGGAATCCGGCGCGCGGCCGACTTCCGACTTGATCGAGAGGGTCGGGGGATTGCTCGCTGCGGTCACGAGCAAAGGCGCGCTGTTGGGGGCTGAAGGCCTCCGCCCCAGTTCGCAGGGCGTGCGCCTGAAATTCGCCGCCGGCGCGACAACGATCGTGAAGGGTCCTTTCGCACCACACCAGGAGCTCGCGGCCGGCTTCAGCATCGTGCGTGGCGGGACACTCGACGATCCGATTGAGTTCGCCAAGAGGGAGGCTGGGGCTTTGGGCGACGTCGAAATCGATGTCCGGCCGATCACCGAACCCTGGGACATCGGCCTGGCAGACGCGCCGTCCGATGCGCAGACCCGCCGCTACATGGTGCTTCGCAAAGCGACGCCGGCGACGGAGGCAGGCGAGGTGCCGACTCCCGCACAGCGGGCGATGCTGGCGCGCCTGATAGAAGAGATCAGCCAGGACGGCCAACACGTCGTCACCGAAACCATGCGGCCGAGCCGGCGGGGCCGCCGCTACAAGAATTCGCGAGACGGTGTCGTCTTCTACGACGGACCGTTCCTCGAGACGAAGGAGCTGCTCGGTGGCTACATGACGGTCTCCGCCGCGTCCCTGGACGAGGCGGGCCGATGGGCGGAGCAATACATCCGCGCCGTCGGCGCGGACGAAGTGGATCTCCGCGAACTGGAGTGAGGCATAATCCTCCGCACATTTGGCGGCGCACCGGCGCCTGACATCGTGAACACCCCCAATACCGTCGATCGTACGGGCCTTCTCGTCATCGTCGGCGTGTTCGTCGCCCTCCTGGTCGACGGCATGGACCTTCAGATGCTCGCGCTGGCGCTGCCGAACATCACGAAGGACCTGCAGCTGTCACCGGTCCGCGCAGGAGCGCTGAGCACTTACACGCTCCTGGGGATGGGATTCGGCGGGGTGCTGGCCGGCTGGCTCGCGGATCGGATCGGACGAGTGCGCGTGGTGTGGTGGGCCGTCCTGATCTTCTCGGCATTTACCGGCGTGATCGCGTGGTGCCAGTCTTACTGGCAGGTCGCCGTCATGCGTTTTCTCTCGGGCTTCGGTATCGGATCCCTCTACAGCATCGGCACCCTGCTCGCTGCTGAATATGTCCCGACCCGAGTGCGAACAACCATCCTCGGCACCCTTCAAGCCGGCTGGTCAGTCGGGTACGTCATCGCCGCCCTGCTGTCCGCTTATGTACTGCCGCGATTCGGATGGAGACCGCTTTTTGCCTGCGCGATCGTGCCGGGCATCCTCGCACTCGCGCTCCTGTGGACAGCACCCGACCCGCCGAGTTGGGCGGCGGGCAGCCAGGGAAAGTCTGGCAGCGCCGGTCCACGCACGTTCGCCGCGCTCTGGACCGATCGTTCAGTCCGCCGCACGTTTCTGTTGTGGACGATCGCGTCGATCGCGCTGCAATTCGGTTACTACGGCGCCAACACGTGGCTGCCGAGCTATCTGGTCAAGGATCTCGGCGTCAACGTGCAGAGCATGGGATGGTATGTCGCCGGCACGTACACGATGAGCGTGATCGGCAAGATCGTCACCGGCTATGTGGCCGATCGCATCGGCCGGCGGGCGGGCTGGATCCTGGCCGGCGTGGTGACCGCGGCCTACCTGCCGATCCTCATCTACGCCGCCTCACCGGGAAACGTCCCTTACCTTCTCCTCGCGTTCGGCTTTCTTTACGGCGCGCCGTACGCGATCAACTCGACGTACCTGAGTGAAAGCTTCCCGGCCGGAATCCGCGCGACCGCCGTCGCGACGTCCTACAACCTCGGGCGCGTCGGGTCGACACTGTCACCGGTCCTCATCGGCATGGCGGCGTCGCAATATTCGATCGGCTTCGGCATCGCGCTACTGGGGATTTCGTACCTGGTCTGCGCGCTCGTCCCCGGACTCTTCATCCGCGAGAAGATGTTCGACCCGCAGGCCGTGCCATCGCCGGTGACATACGACACGGCGGTCCGCGCGGCGCGCTGACTGCGCTCTGTGGCGGACCTGACAGGTCCGTACGACACGATGGAGTATTCGATGTATTACGAGACCGACAAGAACGACCACGGGTTGCGCTACAACCCGCTCAAGGCTTGCGTGGTGCCTCGCCCGATCGGATGGATTTCGACCGTCGATGCCGCGGGCGTGACGAACCTCGCGCCATTCAGCTTCTTCAACCTCCTCAGCTACGACCCGCCGTTCGTGATGTTCTCAGCCGGCGTTCACGAAACCGACGGCGGCAAGAAGGACACCGTCGCCAACGTGGAGGCCACCGGCGAGTTCGTCTACAACATGGCGACGTGGGCGCAGAAGGATCAGATGAACGAGACGGCGTGGATTATCGACCGCGCGGTCGATGAGATGGCCGCGACCGGCCTCGAGCCAGTGCCGGCGCGGCTCGTGCGGCCGCCGCGCGTCAAGGGGTCGCCGGTGCAGTTCGAATGCCGTCTGCACCAGATCATCACCCTGCCTGGAAACCGGCCATCATCGGACCACAATCTGGTCATCGGCCGGGTCCTGGCCGTGCACATCGACGATGCCGCGGTGACCGCGGATGGACGGATCGACGTGGTGAAACTGCGGCCGATCGCCCGGCTCGGCTACAAGGACTACGTCAGCGTGCAGGAGACCTTCGAGATGGAGAAACGGACGCCAGAAAATCGGGTGCCGGTGAAAGCCTGAGGGCACCGAACTTCCTGGCAATCAGCTTCGTCCTTTCTCCTGTGCCCCTCCAGCCGTCATTCGTCGAGAACGTCGTGCGAGACGTGCGGTATGCCTTCCGATCGTTCGGCCGGGCGCCGCTGGCCGCCCTGACGATCGTCGTGACGGTGGGGCTCGGCCTCGGACTGGTTGCCGTCGTATTCACCATCCTCAACGCGTACATCTTCCGCGTGGACGAAGTGCGCAATCCCGCCGAGCTGTTCGCGGTCGAACGCCGGCCATCCGCCGGTGAGGAACCCGAACGGTTCACGCGCCGCCAATATGAGACGCTCGTCCGCGAGACCGAGATCTTCTCCGAGGCGGTCGCGAGCACGCGAGATGTCCCGGTCTGGATCGAGGGGACGAGAAGAGAGGGCCGGCTGGTCACCGGCAATTTCTTCCATGTCCTCGGCGCCATCGCCACCCGCGGCCGCGCGTTCACGCCAGCGGATGACGAGCCAGGCCGCCCGCCGGTCATCGTCCTCAGTCATCGGGCCTGGGTTCAGCATTACGCAAGCGACCCGGGCGTGCTGAATCGGCCGGTGCGCGTCAACGGCACATCGGTCGACGTGATTGGCGTGATGCCGGAGGGGTTCCGCGGACTCGAAGTGGTCGCGGCGCCGGACTTCTGGGCACCGTTGTCGCTCGTCGATCTTTTCCGTCCCGGACAGCAAGGACGCGAAGGGTCGAACGGCCTCGACATTATCGGGCGCCTGAAGCCTGGTCTGTCGCGCCCTCAGGCGCTCGCACAACTGGCGGCGTGGGACACGCGGCATGCGGCGGAACGATCCGGCGACCGGCCTGCCGCGAGTCTCAGGCTCGAACCGCGGCTCGGCACGGTGCAGCTGTCGACCGACGCGATGATCGTGTTCATGCCGCTCTTCTTCGCGTTCGGCTTGATCCTGGTGATCGGCTGCGCGAACGTCGCCAACCTGCTGCTGGCGCGCGGGGTCGCGCGGCAGCGCGAGATTGGGATCCGGCTGGCGATTGGCGCGTCGCGGCGCCGGGTCATCTGGCAGCTGCTCACCGAAAGCCTGTTGCTCGCGTTGATCTGCGCCGCGGTGGCCTTTGGCGTCTCTCGCCTCGTGCTCGCCGGCGTTGTCTACGCGGTGATCACCACCTTCCCGCCGGAGATCGGCAACATCCGCCTGGTGGTACCGCCGGCGGACTGGCGAGTCGTCGTATTCCTGCTCGCCGGCGCGATCATGTCGACGTTGTTCTTCGCGCTCGCGCCGGCGCTTCAGGCCACCCGCCTCGAGCTGGTCCGGGCGATCCGTGGCGAAATCGTGCGTGACGCACGCCCGGGCCGCGCCCGCGATGCGCTCCTCATCGTGCAGGTCACCGGATCGGTGCTGCTCCTCATTTGCGCGGCCGTGTTCCTGCGCAGCTCGTGGGCGGCCTCGAGCGTCGACCCTGGAATCCGGACGGCCGGCATCATCGATATCCGCGTGCTGAACGAACAGCGTCGCGGGGCAATCCTCGACGTGGTGAAGAACGACCCGCAGATCGGGTCAGTCGCGGCGTCGTTGCCGGCCATATTGGGCGGCCCCCCGGCGCTTGCTTCGTCAGGCGCGAGCAGCAAGCGGGCGGTCACCTACCAGTTCGTGTCGCCGGGGTACTTTGGCGTCCTCGACATCGATCTCGTGCGCGGACGGGGCTTCACGGAAAGCGAGAGAAGCGACGACGCCGCCGTTGCGGTCGTGTCCGAAAGCGTCGCGCGGCAGTTGTGGCCGGGCACCGACGGTATCGGGCAGGTCGTGCGGCTCGAGCGAGATCTGTCTCGCCCGGACGGATCCGGAGAGTTGGGAGGTCCAAGGGGGCAGGACTTATCGCCCCCCTCGCAGAATCTGGCCGTCATCGGCATCGCACGGGACGTCCCCGGCTTCCGGCTGGGCGGATTCAGGATGGCAGGTGCAGGCGTCTACGTGCCGATCGCCGCAGAGGCCGCCGGGACGACGCTCATGATGCAGGCACGTGGTAATGCAGAGCGCACACGCCACGACATCGTCGACCGCCTCGCGTTCATTGATCCGAATATGGCCGAAGTCGAAACGTTGCAGACCATCGCGAGCGCGGAGTCTTATCTGCTCGCGATTCCGTTCTGGCTCACGCTGGTGCTTGGCGCACTGGCGCTGCTGCTGACGTTGTCCGGGCTGTTCAGCGTGCTGTCGTATCTGGTCGAGCAGCGCACGAGGGAAATCGGGGTTCGGATGGCGCTCGGCGCCACCCGAGGCAGCGTCGCGGTGCTCGTGCTGCTCCAGTCGGCCCGGCCGGTCGGCATCGGGCTGCTGGTGGGGGCCGGTTTCACCGCGGCGCTCGGCGGCGTGCTGCTCGCGACACCAGCGGCTGAACAGATCGGATCGACCGTCCACCTGCTCGATCCGGTGGCCTACGCGGCGAGCCTGCTCTGCATCGTTGCCGCCTGTATATGTGCGGCGCTAATTCCCGCGCTGCGCGCCGGCCGAATCGATCCGATCGGCGCACTCAGGCAGGACTGAGCGACGATGAACGGCCCGGAGCGTTCAGAGACGCCGCCGTCCCTCGACACGCTCTTCAACCAGCAGTAGCGCCGGGATTGTGGCCGCAGCGATCGCAACTCTCGCGGTAGAGCGCTTCCTGTAATTCTGCGGGATGCTGACGGAGAGCTTCCCAGAGGACTCGCGCGCCGCATTGGGGACAGCGGATGCGTGTGGCCAGGAACACGGCCCCCCCGATCGCCAACACCACTCCGACCGGGTAGCCCACATAAATCGGGATCGTGGCGTGAACACGGGGCGCGGCCATCATGATGAGCGTGCCGACGACGATACTGATCAAGCCAGTGCGAAACGGCACGAGCTGTCCCGATCTCGCAATCAGCGAATCGTCCACCCCTCATTTATCGGCTCCAGACGCTACGATCTTCGACCGGGCCAGATCCGTTCGAGGTAGCCGTCGAGCGCCGAACCGAAGCCTTCAGCCGACGCATACCTGTCGTCCGGTGTGGACGCCGTCGCCGTGAGCAGGATGTCCTTGAGCTCCGGATCGAGATTCCCGTCCTGCTCGATGCGCGAGCGCGGCTCGCCGCTCGCCCAGTGGTACCCGGCCAGCATGGTGTAGAGGACGGCGCCCAGCGAGAAGACATCGGCCCGTGCGCTCGGGGGCTGCTGCGACACTTCGGGTGCCGAGTATCCGGTGGTCGTCGGCGGACTGTAGAAAACGCCGGCCCCGTGCCGGGCCGCGTCGTACGACGATTCGAAGTCCACGATTCTGACGATCGGGCGTCCCTTCTCAACGCGCGACAGGATGTTCATCGGGTTGAGATCGACGTGGAAGATCTGCAGCGTGTGCAGCGCGGCGGCCGCCCTGACGACCTCCAGCGCCATCCTGAGATGGGCGACGAGTCGACCTGGCACCCACTCGCTGCCGATCGACGCGACCAGCGGCAGTTCGTCGAAGAACGTGCTGACCAGGTAGATCCGTCCGTCCCGCCGGTAGCCATGGTCGTAGAGGACCGGGAAATAGCGCGACTCCGGCAGCGCGCGATTGACGGCGGACAACGTCTCGATCTCGTTTTCGAGGTCGGATTGATAGACTTTGCCCGGTCGGGTCGCCAGCTTGACGAGGAGGCTGAGACGCGTCTGCCGATCGCGCCCGACGAACAATTGATGCCGCGCGTGCTCGGCGGAGTGGCCGCGGCGATCCGCGCCGAGCCGCTGGACGGCCGAAAACCGATCGAAAGGCGCGGCAGTGAGATCGATTTCAGCGGTGTTGCCTGGCGCCATCGTATGCAGACGAGGCTATCAAATCGGCCAGAACGCGCGGAAGGCTTGGCGACGAGGCATAATGTTGAGGTAGCAGCTTGCGTGGGTGCAGGAGTGAAATGATGCGAAGGTTCGTTGTCGTGGCGATGGTGCTGGCATGCGCCGCACCCGGATGGGCTCAGACCGTTTCCCGGACGCCGTGGGGTGATCCGGATCTTCAGGGCCTCTGGAACAACGCGAGCGTGGCGCCGATGGAGCGTCCGCCGATGTTGGCCAAAAAGCCGTTCTGGACCGAAGCCGAGGCCGTGGAAGTCGAGAAGAACGGGATGGCCACCCTCCTCAAGGCGGTTGCGTCCGAAGTGCCTCTCAGCGGCGAGTTGAATGGCACCTGGCTCGAGGAAGGCAAGGTGCTTCGAAACCGGAACACCTCGATGGTCATCGAACCCGAGGACGGCAGGATCCCCTACACCCCTGAAGGCAAAAAGCGATGGGACGCGCAGCCGACCCTCGGCAAGCGGCTCACCGCGGATTCTCCTGAAGAGCGCGCGCTCATCGAGCGGTGTATCCAGGTCGATCCCGCGCTCCTGCCGAATCCGTTCTACAACAACAACCACCAGATCGTGCAGTCACCTGGCTACGTCATGATCGTTAGCGAGGTCATCCATCAGGCGCGAATCATTCCGCTCGACGGCCGGCGGCGCGGCGACAGCCGTACCGCGCAGTGGTTCGGCCAGCCGCGAGGGCACTGGGAAGGCCAGACGCTTGTGGTCGAAACGATCAACTTCCGCGAAGAAGGACTCTTGCGAGGGGCGACGTCGGCGCTGCGGCTCGAGGAGCGTTTCACCCGGGTCGATGCCAAAACGATCGACTACGAAGTGAAGGTGACAGATCCCGCGACGTTTCCGCAGCCCTGGAAGGCGATCAGCACCCTGCGCGCCACGACTGCGCCGATGTACGAATACGCCTGCCACGAGGGCAACTACAGCATGGGCGGCATTCTCAGAGGGGCGCGTCTCGATGAGAAAGGCCGCTGACGCTGTTCGTTAGGACCCGAGCCGACGGTCAGGGAGACAACAGGCTGGGAAGCGTCCTCATGAAGACGCGAATCTCGCCAATCTGAGCGGTCGTCGAGATGAACGCGAACGCCGTCGGGCTGACCGGCGTCTTGCGGTGCTCCACCACAGCGGTCAGCGCCGCGGGCAGCATGGGACATTCGTCCAGCAGCCCGCGCACGCTGATCCAGGCGATCGCATCGAGCCTTGCGAGCACGTCGGCCGCGTCGCGCGCCAGCCACGGCGTACCGGCTGCACGCTGGATCGACAGCTGGCGCTGCAACGCGCGAAATCCCCGGACAATGTCAGGGTCAACACGACGGACATCGGCCAGGGTGGACATCAGCTGATCCGCCACGAACAGGCTGACGTCGCGATACAGCATCGACCAACCCATTTCGAAGGCCGTCACCAGGCCTCGATCCAGGAGAAACGCGCTCGGAAGCGTGCCCGGATAGCATTCCAGGCCCAGGTTGCAGACGGACGCGGCCGCATCCGACGCTTCCTGGGGCGTGAACGGCCGCGACTGAACGGACGATCCCACGAGCAGCGTATTTGCGAGGAACGCCAGCTCCCCACTGCGCGTGAGATATGCGGCTTCATCGTGATGCCGCGCGAACTCCATCAGCCGCCTCAGGAGCGGAAGCCTCGCAGCTCGATGGTCCTCGTTTGCGCCTTCGAGCAGGGCCCTCGGCCGTTTGGGGATGACGCCGGCCTCGGTCAGCAGGTCGATGACCGCGTCGACGGATGTGGAGATGTCGTCGTGTGACCCATCCGCGGGCGGACCCACAGACGTGCCTGCTGATGTCGAATCGGGCTCCTCTCGAGCGGCGCGGAAGTAGGCCGTCGCGACCACGTTGATGGACGCAATGGCCTTGTCTGACGGCTGCCGCGCCATCTCGAGGAAGGCACGCGCGTCGGTTTGTGTCGCATAGCCGTGCCGCGAGCGCCGGCGCTCCCGTTCGATGGACACGTCGTGCAGGTGCTGCTCGGGGGCCGTCAGCAGATCGTCGAGGCCGTCGATCTCCGGCCTGGAGTTGGACAGGTCGCGGCACCCCTGCATCACCGCGTGAAAATAGTGGTTGTGCTCGAGATCGAGCGTGACGAGGAGCGTGACGATCGCATCCCACGCATCGGTTCTGCGCGCCCTGACCAGGTAGCCGCCCACTTCACACTCCGGGACGTCGGCGGTCGGCTCGCTGTTCATCATCTCGTGGCGATCCGTGGGCTCGTCATCACTCGATGCCGTCGGCTCGAACGTGCCCGGATCGAAGACACGGAAGTACCGGGAGAGGCCGGCGATCACGAGCTGCCGGTCGAACCCAGCCACGGTCCGCGCAGCCACCGAGTCGCCGGTATCCACCAGCACTTCGAGCCATTCGCCGAACCGATCGAGGTCGAATTGTTCGTCGCCTGCCGGGGTCCGGCGCCACAGGTCGAGGTCGAGCAGGGACGTCAACTGCGCGGGCGTGGCAGCCGTGACGAGCGCGCCGCACGCCTCGAGCCCGCGGTACCGAATCAGCTGGTGCAGCGTCTCGGGCGCGAGATGCGGGGCCACGCCTGGCGCATCGAGGAGCCGTGCGAGCCGATGCTCCACAGGATCCCCACCGCGCGCCGCGTTTTCGCGGTTCCTCATTGTCGACATGAGCCGGCGATGATATCCGTCCTGCCGATCAACAAACAGTCTTGAAATGTGTCGTAAACCGGGGGGACACTATTAATGGCTCTACGCCCGTCGGGCCACCCAGGACCCTTCGACTCTGACCTTCCGCCTGCAGGAGATCTCCATGTCTGAACGGCCGTCGGATCAGCGCTCGCGGTGGCTGCGTCCCAAGGCAGCGGTTTTTGCCGCAGTCGGGGCGATGACGCTCTACGTCCTGTACCACAACGAGCGATTCCTGATCGAGCCTAAGAACCCACTCTGGCGGCATTACGCGGACATCGCATTCTGGCTTGTGCCTCATGCCGTCGCCGGGACCTGCGCACTGGTACTCGCGCCGCTGCAGTTTTCCGAGCGGCTGCGCAAACGTTTCACCACAGCGCACCACATCGTCGGGCGCGTTTACGTGTTCGGTGCGCTGGTCTTGGCGCCGCTCGGCGCCTACGGCCAGTACTACTCCGAGCGAAGCGGTTCCCCCCGTGAGTTCACGACGCTGGCGAGCGTGGACGCCGCGATGCTGATGACCACGACGCTCGTGGCGTATCTGTTTGCGATCCGGCGGCGCATTACGCAGCACCGGCAATGGATGACGCGAAGCTACGCGGTGGCGCTCGTGTTTTTCGAAGGGCGGCTGCTGGGAGGGCTGCTCGGGATCGATGACAACGTGAACGCCACGATGGCGGCGATCTGGGCGTGCCTGGCGCTGTCGATGTTGTTCGCGGAGCTCGCCAACAGCTTCTACGACATCAGGATGAACCTGCGCGCACCGGGAGCATTGCGCACGGAGCGCGAGGCCACGCCGGTATATTCGGCGACATCATAGTCGGCGCATTCGGCGCTCAGGGAAGCGCCGCGCTAAATGATGATCAACCGACGGCCGCTCGATCGGCGCGTCCTGGAGACGACCCTGCATGAACGCTCGGCCCTGATCGGTCAGCCTCAGTGTTCGATACTGGTCGCTTGACGTCGCGATTAGGCCCGCCGACATACACGCGCTCATCCAGCTGTGCAGCGAGTCCGACGTCTCGTGCCCGAGCAGCCCGAACGTTGAAACGCGGCCAAGGGCGGTCGCCGATTCGTCGGGGGTGCCAAGCAGCATGTTCGCGACTCGCGAACGTCCGTATCGCTCGCCGGCGCGTACGATGCCCGCCAGAAGTTTCCGGACCAGGTCGCGTTCGTACGCGTCGAGAGCATCCGGCCGGCAATTCCCACAGGACGGACATTGTTCGGCTGCTCCCGTCTCGCCGAAGTACTGCAGAATCGTTGCCCGGAGACACGACGAGGTGTCCGCGTACGCGATCATCCGCTGAAGTCTTCGGTGCTCGAGTTCCTTCCGGCGCGTGGTCTCCTGTTCGTCGGGCGGCGCAGCCCTCTGTCCCGGCTTGTCTCGGCGCGGGCTATCAATGAGAAATTCCCGGGTCGCCACATCCGCGTCGTCCCAGAGCAGCGTCGCGGTCGCGGGCCGGCCATCGCGGCCGGCGCGGCCGATTTCCTGGTAGTACGCTTCGATCGATCCTGGGATCGCATAGTGAACAATCGCGTCGACATCGGGTCGATCGATGCCCATCCCAAAGGCATTGGTGGCACAGACGACGCGGAGCGACCCTTTGGCAAAGCCGTCCTGCACACGCGTGCGCTCCTGGTCCGGAAGGCCCGCATGATACGCAGCCGCCACCAGGCCTGCGCCTGCGAGATGGGCGGCTGCCGCTTCGACGCTCTTGCGCGTCGCGGCGTACACCAGGGCGCGACGGCCGCGCACCAGACCGGGCAACAGAACGTTCTTGTCGATGGATTCACCGAGCCGCTCCACGCGGAGGAAGATGTTGGGCCGATCGAATCCGGCGACGAGCACCTGCGGATGGCTCAGCCCGAGAAGCGCGGCGATATCGTCGCGCACCTCCGGGGTCGCGGTGGCCGTGAAGGCCGCAATCGGCGGACGCCCGGGATGCCCATCGCTCCGGCGGCAGACCGCCGCCGCCTCACGCAGCCGACGATAATCGGGGCGGAAATCGTGCCCCCATTCGGAGACACAGTGCGCTTCATCGACAATGAACCGCGCGACCTCGAGCGCGCCGAGCAGCTGCAGAAATTGATGCGATGCGAACCGCTCCGGTGCCACATACAGCAGCCGAAGGTGTCCGGCCTTCACCGCGCGCTCCACTTCGCTGCGACTGTCGACCGACGCCATCGAGTGCAGCGCGCCAGACAGGATGCCGCGACGATTCAACTGGTCGACTTGATCTTTCATGAGGGAGATCAGCGGGGAGACGACCAGCGTCACCCCGGGCAGCATCACTGCCGGCAGCTGGTAGCCGATCGACTTGCCGGATCCGGTTGGCATCACGGCGAGGACATCGCGGCCGCCAAGCACCGCCGCCACGATCGCCTCTTGCCCCGCCCGAAACGCACCGTGCCCGAAGTAGCTTTCCAGAGCGGCCAATGCCTCTTTGGCGGGACTCATCGTCAAGCCAGTACCGGACTCGAGGCGCATCCCCGAACGTATCGCACGTTGCGCGCCAGCGAAGATCGTTAGGAATCCACGCGCGGCAGCGATCGAGTACGCACTTTTTTCATGGTTCCAACCGCTTGAAACGTGGAGATCCGGCAACCGGTCCAGTGCTCCACGCCCCCGAAGATGTGTCAAGATCGAGAGTGCCAGCACGACTGCCACGTCGAGGCGGTGTTTCGTGCCACGTCGTCTGAAGAAACTCCTGGTCGTTGCTGTAATCGCGGTCCTTCCATCCCAAGCGTTCGCACAACGGTCCACTTCCACATCGACTCAATCCACGGCGCGTTCGCCTGACTCAGCCCACGCTGATACCAGCGTGGCCACGCCACTTGGGAATGAAGTGAATTTCGCGGTCAGCGGCTACGACTACGTCGAGCCCGGTGATACGAGCATCTCGATTCACGGGCCCAAGTTCGGAGGCGGATATACGGGCGCGATGTCACTCAATCAGGCCCGGCACTGGTTTCTCCAGGCCGATGCGCAGGGCCTTTTGGGCAGCACCACCTACGATGGCTGGTGTTCGCCTTTCCTGATCACGCCCGACCGCACGTCTCCAAATGGCTACGCGCTGGATATCGGCGATCCGTCGGCGTGCAGCGAGCGTGGCGACAAGGACTGGTACTTGGAAGGCCGTGCCCTGGTTGGCAAGGATTTCATCGGCCGCAAATGGGGATGGTCACCCGATGTCGGCCTGGGCGTTCGTCATCTATCGAATGGTACGGCCGGTGTTGCCGGATACCGGACGGACGACTATCTGTACCTGCCAGTCGGCCTGACGGCACGCACCATCGTGGCTTCGCACAGCGCGCTGAGCTTCAACGTGGAGTACGACCGCCTCTTGCATGGCTGGCAACAGACGCACGACTCGCAGTTAGGCGGCGGAGACATCTCGGCGACACCGATAGCACCCGCGTTCACGATCGAAGGATTCTCCGACGTCTCGTTCGATCAGCTTTCAGGATGGGCGCTGCGCGCACGGGCGAAATACCAGATGGGCAGGCAATGGTCGGTGGCGCCAGAATTCATCCACTGGAACGTCAGCGCGTCGCCGGTGAGTCATGAGACGGCGACGTTTACGGTCAACAGCGTCACCGTCCGTCAGCAGTTCGGCGCGTATGAGCCGTTGAACAGGACCAACGAATTCGTCGTCAAGCTGGGGTTTCGTTTCTAGGCACGCGAGCCGCGGCGAGACAGTGAGGGTTGTGCCGTCTCGGGATGGAGACGGCACGTTCCGGCCTCAGCGTGGCTCCGACCCAGTCTTGGCAGCTGCATCTCTCTCGACATTCCGCTGACCCGACAGAATGAACCCAAAGTCGTGGTTCCCTTCGTGGCACGCGTACTCATAAAGGCTCGTGTCTTTCCGCGTCAGAGGGATTCGCGCCGTCCAGGGCTTCGCCCAGACCGTCGGATCGTCGATCGTGAACTCGTAGTACATCCTGTTGTTGTCCAGGCGCGTGAATCGCTCGGTGAGCTTCAGGTTCTCGTCGGGCGACCATCCGATGCCGGTTCTGGCCAGGTTGCCGTCGAGCACCAGGGTTCCTGTCGCGTTTTTGAAGTTCGTGCTCGTGATCACGAGCGTGTCACCTTCCCATCTCGCGCGCGAGGATCCGTTCCATTGCCGAAGCTGGTTCGGCAGATGTGGACGTCCATCGAGCGGGATGATGCGAGCCTCGTGAACCATCTCGACGTTCATCATGAAGTAATCGCGCGTCTGGACCAGCAGCATGTGCTGGTTGTAGCCGCCAGGGAGAACCGGGGGCCCGGAGTTGAACCCGACGATGCAGCGCTCGTAGATGGGAAGGTCTTCGGGGTGTTCGACAGCTTTGCGCCGCGCGCTGAGAACATCTTGTCGCTTTTGCCCTTCAGGCGTCATCGCAGGAATCTTCCCGTCGGGCGGATCCACGATTAGTGAGCTCCGTTTGTCCCAGGAGTAGTGCGCTTCGTCCGGGAAAAGTCCGAAGACCTCCTTTCGATTGCCAGCCCTCTCTTCAATGGTTGCAATCTCTTCATCGGTGAGATGCGTTTTCCCGGCCAGGTTGTCGGGTCGCTGGAGGGGTGTCAACGTGGCAAAAAGCCATACTCCCTGAAGATCCGGATGACCGTCAGCGGTGCGGGACACCGTCGAGCTGCCCGACGGCTTTGGCGGTGCTGCCTTGCTCTGGCCCGCCACGGGCACGGCAACCGCCACCACTACAGCGCCGATGGCAGCCACGCGACCGTATACGCGAACCGACAGGGTCTTGCCCATTTCAACCTCCTACTTGTTGCTCGCTACTCGTTGCCCGCCGCCGGGCGGTTACATTTCGATCAGCGACATGTCCGGTTTGGCCGGCTCCTGATTGTAATCCACAGAGAAACGCACTCTAGCATGACACCCGCGTCGCGCCGGAAACTCACGCTTTCACACCGAACCCCGGCTCCTCCCAGGTTGTGCCCACTCGATGCGACCGGCGAGATCGTTCGTCACACCGACGTAGCGATGCGACGGCTCGCGAACGCTACGCGTGCATGCGTGGGGCCGATCGATTTCGGCGAGACAGCGTTCGCGTTTGGACTGTCGCGTGAGCTAGATGGAAACAGCCTGCTTAGCCGTAGCTCCGCGAAGCGGAGCGAAGGTGGCTGTGTGTTCGGGACGATTTCCGCAACTGGGTCATCCGTGCGGCGTGACGATGGACCGGACACGCCGTCACTTCGAGCCTCGCTGCAACAGTCCCTGAAACCGCAACCAATCCTCAAACCTTGCGCTCCACGAATCGACGGGTAAGCCTTGTTGGCGCATGCCGAATCCGTGCCCGCCCTTCGCGTAAATATGTAGCTCCGCGGAACGGTGCTGCGCGAGCCACGCGTTGTAGACCTCGGTGCTCGCAGGTGCAAAGCCAAGCTGGTCGTCGGAGGCCACGGCGAGAAAGATTGGCGCAGCGGTCGGTGGAACAACGAAGGGCCGCATGTATTCCGCAATCGACACGTAGATAGGCGCGACGAAGTCAGGCCCCTCCCGTTCGCCGGATGACACAGCCGCAGCCAGAGCGATCATCGCGCCCGCGCTGAAGCCGACCATGCCGACTCGGTTAGGATCCACACCGAACTCGGTCGCCTGCCGGCGGACATACCACACCGCACGTTTTGCGTCCGCCACCGACAACGGAAACACGGTCCCCTGCTCGGCGGCCTGCTGATTGGCGCTTTCCTTGAACATCGTCTCCTGATGCGCCTTCGTCGTTTGCGTAACGCGATACTTGAGGAGAAACGCGGTCACGCCTCGGGACGCTAGCCATTCGGCTGCCTTGGTGTCTTCGTCGACAGTAAGAAAATGAAATCCGCCACCGGGCGCAACGATGGCGGCCGTGCCGTTCGCTGTTCCTGGACTCGGTCGAAAGACCGTCAGCGTCGGCTCGGTGATGTTCGCGACCCCCAAGACTCCGGGAACGAGGGTCGTGATGATCTCTTCGGGTAAAGACCATGACTCTGATCCCGGTGCGACTCCGTTATAGAGCCGAATGGGTGTTTGCGCTGACAGTGGCTGGGCCGCGATGACGCTGGCGACCAACATCAGGATCCCGGCCATGATCTGAGTTGAGGCAGGTGGCATGTTCCTCCCATGGGCCATTCCGCTGAAATGATTGACCGATTCGCCCGCGATTCTAGCAGGGGATGGTCTGGCCAAAACCGAGATGGACGCCGATCCTGCTCGCTCGGAGGCGGCGTGCCACCGAAACGCTTCGCGTTGCGCTTTCTGCCCGGAGGAGATGTCCACTGTGAGTCGTTTCTTGAAGCGTTTGCGACTGCGACGAACGGCTCCGGCGCGAGACATCGCGAATCAGGGCATGAGTTTCGCGGTCGTACACCGTCGCCGACCAATATTGCTTCACCGGTGGGAGGCAGGGATTCGGAACCATTCGCGGCGTGCGTCAGCACGTCGCGATGCTTCCCGAGAGGCGGGCCGACCAGCCATGCGACCGAGCAAGATTTGTGAGGGAGCTTGGCTGGGAGGCAGGGATTCGAATTGTGAGTAAACGATTTTTCTAAGTTGGTGATGGCGCGCGACTTCTGGTGTTAAGCGTTTGACCCACCGATAGTTACGTCTTTCCTGTCGTTCACCACCGTTCACACGAGTCCTCGCAAATCGACCTCCGTTGTGGAGACATTTTGGAGACGGTGAGTGCGTAATCTGGGCTCGTTTCGCGGCGACCTCGAGATCACGTCGATGCGTTCACGACGCAACGTAGTTGATGCCCCGATGCAACGCGCGGACCGTTGCGCCGAATCGTCAATTA